>Ga0180216_1001451_pt1 | contig 21165 bp, 15 predicted proteins | sample eDN3rd37CBELigMG_FD_128879 | JGI IMG/M metagenome (GOLD analysis project Ga0180216, IMG submission 128879) | Enriched Miracle-Growth compost microbial communities from Emeryville, California, USA - eDNA 3rd pass 37_C BE-Lig MG (version 2)... ...
CCGCCGCCGATGTCCGCCTTATAGGACCCTCCCAGCCCCAATGTCAACGACCCGTCGTCAAAACGTCACCCATCGTCACAACCCCTGTGGACGTAACAGATGTAACGATCTGTAACACCCTGTGCGGGCGACAGATTCTCAACGCGTGCTGCGCTGGCGACCCGTATGGCCTATCCCGATCCGGGCGCTTCTCAACGCTCACGCCTGTTATGTGCGCCGCATTTTTTCGCGGGTTCCAGCCATGATCGGCGCAGCCTCGCCCGGAAAGACGCTTTACCCCCTCCCCCGCGCCTGCCAGGAATTTCTTTGGGCGGGGCGCTTTGGGCGCAGCGTTTTGTTTTACGGAAGGATCGGTCATGGCGGTGCTGGTTTCAGGTGGCGCGGGTTACATTGGCAGCCACATGGCGCACGCCCTTTGTGATGCAGGTGAGCGCGTCGTCGTGGTCGATGACCTGTCAACCGGCCAGCGCGCCTCTGTTCCCGCGGCGGCGACATTCGTACAGGCGGACATCGCCGATCAGGACGCCATGGCGGAGACCCTGCGCCGGCATCAGGTCACGGCCATCGCCCATTTCGCCGCCCGCATCGTGGTGCCCGACAGCGTGGCTGATCCGCTGGGCTACTACCTTGCCAATACCGTCAAAACGCGCGCGCTGATTGACGCGGCGGTCGCCGGCGGCGTCGGGCATTTCATCTTTTCGTCCACCGCCGCAGTTTACGGCGACGCAGGCGAGGGCGCTGTCGACGAAGACGCGCCGCTGGCCCCGGTCAGCCCTTATGGGCGCTCCAAGCTCATGTCCGAATGGATGTTGCAGGACGCCGGACGCGCCCATGGCCTGAGATACGCCGCGCTGCGCTATTTCAATGTCGCCGGCGCCGATCCGCGAGGGCGCACCGGGCAATCTACGCCGAACGCCACGCATCTGATCAAGGTCGCCTGCCAGGCGGCGTTGGGGAAACGCGACCGGCTACAGGTTTTCGGCACGGATTATCCGACGCCCGATGGCTCGTGCGTTCGCGACTATATCCACGTGACCGACCTGGCGGACGCCCATGTTCAGGCGCTGCGCTATCTGCGGAGCGGCGGCGACAGCTTCACCGCCAATTGCGGATACGGCCGGGGTTTGTCCGTCCTGGAGGTCATTCGGGCGGTCGAACAGGTGACCGGGCGCGCCCTTCCCGTTGAAATCGCGCCGCGTCGCGCCGGCGACCCCGCGCGGATCGTCGCCAGCCCCGCCCGGATCCAGAGCCTGCTGGACTGGCGGCCGCGACATGATTCAATCGATGAGATCGTGGGGTCGGCCCTGAACTGGGAGCAGCGGCTGGGCGGTTGAGCCCCGCATTGCGCATGGCCTCTCCCAAGGGGCGTCCGGCCGCTGTGAACGGATTTTGCTCTCTGTGACGCTTGCTGTTTCCACGCCCATGCGGACAATGCCATCCTGGCCAGCGTACATCCTGGGTAGCTGGCGTTCTGGAGATCTTGGCCATGACCCCGGTGACCGTGGGCGGGCAACCCGCCGGCGATCAAGCCCAGACCGCTTCTGCTGGAGTGGACGCTTCTGCAAGTCCTGCCGGCCCTGCGCCGGACGCGTCGACGCCGGCTGCGGAAATTGAACTCAAGCTGCTCTGTGACGCGCCAACACTGAAGGCCGCCAGTCATGCGCCCCTGCTCCTGCAACATGCCCGCGGGCCCGCCATGGAGACGCGGCTGGAGGCGACCTATTTCGACACGCCTGACAATCTGCTGCTCCAGCGCAAATGGGCGTTGCGCGTGCGCCGCGACAAGGCGGGCGCCTACGTCATGACCCTGAAAACGCCGCGATCCAACGATCCGTCAGGCGCTTTCAGTCGCAACGAATGGAATGCGCCCGTCGCCGGCCCTGATCTGGACAGGACGCAGTTGGCGGACTGGCTGGCCAGGACCGGCGGCCGGGATGTCGATCCCGAGGCCCTGCGGCCGTTGTTTTCGACGCTCGTGACGCGCCAGACGCGACGGCTTCATACGCCGGCTGGCGTCGTCGAAATGGCGGCCGACAGCGGCGAGATCGTCTCTGGCGGCCGCAGCGCGCCGATTTGCGAGCTCGAGATGGAGCTGGTTTCCGGGGCGCCGGAAGCGATTTTCAGCCTTGCCGACGCCCTGATGCAGAATTATCCGCTGCGCCCGGCGATCCGCTCAAAAGCAATGCGCGGCTATGATCTGGCGTTTGGCCGCGCGCCGGCGGCGGCAAAGGCAGAGCCGGTCGATATCGCGGCGGACGCCAGCCTTGATGCGGCGCTCGGCGCGGCGCTGCACGGCATGTACGCCCACGCCATGAACAATCTGGAGGCCGCGTCGGCCGGCGCGGGCCCGGAAGGCGTGCACCAGTTGCGGGTGGCGCTTCGGCGCATCCGTTCGCTGCTGGGTCTGATCCATAAAATCGCCGCGCCAGCGGATCTGGCTGGCCTGCGTGCTGAAGCCAAATGGTTGATGGGCCAGCTGGGTCACGCACGCAATCTCGACGTTTTCGCCACCGGCGTCCTGCAGGAAGCGCAGCAAGCCTGCGGAGCCGACGTGGACTTCACGGCGCTTGCCGGACACATCAACGCCATGCGGCGCCAGGCCCAAGATGAGGCGCGCGCCGCCATCACCTCCCCGCGTTGCGCCCGTTTTCTCATCGCGCTTGGCGGATGGATTGTCCGGCGGGGCTGGCGCGCGGGCGTCGCCGATGACGTGGCGGCCCAGTTCGACGCCCCGGCCCGCGGCGCCGCCCGGCGCATGTTTCGCAAACGTTACCGCAGCGTGCGCAAGAGTGGGCGCGGCTTTGCCCATCTCAATGCAACTGAACTTCACCGGTCGCGTCTCGCATTGAAGAAGTTGCGTTACATTGCGGAAGTTTTCCAGCCGTTCCTGGCGACAGCGCATGGTAACAAACACTTTGCAAAACGGCTGGCGCGGCTTCAGGATGCTTTTGGGCGTTATAACGACCTGCATGGCGCAGCCAGTCTGCTTCACGGGCTGCGGCAGGAAGGCGTTTCCCTTGGCGACGATATGGCGCTGGCCGTTGGCGCGGCGCTGGGCTGGCAGACCGGCGCACGACAAGCGGCGATGACCGACCTGCGCCGCCAGTGGAAGAAGTTCCGCGCCGTGGAAGCGCCAGCGAATTGACGTATCCCCGTCGGGAGCTTGCCGGCTCCCGTTCCAAAGCAGGCGCTCGCATATGACAGGCAATCCTTCCGCTCTTCACGCCTCGCCGCCTGACGCCGATATTGACGCGGCCCTGGCCAGGGCGGCGCGGCGGGCCGCCGCTGCGCTGGACCAGACGCGCGGGCCGGAAGCCCTGGGCGTGGCGATGCGCGAAACCGCCCACCAGTTCAACAATCTGCTCACCGTGCTGCAAAGCTCGACCGAGCTGTTGGGGATGCCCAATCTCCCGGAAGAGCGCCGCGGCCGTTATCTCCACGCCATCCAGGACGCCACGGATCGCGCCGCGAAACTTGTCGGCGCCTTGCAGGCGCTGGCGCGCAGCGCGGCCCCCAGGCGCCTGAGGTTCGATGTAGCGGACCGCCTCGCCGGCATGGCGAAGGGCCCCACGGGTCTGACCGTGTCAACCGACGCCGCCGGCTTTGAGGCCGCCATGGCAACGCTGATCGCCGCGCTGGGGGCGTCTGGCGCAGCGACCAGGCCGGAGATACGCGTCGCGCCGGCTGACGGGCGCCCCGCCTGGCGTGGGTGGCCGGCCAGCGATGGGCCGCACGTTGCGATCACGCTGTCGGGCGCCGCCAGCGACAACGCCTTCCGCAGCCGTTTGCTCGCCACGCTGGAAACGGCGGAACTGTCCCCCGAATGGCTGGAGTTGTTCGCTTTTCTTGCCCGTAGCGCTGGCGCGCTGCACGTCCGGTCGTCTGGCGACGGCGCCCCGGTTTTTGTGCTTACGCTGCCGGCGGCCGAAAAGCCGGAGACGGCGGGCTGACGCCAGGCAGCCATGCCCGGCGACGCGCAGCCTCACGCGCGACGGGGGCCACCGCCGTGACCTGCACATGGGCGTGGGTTCGATGGGATTTTCTTATGACTCAATCGGCGTAAATCATGCGGCGGCTCATGCCGCCGTCCAGGATGAGGGTTTCACCGGTGATGAAACCGGCGTCGGCGAGAAACAGCACGGCGCCGGCCACGTCTTCCGGCCGCCCAACCCGGCCGGCGGGGTGCTGCGCGTGATCGGCCGCGGCGAGATCGGGCGAGTCAGAAATCCAGCCCGGCGCGATGGCGTTGACGCGCACGCGCGGGCCAAGGCTGACAGCCAGCGCGTGGGTCAGGGCGACGACGCCCCCCTTGGCCGCCGCGTATGCCTCGGTGAACGGCTCGGACATGAATGCGCGCGTTGACGCCATGTTGATAATGACGGCGTTTTCCCGTAGCAGCGGCGCGGCGGCCCGCGTCATCAGGAACGCGCCGGTCAGGTGGCTGTCGATGACGCGGCGCCATCTGTCGAGCGAAAGGTCGGACACCGGGCCGGTCACAGGCGCGGCGACGCCCGCGTTGTTCACCAGCAGATCAAGACCAGTCCATTCCAGCTCGGCGAAGGCGTCGGCGACGGCGTCCTCATCGCTGACGTCGCAGGCGATGAAACGCGCCTCCTCGCAGCCGCCGTCCTCCAGATCGAAGTTCGCCACCTCCCAGCCGGCGCCGGCCAGGGCAGCGCATATGCCCGCGCCAATCAGACCCGAACCGCCCGTGACAATCGCCTTGCGCATCTGGCCCTCCGCGCTCCCGCGCCCGCCCGCATCGTTCCCCAGGCCGGGATTGCTGGCAAGAGGCCCGCGGCAAGGATTGAACGGCGCGGGCAACGCCCGGCAGGCATGGGCGCGGTTGCGCTGGCGACCGGTAAATTTGACGGGAGGGCCCCCGCGTCCCGGGTCATGCCGGTTGTTGCGGGCACGTATCCGCCGCAGTATCCGGCGGCGCGACCGGACGGCCAAACCCCGCTGATCAGCGCCGTTGATCAAAGCCGTCCTGGCTGGCCTGGCGTCAGGCGAGGCCGGCCCCGAACACCCGGAGGTCTGGATGACAACGCTTTACTACATGCCCGGCGCCTGCTCGCTGGCCCCGCACATCGTGCTCGAATGGACTGGCGCGCCGTTTGAGACGAAACGCGTGCGCCGCGAAGCGCCAGAGCTGCTCGCAGTCAATCCGGCCGGCGCCGTGCCGGTGCTGGTCGAGGATGACGACTGGACGCTGACCCAGGCCGGGGCAATCCTTGATTACCTGGCCCACAAGCATCCGGAGGCAGATCTGCTGGGCGGCCAGGGATTGCGCGCCGATGCAGAGCGCCACCGCTGGTCATCCTTCATCACGGGCGACCTGCATCCGGCGTTCGTGCCGATTTTCGCGCCGGCGCGCTATACCTCCGACGCCAGCGCTGAAGCCCAGCAGGCGGTGAAAACCGCGGCGCAGGCCCTGGTGCGCAAGCGCCTGGAGCTGCTGGACAGCCATCTGGCGACCCGTGAATGGATTCTGGATCGCCGTTCGATCATCGACGCTTATGTTTTCCCGATGATCCGCTGGGCCTCCGGCGTGCTGCCCGGCGGCGTCGCCGACCTGCGCCACGTCACGGCGCTGCATGACCGGCTGGCGGCGGACGCCGGCGTGCAGAAGGCGTTGGCGCGCGAAGCCGCCTGATCCGGCGCCAGTTTTCGCGGAAGCCCCGTCCGGGCCCATCAGCCCGTGCGGCCCCGGATGCGTTTTGTTGACGGCGTCGTGGAACGACTGTTCCACGACGCCGATCTGTGTCAATCTTGTGTAACAGATAACAAAATGCATCCGGGAGGAAACAGATGACCCAACCCAGCAGACGCCATGTGCTTGGCGGCATGGCCGCCTTGTGCGTCGCGCCATTCCCGGGCAAGGCTTTCGCCAACGATCTCACCGGTGTCACCGACAGCGAAATCGTTATCGGCACGACCACGTCGCTGAGCGGTCCGGTGTCAGCCCTCGGCACGCAGGCGCGTTGCCAGGCCGCCTATTTCCGGATGATCAACGACCAGGGCGGCGTCGCCGGTCGCAAGATCCGCTTCATTATTTACGATGATGGTTTCAGCCCGCCGAAAACCGTGGAGCAGACGCGGCGGCTGATCGAGAACGATCGCGTGTCGTTTCTTTTCGGCATGTTGGGCACAGCGCCGAATTCCGCTGTCGTCAAATACATCAACCAGAAGAAGGTTCCCCACCTTTTCCTGGCGGTGAACGGCAATAAATGGGGGGATTACAAAAATCACCCCTGGACCATGGGTTTCGCGCCCAACGCCCGCATCGAGGCGCAGGTTTATACAAAATACGCCCTGCAACAGAACCCGGAGGCCACCTTCGCGGTGCTGTATCAGAACGATGATCTGGGCAAGGACTATGTGGCGGGCGTGCGCGACGTCCTCAAGGACAGGTTCGAAACCCGCGCCAGGGCCATTTCCCACGAGGTTACGGATCCCACCATCGATTCACAGCTGGTGGCGTTGCGGGCGACGGGAGCAAACGTGCTGCTTTCCGGCACGACGGCGAAATTCGTCGCCCAGTCCATCCGCAAGGTGCATGAACTGCAGTGGAAGCCCATGCACTTCATGGCGAATGGCGCGGCCTCCATCAAGGGCGTCATCAATCCGGCGGGCCCTGAACGGGCGCTCGGGGTGATCTCTTGCGGATACATGAAAGATGTGGCTGATCCGGTCTGGAGCCAGGACGGGGCCATCGTTGATTATATCGCCTTCATGAAGAAATATTTCCCGGAGGGCGATCCGCTAGAGGGCTATAACCAGTACGCTTTTCTGGTGTCCGAAGCGCTGATGACCGTGCTGCGGCAATGCGGTGGCGATCTTTCGCGGGAAAACATCATGAAGCAGGCGACAAATCTGAAAGACGTCGCCCTGCCCATGCTGTTGCCAGGCATCCGGGTCAACACCAGCCCCACCAATTACTTTCCCATCCGCGAAGTGCAGCTCATGCGTTTCGACGGCAAGGGCTGGCAACGCTTTGGCGAAATCATTGAGGGCGCGGGGTAAGGCGGGCGCGTCGATGTTGAATCCGGGGTTTGGCTTCCGCTGAACCCAGCAACCTCCGGTTTGCCGACACGGGCGCCGTCATTCCCCGCCGGGGCCATGCCCGGTCATCCCTCAGGCGCCGGCCACGATCGGCGCCGCGCTGGCCGCCCCCCTACCTCCTGGCGCCTGCACGGGCACGCCGTCAGCGGCGGCCATCAACCCCAGCCAGGTTTCGGCCACGCCCCGCCAGGTGAACAGGCGCGCCCGCGCCCGGCCGGCCGCCACCATGGCCAGCCGCTCAAACGGGTTTTCCAGCAGGCGAATGACAGCGTCCGTCCAGCCATTCACGTCATCCGGGTCCACATGAATGGCGGCGTCGCCGCAGACCTCCATCAAAGCGTCGGCCGTGGAGGCGATCACCGGGCAGCCGCGCGCCATGGCCTCGGCCGCAGGCAGGCCAAACCCCTCGATGCGCGTTGGAAACACGAAGCACAGGGCCGCCTCCATGGCGGCGGCCAGTTCATCGTCGCTGATGCGGCCAAGCGCCACCACGTTCGGCCCGTGACGCAACGCCCCGGCCCCGCCGGCCTCCCCCGCCACCAGCACCTCAACGCCGCGCGCCGCCAGCGCCGGCGCCATGGACCAGATCAGCTCCATGTTCTTGTACGGCTGGTTGCGGCCGATGCAGAGCACGAACGGCCTGCGGTTGCGGTAATCGCGCGGCGAGCGCGACGCCCGCCAGCGCAGGGCGTGGTCGCAACCGTTCCAAGCCACCGCGATCCGGTCCTCCCGCGCGACGCCAAGCGCCGCGAGTTGCCGGCGGGCGTGATGGGACACCGTGGCGACGGCGCGCGCCCGGCGGCCGAGCACCGGCATGATGACGCGATGCGCCAGACGGAACATGCGGTCATAGCTCTCTGGCATCAGCCAGGTGTGGGCGTCGTGCATGCAGACGATCTGGCGGGACACGGCGACCGGCGCCAGGTTGCAAAAGCTCAGCAGGCCGCCCTGCACATGGCGCGGCAGTTGCAGTTGCACCCAGATCTGGGGCAGGCGCGGCCGGCGAAACTCCGGGACATGAACCGTCCGGATGTGGCGCAGCGGCAGATCATGCCCGCCGACAGGCGTCGCCAGCGTCACCTCGAGCCCGTCGGCGAGCGGGCCGCCCGCCGCCAGCAGGTCGTCGATGGCCAGCGTCACCTCGCGCCCATAGCGCGCCACCCCGTTGGGCGACAGGGTCAGAAAATCGCCGTTGATCGTCCACTTGCGCATTGGGGGCATGGCGTCATCCGCAGTTGCTGCCCTGTGATCAGGCCGAAGCGCGCGTCAATCAAGCTGGCCTTGCGATCCCTGCTACGCCGGCCGGAACGCGCCCGTCGCCGGAAGACGTATGACGCCCCTCCCCCTCCTTACGCCCAATGCCAGCATGGCGAAATGCCCGGCCTGGGCCAACAGTGCGCACGTGCGGCGCGCATTGCGTCGTCAGGCGGGGCAGACACATGGCGCGCACCTGGAAGATCAACGGGCGTTTTCTGGGACAGCCCCTGACCGGGGTCCAGCGTTACGCCACAGAGATACTGGCGGCCATGGACCGCCTGATCCAGCAACGCCACCCACTGACGGAAGACCTGGCCATCGAGATCATCGCGCCAGAGGGCGGCGGCGACGCGGCGCAGGACCGCTTTCCGCATATCCCGCTCCGGCGCGCCGGTCCCGGTTCAGGGCATCTTTGGGAGCAGACCGTGCTGCCCGGCCAGGCGCGCGACGCCGGCCTGCTTTGCCTGTGCAATACGGCGCCGCTGCTGCACCCCCGCACCCTGCTCTGTATTCATGACCTGAACACCCGGCTGTTTCCGCAGAGTTACTCCCTGCCCTACCGGCTCTATCACCGCCATGTCACGCCCCTCGCGGCGCGGCGGGCGGCGGGTCTTGTCACCGTCTCGCACTATTCAGCCAGCCAGATCGTTGCCTTTGGCCTCGCGCCGGCCGGACGCATCACGGTGATTCCCAACGGCCACGAGCACGCGCTGCGCTGGACGGCGCGCCACTCCGACGCGACGCGCAAGGCGGCCGGCGCCGACACCATTGTCGTCATTGGCAGTCCGGCGCCGCACAAGAACGTGGGCATGCTGCTGGCGCTGGCGCCGCGCCTCGACGCCTTTGGCTTCAGGATCGCCCTTGTGGGCTCCCTCGACACGCGGGTGTTCCAGGGCGACGGCGCGGCGGCGAGCGCCAGCAATGTCCTGGCGCTCGGGCGACTGACCGACAACCAGATGGCGGCGTTGACCGGCAGTTCGCTCTGCCTCGCGTTTCCGTCCTTTACGGAAGGGTTCGGTCTGCCGCCGCTCGAAGCCATGGCGCTCGGCTGCCCGGTGGTCGCCTCGGATCGCGCCAGCATGCCGGAGATCTGCGGCGACGCCGTGCTGTATGCCGATCCCGGGCAACCGGAGGCGTGGCTGGAAGCGTTCCGCGCCCTGCGCGCCGATCCTGGCCTGCGCTTCAAGCTGACGGCCATGGGCAAGGCGCGGGCGGCCCTGTTCAGCTGGACGGACTCGGCGCTCGCGTGGCTTGAACTGATGGCGAAGCTGGATGGAGCGGCGGCGCAGGAGCCACCCATGGTTTGAGAGGGGCGCGCGGGCGGCGTGGATCTGGATCAGATTACCGCCGCTGCGGCGGCGGCGCAGCCCCGGCGCTAGCGCGCGCCATGCGTCGCGCTTCTGGCCGCATCCTCCGCCATGGCGAACGCCCTGCGGATTCCCGCCTGGAAACGCGCGACCGAGAAGCGGTCGGCGTTCTCCCGGCAGGCGCCGGGCGTGAAGCGGCCGCGATCCGCTTCAAAGGCTTCAACCGCGCCAATCACCGCCGTTTCCTCCTGGCGGCTGAACAGCAGGCCGGTCGGATCGCCGGCGTCGTCCGGCGACCGCACAATGTCGACGGCGCCGCCGCGCCCGAAGGCGATCAGCGGCGTGCCGAGCAGTTGCGCCTCGGCCAGGGCAATGCCGAAATCCTCGCAGCCGCCAAACACCAGCGCCCGCGCCCGCGCCACCGTACGGAAATAGTCGTCGCGCGGCAGAAAGCCGGTGAAAACCACATTGGGACCGGCGAGATCACGCAGGGCTTTGGCCTGCTGCCCCTCGCCCACCACCAGCAGGCGACGACGCGGCATGGCGTTGAAGGCGCGAATGACGAGGTCGGTGCGTTTGTAGGGCGCCATGAACGAGGCGGTGACGTAATAGTCGTCTTTTTCCGCGCTCCAGGCATCATCCGGGGCGCTCACCGGCGGAAACACCACCTCCGCGTCGCGGCCGTATATCCGGCGGATACGGGCGCGGACGTAGCTGGAGTTGGCGGCCATCACGTCCGGTCCCCACGCGGTGCGCGTATCCCAGTTGCGCAGACGGTGCATCAGAACCCGGTAAAGCAGCCCCTTCGGGCCATTGCCCAGCCGCAGTTGCTCCAGATAGGAAAACTGCTCATCCCAGGCGTAGCGCACGGGGCTGTGCACGTAGCACAGATGCGGCTGGTCCGGCCTGGTGATGACGCCGCGCGCGAAGGCGGCGGATGAGGAAATCACCGCGTCATGGCCCGTCACGTCGAACTGCTCCATCAGCAGGGGGCAGAGCGGAAACAGGTGGCGGTAATATTTGCGCACGCCCGGCCAGCGGTTGGCGTGCGAGGTGTGAAAGCGGACGCCGCCGAAATGCGTCGTCCGGGTGTCGCTGTCCAGAAAATCGAACAGGGTGTACAGGTCGCGGGCGCCGAAGGTCCGGCCAAGCTCCGCCAAAACGCGCTCTCCGCCCCGGAACGACGGGCACCAGTCATGAACGAGCGCGATCGACTGGTCGGCAGGGAGCCCCCGGTGCGGCCGCCAGCCCGCCGCGCGCCACGCCTGAATGACGCCCAGATTGTCGTTTCCAGGTTGCGCGGCCGTCGCCGTCGCCGGCATGGGAATCAAGGTCATGAACGCCTGCCCGGTCTGATCGCCAGATTGGAGGGCCAGCCGAAGGGACCATGACGTCCGGTTCCGGTGCAACCGATCCCGGACGCCCTGCGGACCCCCGGCGGTCCGGCCCGGGCGCGCAGCCCTGGCTCCCGAACTATCGGGATGACCGCGCTTCGCCCAAACTCATCCAAAAGCAGGGCGTGCTTTCCCCGGTTACGACTTTTGCGCCCGGCCCGCGCCGGTTGGCGCATCGGCGGGACCCATTTCGGTACTGGGTCTGGCGGGCGCCCGTGCGCAATTTGGGAGCAATCCGGGCGTCCGCGCCGCCGGCGTTACGCCGGAGCGACCTTCGGGAGATCACGGCTCCTGAACGCGCTCCAGGCGGCGGGGGGCGCGGCGCGGCCGTCCGGAGGCTCCAGACCGGATTCGCACATGCTGGTTACAATCGCCGCCGCCACCATCAACCGACCGGGAGCCGCCGCCACGCGGTTGCGGCGCGTCGTGCGCCGGATGGCGCGGCGCCGGCTTGATTATCCCGCGCATTGGCGGCGTCTGCCTGGCCAGAGCGTCCTTGCGGCGCCTGCCCGGGGCGGCGGGGCGAAAACCGGAAATATTCTCCAGCTTCGGGACATATGCTCATGAAACGGCGCGCCATCTGCTCCATCCTGGCGATCGCCGGCCTGCTCCAGGCCACGGCGCTCGCCGCCTCGCCCGCCCGCGCCTCCGACTATCTGCTGGGGCCGCAGGATCGCCTGCGGGTGAAGGTTTACGAATGGCGTCCGGCCCAGGACAAGATTGTTGAATGGGAAGGGCTGAACGACGAGTTCATCGTCGGCGCCAACGGCAAGGTGTCCCTGCCGCTGGTCGGCGAGATCGACGCCGGCGGTCTGACGCCGTCGGCCGTGGCCAACGCGGTCGGCGAGGCGCTCCGCAGCCGCATGCAGCTGGTGCAAAAACCGGACACCACCGTCGAGGTGGTGCAATACCGGCCGTTTTACATTACCGGCGACGTCATGAAGCCGGGCGAGTTTCCGTTCCGGCCAGGCCTCACGGTCATTCAGGCGCTCGCCATCGCCGGCGGCGAGGTGCGCTCCATCGACTTCAACGCCCGCCAGCGTGAAGCCATCGCCGCGCGTGGCGAACTCGAAAGCCTCGCCCTGTCGCGCACGGCGTTGCTGATGCGCCAGGCCAGGCTGAAAGCCGAAGCCGCCAACGCCGACTCCTTCGCCATGCCGCCGGAGCTGACCCGCGAGGGGCCGCGAGCACGCGACGCCTTTGAGCAGGAAACCCTGATCTTCACCACCAGGCGCGACGCGTTCCGCACGCAGATGAACGCCCTGAAGAGCCTGAAGGCCTTCCTGGACAAGGAAGGGGAATCCCTCGGCGGACAGCTCGACACGGAGGCCAGGCAGAGCGCGCTCGTGCAGAAGGAACTGGACGGCGTCGCCAGCCTTGTCGGCAAGGGGCTCGCCGCGGCGCCGCGCCAGTTCGCCCTGGAGCGCACCATGGCGCAGTTGCAGGGCGACAGGCTGCGCCTTGAAACCAGCATCCTGCGCGCCAAACAGGAGGCGTCGCGGGCGGAGATCAGCCTGGTCGAGTTGCAGAGCAAACGCGAAGGCGAAATCGCCGTTGAACTGCGGGAGACAGACCAGCGCCTGCGGGAGCTGGCGAACCGCCGCGCCATCAACGAGGATCTGCTGCAGGAGGCGATGAACGCCGGCGCCAGCGGCGCCCGCCGCGACGCCATGCGGCAGGGGTTGACCTTCACCGTCGTCCGCGCCGCAGCGCCGGGCGAGGCAATCGCCGCCACCGAGAGCACGCCTGTCGGCCCGGGCGACATGGTCAAGGTCACCCTGCCGCCGCCCCCGCCGCGCGAGGCGGCCGCCGAAACGATCGCGTCAGGAAGTCCCGCCGCCGCGCCGGCGAAGGCGGCGAACCGCGCCGAACGGGGAGCCGTGGCCCTCAACTGAGGGCCGCCGCGCGCTCCCACGAGCGGGGCCATCCCTCCCCACCTGAAACGGACGCCGCCCTGCCTGTTCCGGCCGGGCGGCTGACGCGTTTCCCAATCCCCGTCTTGCGCGCCTCCCATCTTGCGCGCCCCGTCTTGCGGGCCACGGACCAGGCGGATCCGCCGGCCAGCGCCTTTCTTCACGCGCGAACCTCCTGGGCAGGGCCCGCGCCGTCGCGCGAACGCGCGGGCCGGATCAGCGTGGCGGAGCAAGTATGCGTTGATCCTGCTCCCCCGCGCCGTCGCGTCATCCCCGGACAGTAATCACGCCGCCCTGAAAGACAGCCGATGAGGTCGCCTCATCGGCTGTCGGGCGTCACGGATGGTTCCGGTCGCATGCTGGACGCCGGTGGGACAGCGCCGGAAGCGACGCGGCTCCAGGCGCCGGATCTGGCGCCTGGAGCCGGGCCGGCCTCTGGGCCTTGAGGTCTGGACCTGCTGCCTCAGGCGGCCGCCTTGTTGAGTATCGAACCGATGATCCGCCCCCCGGCCTCTCGCAACTCCGCCGCCGCGTTCGCCGCCACGTCAGCCGGCGTGCGGCCCCATTGCACCACCATCAGCAGGCCGCTGAGCAGCGGGGCGACAGCCATGGCGCCGGGGCTTTCCTCCGTCGACGGCAGGTCGATGATCACCAGATCATGCCCAGCGAGGGCTTCTTCCAGGCAGCGCCCCATGGCCCCCGAGCCAAGCAGGGCGTCGAACGTGGCGCTGGCGCTCGTCTCGGCCGGCAACAGCGACACGCCAGAATGGGGGGCCGTGACCACACTGTCCCGCACATGGGCCCGCCCCAGCAGCACATGGGCGAGGCCAGGGCTATTGTCGTTGAAGCCGGCGGCGCGGCTGATCGAACCCCGCCGGAAATCCGCGTCGATCAGCAGGATGCGGAAACCGGAGCCGGCCAGCAGGCAGGCCAGATTGCTCGCGATCGTGCTCTTGCCCTCGCCGCGCCGGGCCGAGGTCACGCCAATGATGCGGACGTTCTCATGCCGCTCCAGCGTCGCCATCATGGTCATGACGTTGGCCATCGATTGCTGGAACGGATCAGGTCTGACAAAGTCCCATTTGCGAAACAGGGTGATCGCCTGCGAACGCCGGCGGCTGATCAGCCGCAGCAGCAGGAAGCGCAGGCGCGCGCGCCAGCTCCGCCCCGCCAGCCAGCCCCGGCGCAGCGCCGGCCGCCACAGCATCGGCAGCAGGCCAAGGCAGGGGGCCAGCAACGCATCGCGCGCCGCGGTCGCCGTCCGCAGGCTTGCATCGAGGTTCCAGTGCAACACCGCCGCGCCCGTTCCGCCCAGCAGGCCGACGAGCATGCCCAGCGCCATGATCAGCCTGGTGCGCGGATGGCTCTTGCCCAGCGGTTTGGTGGCGGGCGACAGCATGCGCGTCTCGATCAGCGGATTTGACTGACGCTGAACCGCCTCCGCGTAGCCCTGAAGGGCGGTTTCATAGATCTTCCGGTAGGACTGGGCCGTCGTCTCCAGTTCTTCCAGGGTATTGCGGTCAAACCGCACGTTTTGATCGCCGCGCGCGTCGCTGGGGCCGGGAGCGCCTTGCGCGGGGTTTTGCGCCTGCGGCTGGCGCCGGTAAATGCGATAGTCACGGCCGGCCTTGAACTCCTGCAGCGCCAGCGCCGCCTCGTTCATGTTCTGGCGCAGCTGGGCGACGCGCCGCTCCAGCCATTCGGAGCCGACGCGCGCCGCCGCCGTGCGCGCATCCCGGGCGTCGTCCACATAGGCCTCGGCCACCGCATTGGCGATTTTCGCCGCGAGCGCCGGATCAGGGGCTGTGAAGGCGACATCTATGACATAAGACAGGCCCTGACGCCGGACATCCAGCTTCGGCGCGAACATGCCGATCACCACCTGGGTTGCAACCGTGGGCGATTCAATGTCCCGGACAGCGCGGGCGAACATCGGCTCCTTCGTCAGATTGAGCCGGTTGATGACAAGCTCGGCGATACGGTCCGAGCGCATCACCGCCATCTGGCTCTCCACCTGCGCCGCCTCGACGCCGCCCGACTGCTCCCGCGCTTCCTCACGGGAAAGCTGCACGGCCTTTGGATCGATCACCAGCTGGGCGGTCGCGGTATAGGCGGCGGGCGTCATCAGCGCCCAGACGGCGCCGATGACCAGCCCCGCCAGCGTCGCCCCGCCAACAAGCGGCCCATAGCGACGCAACAGGGCGCCGATATCGCGCAAGTCCAGAAATTCACGCCGGCCAGGCGCGCGCGCCTGTTCCCGATCACCAGCTTCCGGGACAACTGCGGGAATGTTTCTGCGGTCTGCGGCCATGACATTGTCCATCACCCATATGCGTGATCCCGTCACGGCTGGCGTGGGTGGGCCAGCCCCTCCGACCAGGTCAATCGGCGCCGACAAATTCTAGGTTCACCCCATGCCAGGCCAAACACGCCCAAATGAGGTAAGCGGCGCCGCAACCGGGCGCCCGGCCAGCCGCCAACGCCTTTCATCACGCCGGAAAGCCGGCCGGCGGCGGCGTGACGCGGGCCAGGCGCGGCGCCGTGGGGCGGCGCGGACGATTTTTGATGAGGCCGCGCCCCTGCGGGACTGGTCGAACGGATAGGACCGCCTGACCATTTTGGCGCGGTGACTTCGCCCACCGGGCCATCGAACATGGCGGAAGGGCGTCCGCGCCGCCGCAGGCCCCGCCACCACACCGATGAATCAGAGGCCTGTCAGGAGGCGTGCATGTCCTGTGTCCTGCCCAAGCGCGCCGCCCGGCGTGACCTGCAACTGACGACGGCCAGGCGCGCGCGCCGTCCTTCCGGCGCGTCCACTGGAGCAATCCGATGATGTCTCATGGCGTCCGGGGAACCGCAGACCGGCCTGGCGCCAATGGCGCGGCGATGGACGACAGGACCCCAGGCGATGGCGTCACGGTGCTGATCGAACCCCGGACGCTGGTGCGCGAGTGCATCGCCCTGTCCCTGACAGCGCTCGATCCCGCCTCCCCCATGGAGACCTTCCCGGACATCGCCGCCTGGGCGCGGGACGGCGATCCACTGGCGACCACCCTGATGCTGTTTTGCGGCTCCGCCCACGGGTCGCTGTCGGACCAGTTGTCGCCCCACATATCCGCGGCTCGCGAAATCGTACCCGACCTGGCGTTCGCGGTGTTCGCCGCCCAGGACGATCCCCTGCAGGCCAGCGAGGCCATCCGGCTCGGGGCGCGTGGTTATCTTTCGCCAGGCGTTTCCCTTGAAGTGACGGTGCATGCGCTCAAGCTCATCCGCGCCGGCGGCATCTATGTGCCCGCGAACCTTTTGGGCGCCGGGCGGCCCCACGATGGCGCCGGCCCCTCGGACCAGCAACTGCTCAACCTGTTCTCGCCACGGGAACTGGAGGTGGCGCGCGCCATGCGCAAGGGCCAGCCGAACAAGGTCATTGCAGTTGAGCTGAACATGAGCGAAAGCACGGTAAAGGTTCATGTCCGGAACATCATCAAGAAGCTCAAGGTCAAAAACCGGACCGAAGTGGCGTTTCGCACGCAGGGACTGTTTCTTGACGGCGCGTGATCACGTCATTCACCGTCATGGGAGCGTTTGGCCATGGGCATCATCCCGCACGCAATGAAGCGGATCGTTCCTTGACTGAAATCGACAGACCTCGCGACGCGCCCCTTCCCCTTCCCCTGCGCGAGGCCACAGGCGGCGACGGGCGCGCGCAGGCGTCCATCCGCCACGTCGCCCGCGCCGGCGGCGCGCTGGCGGTTTGCCTCATTGTCTGGCTGTCGCTGATCCCCGGCGCGATGCAAACCCGCACGCCGCTGCCGAAACAGGGTGAGCATTTCCTTGCGTACCTGCTGACCGCGGCGTGTATCGCGCTGGCTCTGGGCCGCCGGCGATCACGCCTGTACGCGGCGGGCGCCCTCATGGCGCTGGCGGGCGCGCTGGAGATTGGTCAGGCGCTCGTTCCAGGACGCACGCCGGGCCTGGGGGATTTTCTGGCGAGTTGCCTCGGCTCCTGGGCCGGCGTTGGTCTGGCGAGCCTGACCATTGCGCTGTTGCAACGCTTCTCCGGGACAACGGACAGGCAATGACCCCGCGCTTCGCGCCATATCGCCAGTTTCCTCGCGACGGCCGGCGGAGCGCTGGTCCCGGCTTCCCTGATTTCTGGTTCGGGTGAAGCCGGCGGCCGGTTCCTCACCGCGGGTCCATGACCTTACGGATCCGTCCGTACGAAAGCCAGGCCCGCGAACATGGGCACATACAACTCGGGATGGAAGGGAATGTCACAGGCCAGTTCAACGACATCCCACGCGTCTTTCAGGGCGTAACCCTGCGCGGTGACCGCGGCGATGAAATCGCTTCTGCGCCACACGCGATAGGGGCAGACCGCGGGCCCGAAGTTCTGCAGGGTCCAGTAATCCGCCGCAGCCGCCAGCGGCAGCTTGTTCAGAACCACGGCCCTTGGCCGTTTCGCCAGCACGGCGCCCAGCGTCCCCAGACCATCGGGCATGTATTGCATGGCCCCGGCGGAGAAGAAGACGTCGCACGCCCCTGCGGCGTCGAGGCTGTCAACGAACGTCACGCCGCCCAGATCGCCCTTCTCCGCCAGGCTGGCGCCGAACCGCGCCACCGCCGGCGTTTCCACGACAGTCCAGTGCACGCCCCGGGGCAGCGGCGCGCGCGCCGTATGCAAACGCTGGGTAATCGCCGCGCCGCCGCCAAGGTCAACAATCCGGTCGCCCGGCCGCAACAGCTGTGACAACCAGAACATGGACGCATAGACGCTCGGCTGTCGCGATAGCGGCGCGTCGAATATGGCGGCGGCCGCGTCATGATCCCAACCGGCCAGCCGGTCGGACGGGATCGCGGCCATCGCCTCATCCCAGGACCCGAAGCAGCCGTTGAATACGCCGCCCACATTGAGGCGGTACAGCGCCCAGCGGCTGTAGGCCGCCCTGACCCCCGGCGCCTGTCCGATAAGTCCGCCAATGCCGCTCCGGCATAACGATATACGCGCAACTGAGGTGAGTGCTGACGTCAACATTGAGCCCCCCGGCTTTTCACGCCTGGCGCCGTGCGCGCAGCCGCGCCCGGAACACCTCCGGAACGTGTCGGCGCCTGCGTCCCTTCCCGGTCATGGACCGCCAGCCCGCCGAACGGGCTGGGAAGATGGGCCATGGCCCCGCGTCATACCCACAGCCGTCAGCCGGGGGTCCCCAGACTCTGGGTCAGGAAGGCGACCTCGGTGCGGTTGCGCGCCTTGAGCTTTTTCATGATCGTGCGGACATGCACCTTGACCGTGCTCTCACACATGTTGAGTTCATAGGCGATCAGCTTGTTGGGCATTCCCTTGCGCAAGGCGCGGGCGACGGCCAGCTGTTTCGGTGAAAAAAGGCCGGCCAGTTCGGCTGACCCGGGGGCCTGCGCCGCGTGCGGCCGCGCCGCCGAGGCAAGACAGGACGCCGGAATGAACGCGCCGCCCGCCCGGACCAGATCGAACACCCGGATGGTGGCCTTCAGGCCAAGGCTTGTCGGGATGAAAGCGTTGGCCCCGGCGTCCATGACCTTCTGCACAAAATCCAGATCCTCATGATTTGACATCAACGCCAGGGGCGCTTCGGCCGAGGCCCCGCGCACCGTCGTGACCTGTTTGCCGATGTCCTCCACGCTTCCGGGGGAGACATCGTCCGCCGCCCGCCACAGCACCACCAGGTCCGTCTCCAGCACGGCGTCGCTTTGCGCCCATTCCTCCACGGACCCGAACGCCAGAAACCGGGTTGCCGGAGCCACGTTTTCCAGTGAGGCAAGCACGCAGTCGCGAAAGAAAATCCGTGGCTCGATCACCACCGTGCATGGCGCCCCTGCGGAACTGTCGGCATCCTCATCCACACGCGGCCCCGACGAACCGTCATGCCCCCGATACCGGCCTGCGTCGGCGCGCAAAGCCGTCGACCAGCCGTTTTCCAGGTGAGACCGCTTCCGGTTGTCGATCATTGCAGCAGTTTCTGTCACGTTTGCCTCCTGTCGCCGCAATACCGCCGGATGCGCGTTCTTCCCCCGTGAGGCGTGTCAGCCACCGCTGTCCGCAGCGGCGTCCCTGCCCGGGCGACAACCGCCCGGGATGGACGCATGACTGCACGCAGCGACCGTCAATGTCCGGATATTCGCGTCACACCATGTGTGACTTCGCCCCGGACTGCCCGCACGCCAGAAGATCTGTTTCGATGAGAAAACCTGCCCCGGAGCCCCTGAAGGTCGACGCTGGATACCCCATCCCCCTCTCTTCGCGCATCTGGCCTGTGTCGGCACTTTATCATCGCACAAAACAGAAATCACCGACGGAACGGCTTGTTCCGGGCAGAATAACTGTCAAGTTTGGGGGGAATGCCGTAACGGCCACGCTTTGTCGCCGTCTTATGGCATGAAATATTTTATCAAATCATGGATCATGCGCACATTTTGACGATAATTGCCTTTATCAATAAAGAATTTAACCAAATTTTAACGAAATTACGTAGATTATATTGCATGGTCAATTTGAGTTCACGGATATTTTATCAGTTCATTTTCCATAGCAGTCCCTAACCCGACCCTGCGAAATCCGCCGCATAACGAAACGGTGATCGCCCGTTTTACTGAATCCGGATCGACAGTTCGGTAAGGGACGCATGGCCGGGTGGCGGCCCGGCGCCTCATTTTTGGCCGTTCACGTTTTCGTGATTACTGTTGAGCTGAAGTTATTAAATTGTTGGCAAATACAATTGCACGCATCAATTCGCCTTAAAAAACAACGTATTTTCGGGAAGTTCGCCGAAATCTGCGTCAAACCCAATCGCGAGTCGTATTAAACGGCGGAAAATGCACATTCTCACGATCTATATACGACTTCCGATAGACTGCGTGTCAACGGACGGGAGCGCGTCTACTTCTTTTGTGCACGCCAATGTGAACGCCCTGATGGTCATCCCCATCGCAACGCGGGCATCGTCAGGGCGCCGGGTCAATTTGCGGACCGCGCGACAACGCCACGTCGCCCGCCGCCCCAGCGCGACCCGCGGCGCACGATGGGCGCCGCGGCGCAGCAAGGGAGCCGCAGCGCGCGCCACCGCCTTTTTTGCCGCCGCGCCGTACTTCATTCTTGTTACGCCGCCGCCCGATAGCCATCGTCACAGGACGTCGCGCCGGCGCCAGGATGCGCATTATCGCATCGCATGGGCGGCAAAATGCAGGTAGACGTTGATTTCTCACTGGCGCTGAATGACCGCACCGGAAAGCTGTTTCTCGGACGGGACATCATCGCCGCGCTGGGCGACAGGGTCGGCGCGGTGCGCTATGGGCGCCTGCGCGCCTGTCCCGCCGGCCATCTGGCGCGGCGCATTGCCGGGCGGCTGACCCACGAAGAAACGCTGGCCCGCGTTTTCCGGCCTGCCCTGCTGGCCCCGTTGCCGGCCGTGCGCGAGCCGCATCCCACGCTGCATCTCGACCCTCTCAGCGTCGTGCGCCACCGGCTTGAAAGCAGGGATATCGTTTTGTGCCACGATGTCGGCCCGGTCACCCACCCGCAATACTATGCGCCGAAGGTCGACCGGCTGTACGCCCACGCCTATGGCCTGATCCGGCAGGCGCGGCCCCACATGGTGTTCGTCAGCAAGACCTCGCAGCGGGAGTTTCACCGGCTGTATGGCGAGGACTATGCGTCGTCGGAGGTGATTTACATTCCAACGCGCCCCGGCGTCACCGAAGGCCCGGAGCAGCAGCCGGCCGGCATTGAAGCCCCCTTTCTCCTGACAGTGGGCAGCATCGGCGACCGCAAGAACCAGGCCCGCTGCATCGCGGCGTTCGCGGCCTCCGGTCTTGCCGGCGAGGGCTGGCGCTATGTGCTGGTCGGCGGGGATGAACCGGGAGCCGGGGCTGCCCGCCAGCTGGCGCAGCGCACGCCGGGCGTGACGGCGCCCGGATACGCGACCGACGCCGAGCTTCGCTGGCTCTATCGCCACGCCTCCGGCTTCGTGCTGATGAGCCTGATGGAAGGGTTCGGCATGCCCGTGATCGAGGCGACGGAATACGGGCTGCCGTGCCTCGTCTCCGCCGGAGGCATACTGACCGAAATCGGCGGCGCGACCATGCTGGAGGCAGATCCCCTGAATGTGACGTCGATCGCCGCCGGCATGCGGGCCATCGCCGGCATGCCGGCCGGGGAGCGGGCGCGGCGCGTGGCGGCGGCGGCGGAGCGGCTGGGGA
>Ga0180216_1001452_pt1 | contig 21161 bp, 16 predicted proteins | sample eDN3rd37CBELigMG_FD_128879 | JGI IMG/M metagenome (GOLD analysis project Ga0180216, IMG submission 128879) | Enriched Miracle-Growth compost microbial communities from Emeryville, California, USA - eDNA 3rd pass 37_C BE-Lig MG (version 2)... ...
ACTTGGTGGCAACCCGGAGCCAGCGCCCGTGTTCATCACGAAACCTGCCGGAAATCTCGTCGAGATCGGCGATTGTGGTAACGTCGAGCCAGCACTTTGGTACCGCAACCACCACATCGGCGTAGCCGAACCCCAACGGCTTGAGCAGCTCCACCCGCGTCCGCCAGTCTGATATCCGCTCGCGAATGAGATCCTCGCCGGTCACGCCAAGATGCGCCTTGCCGGATTTCAGGTTGGCTGCAATTTCGGAAGCCGACACAAACGCCACATCGACGTTCTCGATACCTTCGATCTCGCCGCGGTAGCCGCGCTCGTGTCCGGTCTTGCGAACCTTGAGCCCGTTCTCCCGGAACAGATCGAGGGTTTGCTCCATCAGGCGGCCCTTGGATGGCAGCGCAATCTGCAGGCGTGTGCTTGAAGCCTCGTTCTCTCTGACCATCGCCTTACCCCCGCACTACGGCCAGAAGACGTTCGGTATGCACCGCGCCGCCTACCGCCGGCACATCATTCGGTGCCCCGCACATCCGCATGAGGCTGTCGTATCGGCCGCCACCTGCGACCGGGCTGGTTTCCCCGAGCGAAGGCACGAGCACTTCGAAAACAAAACCGGTATAGTACTCGAGTGTTCGCCCGAACTCGGCTGAAAAATCGGCGTGCAGCACATCGACCCCGGCTTCCGCCAGAAGTTGCAGCCGCCGGTGATAGGCATCGAGTGCTTCGGAAATGTCGATCCCTTCGCTATGCATCAGGTCCTTGAGCCGCGCACCGGCAGCCCGCGCCGGAGCCGCAACGCTGATATAATTGCTGATGAGCGCCGCGGTCCGCGCAGAAAGCGGCTCAGCGCGTTGATCCGCCACGATCATCAGAAGATTTTCCGCGATCTCCTCGATGGTTCGCGCCCCGATTATCTCGATGTTTTCTGCTTCGAGATACTCCGACACAATCTCCACCGCTTCCGTCGGCCGGCTCGGGTCAAGCGCCTCCAGCAACGCCCGTGGCACCGCTCCAGTGTTATCCGCCGGGGATTGGGTTAACCGCTTCAGCTCCGCCCGGAAAGCCTCGGGACGCCAGAACTGGTGCATCAGGCGCTGGCGCCAGCGTCCCGGCATATCGGCAGCTTCAAGCACGGCTCGAAGCAGCCCGAGATCGCCGATCCTAAGCTTCCAGTCCTTGAGACCCGCCGCGCGCAACCCCTCGAATACGAGGGCCAGAGTTGCGGCGTCCGCCTTTTCCCTGTCGGGATTGCCAAAAGCTTCGATGCCGGCTTGCCGGAACTCCCGCGGATGGGCTGCCCCCGCCCCCACCGGTTGAAAACGGAACGCCGTTCCGTTGTAGCAATATTTTGCTGGCTTATCGCCGTGCCCATGCCGCTCCAGGTGCAGGCGGCACGTCGGCACCGTCAGGTCCGGCCGCAGACACAATTCATCTCCATCCGTGTCCTGGAATACGTAACTGCGCCCGCGTAGCGCCTCCCCGATGACGTCGAGATAGACGTCGGCAGGCTGGATGACCGCTGGCGATACCGCCTCGTGCCCCGCCTTGATGAAGACGCCAAGCATGGTCCTGGCAAGTTCCTCCAGCGCTTCGAATTCTCGTGCTGTCTCTGCGACCATTGCTTGACCTGGTTTATTTCTGTCTCAGGGCTTCAGGGCGATTGATGCGAACTTCAGGAGAAATGACGCGCCAGAACCTTGCGCACTTCCTCAACCAGCGCATCCTCACTCACCGAGAACTGCGCCGGACGCGCCTCCTTCCACTCCTTGTTATCGGCAATTGACTGTGCCGCAAGCGCACCTTCAATGAGATCCTTGATCTGAACCTCGCCCCTGTCCCGCTCGTCCGAACCCTGGATGATGACACAGGGACTACCGCGTTTGTCAGCGTACTTCATTTGCGCCTTCATGCCGGACGTACCCAGATACATTTCGGCACGTATACCCGCATTCCTCAGCCGCTGCGCCATCTTCTGGTAATCGGCAAGACGGTCGCGATCCATGACAAGAACCACGACGGGACCGGGCACACTGCTGCCAAGGCTGCGTCCCAGCGCTGTCAATGCCGCCTGTAGTCGGGAAACACCGATGGAAAAGCCTGTTGCCGGTACCGTCTTTCCGGTAAAGCGCGCCACGAGATTGTCGTAGCGTCCGCCCCCGCCGACCGAACCGAAGCGGACCGGCTTGCCGTCTTCGCCGGTCACTTCAAATGTCAGCTCGGCTTCAAACACCGGGCCCGTGTAGTACTCAAGACCACGCACAACCGATGGATCGATACGGACGCGATCAGAATAGCCTGCCGCGGCGACAAGTTCCGCGATCTGCTCCAGCTCCAAGCGCCCTTCCTGCCCGATAGCGCTGTCCTTCAGCAGCTCTGCGAGACCCGCCACGTGCGCCTTGAGATCCTTGGCAGGATTGATGAAGGCACTGATGGTTGCGATGGCATCGGCACCGAGACCGGCGCCTTTCGTGAAGTCGCCGGATTCATCGAGCCGCCCCTCACCCAGCAAGCGCTCCACCTCGGCCAGCCCCAACCGGTCCAGCTTGTCGATGGCACGCAGCACCGTCAGACGGCGACCGGCATTGTCCTCACCCGAGATCCCGGCGGCTTCCATGATCCCGTCGAGCACCTTCCGGTTGTTGACCTTGATGACATAGTCGCCGCGCGGGATGCCGAGCGCTTCCATCGTGTCCGCTGCCAGCATGCACATTTCCGCATCCGCGGCGACGCTGTCTGTTCCGACGGTGTCGGCGTCGAACTGGGTAAACTGGCGGAACCGTCCGGGCCCCGGCTTCTCATTGCGCCAGACCGGCCCTGTCGCATACCGCCGGAAGGGCTTTGGAAGCCGGTCGAAATTCTCAGCGACATAGCGCGCCAGCGGCGCCGTCATATCATAGCGCAGGCTGAGCCACTGCTCGTCTTCGTCCTGGAACGAGAAAACGCCCTCGTTCGGGCGGTCACTATCCGGCAGGAACTTGCCCAGCGCATCGGTGTACTCGAACGCCGGCGTCTCCAGGGGCTCGAAGCCGTAGGACTCGTACACCTCGCGGATATTGGACAGCATCGCTGTCTGCATCCGGATCTCGGCTGCTTCAATGTCGCGAAGCCCTTTCGGCAGCCGTGCGCCGGGCCGATTGTCTTTAGGTTTCTTGGCCATGGAAAAGTTTGCTCTGCCGTTTCTGTCTGGTTACCGGCCCCGCCGTCACATCACAGGCTCCCACGCTTCAAGAGAAGCGCAGGACTCAAGCGATCGAGATCGTATTCGCTCGCACCCCGGCCATTCAGGCGCTGAAGACCGGGTAGCGGTTCAATGACGGTGAAACCGGACACTTGCAATTGCGGCTTCGCCTTATCACGGCTGAACAAGGCACGCAAAGCCGCAGCCCGGGATCTTGAGGCTATTGTCGTCGTCCGCGGTGGTCCGTATCCATCAGGGGAATGACTAACATGGTCTCTAACTGATGGCTGTTCGAGTATTACTTCACCTGTCCAACCGGTTTGAGCGGGCACATAGATCACGGCGAAAATCCCGGTCGCAGAGGCGGATGCGCGAACGGCCTGATCGCCGCTGCATACGCTCTGGCCGCCGGGACAGAGACGATCTCGCGTTCGGGCCATCTCAACGCTGTAAGTCTGCCGCCGAACACACACCCGGTATCCACGCACAGCGTGTTGTTAAGCCATTCCGCCTCAGGCACCGGAGTATGACCGTAGACGATGGTGGTTTCGCCGGTGTACTCGGCCGCCCAGTGGTAGCGGATCGGCAGTCCGAACTCATCGGTCTCACCGCTGGTCTCGCCATAGAGGCAGAACTCGCGGATGAGGGCCGAGGCGCGCCCGAGCATTTCCTCCTTGATTCCGGCATGGGCGACGGCCAGGCGCCCGCCATCCAGCCAGAGATTGCTGACAAGGTTCTCGATGAAAGTCCGGACTTCGTGGCGGAAACTCTCCGGCTCCTTTTCGAGCTGGCTGATGGTTTCAGCAATACCGTGGGTCATCTTGACCTTGCTGCCCTTGAGCCAGCGCAGCAGCTTCGCATCATGATTGCCAGGCACCGCCAGAGCCTGCCCTTCCCGGATCATGTGCATGACGATGCGCAGAACATCGGGCGAAGCCGGGCCGCGATCGACAAGATCGCCGACGAACACCGCACGCCGGCCCGCCGGGGTTCGCGAAATGACCCGGCGCTGCTCCCCGGTCCCAACGATCTCAACCGCATATCCGAGTTTGGCCAGTAGCGCGATCAGCTCATCCACGCAGCCATGCACATCGCCAATGATGTCGAAGGGCCCGGTTTCATCGCGCCGATCGGTCCGGAGCCGCCGCCGCTCTATTGTTACTCCCGCGAGCTCCTCCTGCGACGACAGGACATGAACTTCCTGGAAGCCTTCCTTTCCGATATGTTCGAGGCTTTCCTCCAGAAGGTGAGATTGCCTTCCGCTCGTAAGAACGACGGAAACGGCCTGGGCATACGTCTGGTGAGCGACCTGGACCAGCATCGCGCGATGCTGCCGTCGCAGGTTTGGCGCATCGACCACGGTCAGCTGGCGGTGCCGCAACCGCACTTCGATGAGCTCTTGCAACAGCCTTGACTGGTCCTCCGCCAGCTCCGGGGCATCGTTGCCAATCATCGGAACGATGATTTCGTCAGCGGCGAAATGAGCGTTTGCGAAGACGGATTTTCCGGAACCCGGCGCGCCGACCAGAACGACGAGACAGAATTCCGGAATTGTAATCTTCATCACTTATCCTCGCAGTGCTCCTATCAGAGCCGGGAACCTCGGCCTTGAACGAACGGCGCTTCCGGGCCCATCGAACCTAGCAGCTCAGTCAGGCATCGTTCCGGCCATTGTCTGCTCGACAGCCGAACTGGATCACTGACTGAAGGTGGCGAGGCACGGAGTACAAGGCAATCATGTGTATTTTGCATAATGAGCCGCAATTTCACGACAGCCTTACGACAGAAATGCTTGAGGCTTTGTTGCAAGAGGCTCAAGGCACATCAGCGTCAAGATAATCGTCAGGCACAAAACGTGGCGGCTCCGGCACATCGGTAACGAACTTCGCCAGCCCTTCGAGCCCGCGCGGCACGGGACCGCCGAAAGCCCAGTCCAGCAATTCCACCGTGTGCACGATCGGAATTTCCATACCTTTTTCGAGTTGCGCAATACAACCGATGTTTCCGGTCGCCACCACGTCAGGCTTCGCATTGCGGATGTTCCGGACTTTCCGGTCGCGAAGTTCCCGCGCAATCTCCGGCTGCAATATGTTGTATACGCCTGCAGAGCCGCAGCAGAGATGACCCTCCGCAATGTCCGTCACGGTATATCCGGCCTTCACCAGCAGCTCTTTCGGCTCATCCGTTACGCGCTGGCCATGCTGCATCGAACAGGCCGAGTGATAGGCCACACTTATGGAAGAGTAGCGCTTGGGCGGGCCCAGTGTGTAACGCGACAGGAACTCCGAAATATCCTGCGTGAGATCGGAAATGCGCTGCGCCCGTTCGGCGTAGGCGGGGTCGCCCTTGAGCATATGGCCGTAGTCCTTGACCGTCGTGCCGCAACCCGAAGCATTGATGATAATGGCATCGACGGGCGATCTTGCCATCTCGCGGCTCCAGGCATCGACGTTCTGCCGCGCTTGCGCCAGCGCCTGCTCCTCATGTCCCATGTGGTGAACCAGCGAGCCGCAGCAGCCGGCGCCGTTTGCAACCACAACATCCACGCCTCTCCGTGCCAGCAGCCGGATCGTCGCGTCATTGATGTCGGGCCGCAGAACCTGCTGCGCGCAACCGGCCATCAGGATCACCCTGGCGCGCCGCCTGGCCTCGGTGACCGCTGTCCCAGGTCCTTCGTAGCGTGGTGCCGGCGGTATGGAGTAGGGAGCAAGCTCCACCATAGCCGCAAGCTCCTTCAGACCCAGCCGCCGCATAGTCTTGACAAACGGACGCCCCAGGGGAGCTGCCTTGAGTGCCAGTCGGAAACGCCCGGGATAGGGAACGATCCGCGCCAGCAGCCAGCGCATCGCATGGTCCTTGCGCGAACGCTCGCCGGTCTCGTTGATATGCACCCGCGCAATATCGACAAGGTGCATGTAATCGACCCCGCTCGGACACGTTGTCATGCACGACAGGCACGAAAGGCATCGATCGATATGGCGCTGAACTTCGGCACCCGCGTCACGACCGTTCTCGAGCATATCCTTGATGAGATAGATCCGCCCGCGCGGTGAATCGCGTTCATCGCCCAGCAGCACATAGGTCGGGCACGTCGCGGTACAGAACCCGCAGTGCACGCACCGGCGCAGAATCTCGTCCGCTTCGGCAATGCGTGGATCGCTCAGTTGCTCGGCGCTGAAATTGGTCTGCATCGCGGTTTGTCCTGCTTGCGCCCACCTGAACTGTTACGTCGGGAGGCCTTGCTCGACGAGCCTTGGTCAAAAGCTGGCATACATCCGGCCCGGATTGAGCAGGCGGTAAGGATCGAACGCTTCCTTCAAACCGCGCACGATCCGCTCCACCGCCGGAGCCTGCGGCTGGAACACCTCCACCGAGGCCCTGACGTCGGGTTCAGCCCGGATCAGTGTTGCATGTCCGCCGTTGACCGCGACCGCCCGCCGGATATCGGAAGCCCCTGCATCCGCACTGGCCGGGACCTCGAGCCAGATCAAGCCGCCTGCCCAGTCGTAATAGGCCTCCACCGGCATGTGCCGTTTGATCGCCGCGACGATTTTGGGTCCGCGTGTCGGCGCCGTCGATACCCGCCACAGGCAGGTTTCACAATTGTACGGCATAACCGACAAATGTCGCAGCTCGCCCCAGAAGCTCAACGAAACGGAGGTATCGAGAAGTGCGGGATCGCCGTAAACTTTCAACGCGTTGCGGATCGCTTCTCTACGATAGGTAACGGAACTATGAAAGTTCTCGATGCGAAGCGCTGTGATTGCCTGCCCCTGACGCCGTAGCCCTTCGTGTTCGAGCCGGGCCGCGACAGTCTGGGGCAGATGGACCGCGCCAGAGACCTCGTACGGCGACCGCATCGCAGCGCACATGACTTCCACGCCGATATCGTCTGGCAGGCCGAAATAGATCAGTGTCGCGGTGGCCTCGGGCAACGGCAGCACCTTGAACGTGACCTCCGTCAGCACCGCCAGCGTGCCCCAGCTTCCCGCCAGCCCCCGGCAGAGATCGACGCCCGTGACATTCTTCATCACCCTGCCACCGGATCGGAACAGCTCCGCGCGTCCATTGACCGCTTCGATCCCGAGCAGGTTGTCGCGGGCAGCGCCTGCGCTGATCCGGCGGCATCCTGAAACATTGCAGGCAAAAACCGCACCGATCGTCTGCTTGCCGCGCTCTCCGCCGGAGGCAGGCGCAAGGTCTATCGGCTCAAAGGCCAGCATCTGTCCGTTCGAAGCCAGCGTTGCTTCGATCTGCGCGAGCGATGTTCCCGCCTGGGCGGACATGACGAGTTCGCTCGGTTCGTAAAGGGAAATTCCCTGCATGGCTGATGTTGTAAGACGCGCCGCCGTCTGCATCGGCCGCCCGATAGCCTGCTTCGACCCGGAGCCCACAACCTCAACCGGGATTTGCCGTCCGACGATGGGCAACAGCATGTTCTGCAGTTCCCAACCTGCGGCAGGACGCATCAGATTGCTCAACGTGGTCTCCCGGAACCGCAGCGGTTTCCTGATGTGAATGGGCTCATGCGACGTCCTTCACCGCCAGCGTTTCCTCAAGGGGAAACACCTTGCCCGGATTGAGCAGCCAGTCGGGGTCGAACACCGTCTTGACCCGCATCTGCACAGCCAGATCCGTACCGCTGAACTGCGTACGCATGAGATCACGCTTCTCGACGCCCACGCCATGTTCGCCCGTCAGGCAACCGCCAACCTCGACGCACAGCTTGAGTATTTCTGCACCCGCCAGTTCGGCCCGCTCAGAAGAAGCCGGATCGTTTGCGTTGTAGAGAATGAGGGGATGCAGATTGCCGTCACCGGCGTGAAAGATGTTGGCCACCTTCAGGCCATACCCTGCGCAGATCTCACCGATACGGCTTAGCACATAGGGCAGACGCGACAGCGGGATCGTCCCGTCCATACAGTAGTAATCGGCAATGCGCCCGATCGCGCCGAATGCCGATTTGCGGCCCTTCCAGATTTTTGCGCTCTGTTCCGCACTCTGGCTGATCACCACGCTGGTGGGTTGATAAGGTTCCGCGAGCGCCTGTATCCGCGATAGCATCTCGGAAATCTCATTCTCCGAGCCCTCTACCTCGACGATGAGCAGCGCTTCCACGTCAAGCGGGTAGCCGGCCTTCGCGAAAGCCTCACAGACCTCGATCGCGGGCTTGTCCATGAACTCTATGGCCACGGGGACGATACCGGCGCCGATGATGCCCGCGACGCAGGCCCCTGCCGCCTCACTGGACGCAAACCCCATGAGCATCGGCCGTGCGCCTTCGGCAGCTTTCAGGATGCGTACGGTCGCTTCGGTGACGATACCGAACTGTCCCTCGGACCCGACCATCAGCCCCATCAGATCGTAGCTGTCGGCATCGAGATGTGCGCCGCCCAGCTCGACAACCTCCCCGTTCATCAATACGACCTTGAGGCCGAGGACATTGTTCGTCGTCACCCCATACTTGAGGCAATGCGCCCCCCCGGAATTCATGGCGAGATTACCCGCAAGCGTACAGGCAAGCTGGCTGGAAGGATCCGGCGCGTAGAAAAACCCTTCCGCCTCCACGGCTTTGGAAATACCCAGGTTCGTGATTCCGGTTTCGACACGGGCAAACCGGTTCTCGTAATCGATCTCAAGCACCCGGTTCATGCGCGACACGCCGACGACGATCGCGTCCTCCACCGGCAGCGCGCCCCCACATAGAGACGTACCGGCTCCCCGCGCCACCACCTTCACACCTTCCCGGTGACAATAGCGCAGAATACCGGAGACTTCTGCGGTCGACCTCGGCAGTACCACCGCCAGAGGCATGCAGCGGTAGGCCGTAAGCCCGTCGCTCTCAAAGGTCCGCCGCCCCTCCTCATCGGCGATCACAGCGTCTTTGCCAGCGATGGCAATGAGATCCTTGATGATCTGATGTGACCGCTCCAGGACTGCGGCATCCGGTACGGGCATCTGCATACGAGTCATGCGCAAGTCTCCACGAACGCCGCTCAGCGATCCTGCAACTGGCAGATCTGTCGGCCTGTGGCTCTCAAGACCACTTACGGGGGCGGCGCGCTATCGCAGCAAAGGAACAGTTGCGATTTTCGCACGCGCGCCGGTGAGCGGCAACATTTACCATGTCGCTTGACCGATCCTTGAGAAGCTTTGTCGCGAAACGACGTTCAGGACACGCCTATGCGCGATGAAGACTTGTTAAACCACAGATAAGGTCCAGCCTTGCTTCGTCAGCCCGTTTACCCGAAACAGGAAGCCCTCTGCCAATTCTTGGGAACTCTCATGCCCCAAAGAGGTTGATTTGCCACACAGCATGGCCTGTGTCTGAAGACAGGAATGATCGCATGCAACTGAAACTGGCCGCCAAAGCTCTCACGGGTCTGGCGGCAGTCGCCATCTTGCATTCGCCGGTACTCGCTCTCACCCGCTGGATACCCTTGCCCATTCCGAAGTCCGTAGCGACAGATGAAACGAGACCCGCCCCCGATGTCTCCCGGGGTGCCACGGTCTACCGGAACTGCGTCGCCTGCCATGACCTCGGCCCTAATATCGGATTGCGCGTCGGGCCTGACCTCACCGGAGTGGTTGGCAGAGCCGCAGCGTCGCTGGAAGGCTATGCCTACTCGGACTCCATGGACAAGGCCGGGCAGGAAGGTCTCGTCTGGTCAAAGAATTTGCTCGATCAGTTTCTGGCTGCACCGAGCCGGTTTGTGCCGGGCAACAAGATGGCCTACGTCGGCGTGAAAGACGCGGATGAGCGGCGTAATCTGATTGCCTATCTCGCGACCTTCTCGGCGCCCCAATCCCTGCCCGGATCAGAGCCGCCGGCTCAACCTGAAGATGCTGTCAGGCAACCTGCGTCCTTCGAGGCAACGCCTTCCGCACAAGACCCGTAGGTCGATTTCGGGTTTCATCACATTGCGCGATGCCGCGGATCGGCAGTGCCGGGGTTAATTCTTCTTGCAGGTTCGCAAGCACCTCACGAGTTGGGCATCGCACTTGGAGCTGTCGAGGGAGGCTTGCGTGGTACGGCATCTGTTATGCTCGGCGCGGCATTTGGCACAGGCATCCGAGGCTGCCGTATTGGTCACGTTCACGGCAGCCAGCCCCATTCCCGCCAGGAGGCATAATCCCATCGATCCAAGTAAAATCCGGCGCCGTCTCAAATCGCACCTCTACAGATTTTCTCTGCTGCAATCGCCGCAAGGGGAGCGTTGCCGAACCCGACCATCGCATGATGTTAGCCCGTCGGGGATGAACATGGCCTGAACTTCGGGCAGTTCACGCACATTCTGGCGGGACGAATCCGTCTGCGATCACATTGCCGTCTCGGCAAAGACCCACGAAATATCGCCACCCCAGGCTCCGTGATACTTTTCCAGCAGCTGATCGGCCACCGTCTGCCGCGTGTCGACGATTTCTTCAAGGGGCGCCAGATACTGCCGCTCATCCTGCCCCGCTGCGTCGCGGAAATTGCGTTTCGCAAGACCTTTTGCGGCCAGCTCAACCATTTCCCGGGCCAGATCGGCGACGTGCATGCCCCGGAAGGGGGTCTCCAGCGCCAGTTTCGGCACCTGATCGCGCAGAAACTGTCTCTCGTCTCTGGTCCAGTCCTTGACCCGATCCCATGCCTCGGCCAGCACATCGGCATCGTAAAGCAGTCCCGCCCACAAGGCTGGCAAAGCGTTGATCATCTCGGCCCGGCCGCCATCCGCACCACGCATCTCGAGGAAGCGTTTAAGCCGGGCTTCGGGGAACAGGGTGGTCAGATGGTCCGACCAGTCATCGAGCGTCGGCCGTTCGCCTTCCAGTCCGGCAAGCTTGCCAGCCATGAAATCCTCGAATGAAGCGCCTGCCACGTCGATGTAGCCACCATTGCGGTAGACGAAATACATCGGTACCTTCAACGCGTAATCGACGAAGGCCTCATAACCCATGCCCTCCTCGAATACGAAGGGCAGCATCCCCGATCTGTCGGGATCGGTATGCCGCCAGATCTCGCTCCGCATGGATTTGAAACCGTTGGGCCGTCCTTCCGTGAAGGGCGAAGATGCAAACAGTGCTGTAGCGACCGGCTGCCAGGCCAGCGCCACCCGCAGTTTCAGCACCATGTCGGCTTCCGAGCTGAAATCGAGGTTCGCCTGGATCGTTGCGGTCCGATACATCATGTCGAGGCCACGCGTGCCGACTTTTGGCATGTAGCGGGTCATGATGCCGTAACGCTGCTTCGGAACGCGCGGCATCTGCGACAACGTCCATGTCGGAGCACATCCGATACCGAGGAAGCCGAGCCCCAACGGTCCTCCGGCCTGGTGGCATTGTTCCAGATGCACCTGCGTCTCGGCAGCCGTTTCGTGTATTGTCTGCAAGGGAGCCCCGGAGAGCTCGAACTGGCCGCCAGGCTCAAGACTGACGGTCGCACCCGGTTCCCCCACAGCCCGCTTGAGCGCAATGATGTTGTCGCCTTCGATGATCGGCTGCCAGCCGCAGCACTTCATGAAGCCGGTCATCAGGGCGCTGATACCCGCTTCACCCTCGTGTGCGACCGGCAAGCGGCTGTCCCGATGGAAAACGAACTTCTCGTGCTCCGTCCCGATACGCCAGTCCTCGCGCGGCTTTTCCCCAGCGGCAATCCACGCAACGAGGTCATCTTTCGAGCCTATTACCTCTCCGGGCGCAGCATCTTCACGGGTCGACATACAGGGCCTTTCGCATAGTTGGTTCTAACGCCCGCCAGGTGCATACACATGCTCGCGCCAGTGGACCCGAATCCAGCACAGCCCGAAGCTAGAAAGTGCGAGTTATGGCGAGGCGCTGTGATGCGCACAAGTCCGCAATTTGCGTTAACGACGTTGCAGCTCCACGATTTTGAGGTAACCGGCCTAAGCCCAGTCCCCCAGGACTGAGTTGACAAGCGCGAGGGCCGCGATTGCAGCTGTATCAGCACGCATGATCCTCGGGCCCAATGAAATGGCAACGGTATCCCTGCGCGCCATCAGCAGGGCACGCTCCTCCGGATCGAATCCTCCTTCCGGTCCTATCAGGACGGCCAGAGGCCCCGGCTCTACCGTGCGCAGAACCTCCAGGGGATTCGACCTTTCAGCACCCTCGTCACAGAAGATGATTCTCCTCTCAGGGGTCCATCCTTCCAGCAATCCCGAAAGCTTGACGGGTTTATCCACCTCTGCAAGTGCCAGGATACCGCACTGTTCAGCGGCTTCGATTACATTGCTCCGCATGCGATCGAGGTTTACCCGTTCTGCAATCGTCCGCCGGGTTATTACCGGCCGCAGCCGTGCAACGCCTAGCTCAACCGCCTTCTGCACCATGTAATCGAGCCGCGCCCGCTTGAGCGGCGCGAAGAGATAGTGCAGATCAGGCCCCTGCTCCTGCGGTCGAACCTGTTCCTGGACCACCAGGTTGCATCGACGCTTGCCGATGTCGCGCAAGGCAGCACGCCACTCCCCGTCGCGGCCATTGAAGATGAGGATTTCGTCATCGTTCTTGAGCCGCAGCACGTTGACAAGGTAATTCACCTGCTCACTGCTGCAGGCGACGGTTGCATCGGGCGCGAGCGTTGCATCAACAAAGAGTCGCTCCGCGTTGAAATCATGTATGGCCATGTGCGCGTGATACCCGAGAGGACGGCGAATTGACAACTGCAATGGCCCGGCGCACCTCCGTTACGTTCTCGAAAGCTCAACCCATGCCTGACAACAAGCCGACCGGACAAACCCGCCTCGATCCCGCTGAGATGACAACAGCGGATGCCGTCCCGAACAACTGGGTCGACCGGTACGCGCCAGCGTCCTGGCGGCCCTACCTTCGTCTGGCTCGCGCTGATCGTCCGATCGGCACCTGGTTGCTCCTGTTTCCTTGCTGGTGGTCGCTGGGACTGGCGCAGTTGAGCCAAGGCGATGGCTACCCGAATATCTGGTATCTGCTGCTGTTCGCTGCGGGCGCCCTGGTCATGCGCGGGGCAGGCTGCGCGTATAACGATTACGTTGATCGCGAATTCGATGCCCGGGTTGCCCGCACGCGCTCCCGCCCGATCCCGTCGGGACAGGTGTCTCCGAGAGCGGCCCTTGTTTTTGTCGTTTGCCTGTCACTCGTCGGGCTGCTGGTTCTCATCCAGTTCAACACCCTGACCATCGTCACGGGCATCGCTTCCCTTGCCCTTGTAGCGCTCTACCCGTTCATGAAGCGCTTTACTTACTGGCCTCAGTTCGTGCTCGGTCTGACCTTCAACTGGGGAGCGCTGGTGGGATGGACTGCCGCAACCGGATCCTTGTCCATGCCGCCCCTTCTTCTCTATGCCGGATGTGTCGCCTGGACGATTGGCTATGACACGATCTACGCACATCAGGACAAGGAAGACGACTTGATGCTCGGTTTGAAGTCGACCGCCATCCGTTTCGGCAAAAACACAAAAGCCTGGTTGGCCGCCCTGTTCGCACTGACAACCATTCTCTGGACGGCAGTTGCGCTCATGGCCGGAGCGGGCATCCCGCTGCTGGCGGCCTTGGCTGTGATCGCCATTCATTTTGCCTGGCAGGTCCGTACTCTCGACACCTCGGACAGCGACAACTGCCTCGAGCGGTTCCGGGCAAACCGCACCGTAGGCCTGATTTTCTTTGCGGGAATTCTCGCAGAGTTTGCCTTCGCAGGCTTCACTCTGCCGGGCGGCTGATGTCGAAAACCGCCGGCCTGTCCTGTTGCCAGCCCGACTTGATTATCGATCCGCGAACGAGTACGGCACGGGGAAAGGTTCTCCCGTGCCGTACTGCGCCGTCCTGTTGACTGGACCTCCGTCTTTCGCGGAGGTGATCGTCAGACAATACACCGGATCGCTTCAAACCCGGTTAAAAAAGGTCCTCGAATTTCGCTCCCGGACGCTCCGTTCTGGTTCAATTCATCTCCGGCCGGCAACCGCCTTCCGGCAATGGGGGGTTGCCCTCGGCGGATTGCTCGGGCAGGAACACCCTCGTAAAAAGCTCGAAACCTCCCTTCGAGTCATAGAAACTGCAAGGACGTTTGACCATGAGTGCCGATAAGATTGTTGAATCCAGACAGCTTCTACATCTCGTTTTTGGCGGCGAACTCACAGCGCTCGACAAGGTGGAATTCAAGGATATCAACAAGCTGGACATCGTCGGCATCTATCCAAATTACGACGAAGCGCACATGGCTTGGAAAGCTGCGGCACAGCGCACGATCGACAATGCGGAAATGCGTTACTTCGTGGTCGATATTCATCGCCTGCTGGAGCCCGAGTCGTCTGCAGCTTGAGCCCGGGCCAGCGGGCCGATTCGTGTGAGGGTGAGAGCCCCATTCAGCAATCGAAAGGAACAGGCGTGAGTCAGGTGCGCACCGAGCCCCGTGATCCCGTTCGAACTGCTGGGAAAGGCGAATCATCGAAAAGCGCCGCCTTCGATCACGCCTCGCGCCGCCTCACTGCGCGTTTTCTCCGGGACTGGGTGTGGCCTCGCTGGCGCAGCCTGCTGTCGGCGCTCGCCCTCACAGCTTGCCTGGCGGCTATCACGGGCGGCTACCCGATGGTCATCAAGCTGTCGTTCGACACGCTGATGAAGGAGCAGACCGGCGCAGTCCTTCCCATCCTGCTTGCAATCATCGCGATTACCGTTGCCCGCAGCATTTTCATGTATCTGCAGGCGGTATCGACCCAGCGTATCGTCCAGCGAATGGGCACCGACATCCAGAAAACGGCCTTCACGCACCTTGTTGAGGCTGACTACGCCCGCCTGACGCGTGAATCGCCCGGCCGCCTGCTGTCGCGGCTGACCAACGACATCAACCACATCCAGCAGGCGGTGCAGGCAACCGTCAATACGGCGATACGGGACGTATTGATGGTGATCGCGCTGGTTGCCTCCATGATCTATCTCGACTGGATGATGTCGCTCTTCGTGCTCTGCGTTTATCCGATAGCCGCTGTGCCGGTTGCCGTTATTTCCGAGCGGCTGCGCCACGTCGCCAAACGAACGCAAAGCCAGCTCGGCGACCTGACATCCCTGCTTTCGGAGAAGCTTGCAAGCGCCCGCCTCATCAAGACTTTCCGGCTGGAGGCCTACGCCTCCGAAAAGGTTCATGCCAGTTTTGAGCGCGTCTTCCAGCTGCGCATGAACGCGTTGCGCAATCGCGCCCGGCTTGATCCCATGCTTGAGGCCCTCGGCGGACTGGCTGTTGCCGGCGTCATCGCTTTTGCCTACTGGCGCATTTCCAGCGGCATCTCCACCGTCGGTGATTTCATGGGCTTCATCACGGCTCTCCTGATGGCTGCCCAGCCTATTCGGTCCCTCGGCAATCTGTCGGGACGTATACAGGAAGGTCTGGCGGGCGCCGAAAGCCTCTATGGCATGCTCGACGAGAAGCCGAAGATCGTCGATCGGCCCGATGCCGGCAAACTTGTGGTCACTGCCGGCCAGATCCGTTTCGATAACGTTTCGTTTGTCTACGACAGTGCCCCTGATATATCGGCACTGAACGGGATTACCCTCGATATCCCGGCGGGTGCGACAGTCGCTCTGGTCGGCCGGTCAGGCGCTGGCAAATCAACCCTGATCAACCTCGTGCCGCGGCTGTTTGATGTCACAAGCGGCTCCATCTCGATCGACGGGCAGGATATCCGGCAGGTTCGGCTTTCGTCGTTGCGTGATAATATCGCCATCGTCAGTCAGGACGTGACGCTGTTTGATGACACCATCCGCGCCAACATCGCCCTTGGCCGTCTGGATGCAAGCGAGGACGAAATCATCGCCGCTGCTAAGGCCGCCGCCGCCCACGATTTCATCCTTGCCCAACCCCAGGGTTACGATACGGAGATCGGTGCCAGCGGCCAGCGCCTGTCGGGCGGCCAGCGCCAGCGCATCGCTCTGGCACGCGCCATCCTGAAAAATGCTCCGATACTGCTGCTCGACGAGGCGACCAGCGCACTCGATACCGAATCGGAACGCCTGGTTCAGGAAGCTTTGGCGCGATTTACGTCCAACCGCACGACTCTGGTCATCGCCCACAGGCTGTCGACTGTGCAGAACGCAGATCTCATCTGCGTGATGGACGAGGGACAGATAGTGGAACTCGGCACACACGCCGACCTTGTATCCGCCGGCGGAACCTACGCGATGCTGGCCCAGACCCAGTTCGTTGCCGATGCGCAGCCACTGGAACACACCGCGGTCAACTGAGTTGGCCGCGATGCGGCGCTACTCCCGTCGCAGGACGAGATCCACGAGCCTGTTGGCCCAGCGGTTCGCCTTGTACGTCTCCATCAGCTCCTTGCTGTCGTAGACGTTCTCCACCCACTCGAAGAACGGCATCGGGCGCTCGGCGGTATCCGCGAGATACTTCTCGAAGAACATATCCAGGATTCCCGTATCCGCCTGCCGGATATGTCCGTAGCGCAGCGAGAGTTCACGCAGAGCCTGGTCGATTGGCTGGTTAGCCCTGACATGCTGATAAAGCACGCTCATGAGCCCGGCACGGTCGGCCCCCGATTTGCAGTGCATGACCATCGGATATTCGATGCTCTGGAACATGTCGCGAGCCGCCAGGATGTCCTCCCGCGAAGGCGCCGCGCGCGAGCGGATGGTGAAGTTCACCAGGTTCAGCCCGAGTTCCTTGCACTGCTTGCGTTCGTGCCAGAAGCTGCCGCACACACGCTCGCCCCGCAGGTTGACGACCGTTTTTATTCCCATGCGCTTGAAGCGCCGGAAATGATGCGGGGCCGGCTGGGCACTGCGCCAGGCTTCCGCCGACAACCGGTGCATGTTGAGGTACAGCAACCGGAATATGCCATGATCGATGAACAACATGTCCAGATAGGACGCGTGCGGTGCAAACCGGCGCCGCAGCCACTCAGGTGAATGATCGATCAATCCGTGGCGCCAGGCCATCGTTACGCGCTTGACCGCGCGCTTTGCACGTTTGGCCACACCTGCCATGCTGTTTTCCGAAAATTCCTGATTGTCTGCCTTCACAACCGGTACTAGATCAGATTGCCTGCTAAGTCACAGACGAGGACCTGTACCGGGCGATAGGCTGGCCCCAACTCTGATAGTCGCTCCCCTACCCGCACTCTGAATAATCCTCCGGCACGGACGCATACGGGCTTTACGGCATCAACACTGATTGCTAACGAGCCGGTGATATGCGCTGTAGGATGCGACTGCAAGGGTCTTTGATCCGCCAATCTCGACGCGTCTGTCAACCCGCTCGAGCCCGAGAGAAGCTGATCTATGGCACTTCCGCCCAAATATAAAACCTTGTTAGCACGCGCTGGTGGCAGAACAATCGCCCGCGCCATCCGCCTTGTTCGGCGCACTTCGACCCTCCATGCCGAACCGCCCGACCTCCAGCAGCGCCTCTTTGAACTGCATCCAGCCATTCTCGCCTGCTGGCACGGCCAGTTCATGATGCTGGCCGGCCCTGCTCCGGAGGAGTTGCGGTTTGCAGCCATGGTCGCACGCCACGGTGATGCCGAGTTGATCGGTGAGGCGATGAACCGCCTGGGACATCAACTGATTCGTGGCGCCGGTGCCGGGCACCGCCGCAAGGATCGCGGTGGTGCCTACGCCCTGCGGGCATCGCTGAAGGCCCTTGCGAATGGCACCAGCATCGTCATGACAGCGGACGTGCCACCGGGTCCGGCGCGCGTTTGCGGGGCGGGGATCATCACGCTTGCCCGGTTATCCGGTCGCCCCATAGTTCCCCTTGCCGCGGCGACCTCGCGCTATCACGCGTTGAATACCTGGAGCCGGATGACCGTGAACCTGCCGTTCTCTAGGCTCGGTTATGTCATGGCCGATCCCATCAGCGTCCCGCGCGATGCATCGAGCGAAGAGATGGAGCTCTTGCGCCAGCGTGTGGAGAACGCCCTGAACAATGCGACGTTGCGCGCCTATCAGCTTGCAGGCGCCGATCCGGCGCGTGCAACGCCCCCCGGCGCCGCCGATCCGTCTTCACCCCCTGCCAGGCCGGGAATGAGCCTCAGGACCTACCGCTTCGCAACCCGCCTGCTTCAGCCCGCGGCACCTCTGGTTCTGCGCTACCGCGAGAACAGGGGCAAGGAAGATCCCGCCCGTCGCGGCGAACGCTTCGGCAAATCCAGCCTCCCGCGTCCGGCCGGTCCACTCTTCTGGATTCATGCCGCCAGTGTCGGCGAAACCAACGCGATCCTGCCGCTCGTCGAGGCCCTGAGGGATGCCCGTCCCGACGTGCATTGCCTGTTGACGACAGGCACATGTACCTCGGCGGGCCTCGCCGCCCAGCGCCTTGGCCAAGGTGCCATCCACCAGTACCTGCCGCTCGATTCGCCGGAATACGCCCGCCGGTTTCTTCAGCATTGGCAGCCGGACGTCGCCGTGCTCACCGAATCCGAGATCTGGCCGAACCTCATCCTGGAGGCTCATGCTGCCAGCATTCCGCTGGTTCTGGTCAATGCCCGCATGTCGAACCGCAGCTTCAAGGGGTGGCGGCGCAGACCCGGCATATCCGCGCCATTGTTCAACCGGTTCGATCTCGTGTTGGCCCAGAATGAAAAGTTCGCGCAGTGGTTCTCACAACTTGGCGCGCGCCGTGTGAAGGCCATCGGCAATCTGAAGATCGATGCTCCGCCACCGCCGGTCGATCAGGCGGCCTATGAAGCTCTCTTGGAAGCTGTTGGCGGCCGGCGTCGATACGTCGCCGCCAGTACGCATGAGGGCGAAGAAGAAATTATTGGTCAGGCACACCGCCTGCTGGCCAATGAATTCGAGGACTTCCTGACAATCCTGGCTCCCCGCCACCCTGAACGCGGTACCGTCATTGCCGAAGCGCTGAAGATGAATGGCTTCAGGGTGACCCAGCGTTCCGAGCTCAAGCTGCCGGACGCACGAACGGAAATCTATATCGCCGACACAATCGGCGAACTGGGCACGTTCTATGCGCTCTCTCCGGTTGCCTTCATAGGCGGCTCACTCGTTGACAAGGGCGGGCAGAACCCGATTGAAGCTGTGCGCCACCAGACCGCCGTTCTCACCGGACGGAGCTGGCACAACTTCCGCGACGCCTACCAGGCGCTCAAACGCCATGATGCCATGCAAGAAGTAGGGTCCGCTGCTGAATTGGCCGCTGCCGTCGCCGGGCTGCTGCACGATGATGTCGGGCTTGAGGCCATGCGGGCCAACGCGGATCTCGCGATTGAATCGTTGTCCGGCGCACTCGATGAGACCGTTTCGGCGGTGTTGCGCTATCTCCCCGGCAATGAAGGAATGAAACGTGCCTCTTGACGAGCCGTCATGGTGGTACAGCGGAGGAGACGACTGGCGGGCACGCGCTCTGCAGCCAATTGCCCGTGTCTACGGGTGGGGTGCCATGCGCCGTTTTGCGAAAGCGAAGCCCTACCGCGCAGACCGTCCTGTCATCTGTGTCGGAAATTTCACAGCGGGTGGCACTGGCAAGACTCCGCTGTCACTCCTGCTTGCGGAAATGTTGAAAGAGGTCGGCAAGAGCCCCGTTTTTCTGACGCGCGGCTACACCGGCAACTTGACCGGACCGGTCTGGGTTGATCCCGGCATCCACGATGCCCGCGATGTCGGAGACGAGCCGATGCTGCTTGCCGCCGTCGCTCCCACCATGATTTCCCGCGATCGCGCCGCCGGCGCAAAGGCCATCACCAGCCGCATACCGCCAACCAGCGTCATCATCATGGATGATGGATTGCAGAACCCGGCGTTGCACAAGGACCTGACGCTGGCAGTCGTCGATGGTCATCGCGGCATCGGCAACGGCGAGCTTATCCCGGCAGGTCCCCTGCGCGCGCCCCTGTCATTTCAGTTCTCGATGACTGACGCCATCATTGTCAATTGTCCGCTCGCGACCGGTGGGACGGATGAGGCTAGCACCGGCGGGGCGAAGCGGGAGTCCGGCATACTAACCCGCCTGCGGGAAAGCTTCTCCGGTCCGGTTCTCGCCGCCACGCCCGAACCGGCCGGAGACATCACCTGGTTAAGAGATACCCCTGTCATCGCCTTTGCCGGTATCGCCAATCCTCAGCGTTTTTTCAGATTGCTGGAAAGTCTTGGCGCCGAGCTGGTAACCACCCTGGCCTACCGGGATCACCACAGGTTCACCTCTGCTGAGATGGCTGATCTGCTTGCGCGCGCCAAGGCGTCCGGGGCACAGCTGGTGACGACCGAGAAGGATCTGGCCCGGCTGGACGAGGAAGGCGAAACGGTATCGGCCCGCTTGCGTCAAGCCACCCGGTCGCTGCCGATACGCCTGGCTTTCAACGGAAATGATCTGATGCGACTACAGGCCCTGATTGCCACACTCTTCACCGGCAGCCAGGATCAGCGAACGCCTTGAGGCATGACACGGAGCGTCCGGCTCTGGCGATCACTTCTTTCTTGTTTCGAGAAAGCGGCGGAATGAAATCTCCGGCGACGCATAGGCTTCCTGCAGCTCGACGCTCCAGTATCGCAGCTCGGCAAGCGGGATCGTCTGCCCGGTCACGGCACAGCGCACGAAGTCGCCTGGCGACACGACCTGGAAGTCGCCATCCTGAAATTTGACCTTGGCTTCGTCTCGCGAACCAAAAAATTTCTCAAACCGGTTCATTACAGCTCCCTGCCCCGGCTAAGGTGCCGACGCATCAGATCAATTGCTTGTTGCCCGTTGCTCGTCAAGTATCCCACCCCGGCCGGGCCTTTTCCTTTCTGGCATGATGAAGCCAGAGATAGGGACCGGCTCGCCAGTTTGCTAGAACAAACTTCCCTGTTCGGGCTTCCGGGGAGGTGGACGCGAGGGGCGGCGTTCTTCCCGCGGCTTGGCAGCAGGGGAAGGAGCCGGACCGGACTTGCTCGTCTTGGCACCAGTCCCTCCTGAAATCGTGGCGTCCACGCGTCCATCGCCGAACTCGATCTCGACAGCCTGTCCGCCGGACAACTGCCCAGCCTTGCGGACCATCTGCCCCTGAGCATCCCGGACC
>Ga0180216_1001453_pt1 | contig 21160 bp, 12 predicted proteins | sample eDN3rd37CBELigMG_FD_128879 | JGI IMG/M metagenome (GOLD analysis project Ga0180216, IMG submission 128879) | Enriched Miracle-Growth compost microbial communities from Emeryville, California, USA - eDNA 3rd pass 37_C BE-Lig MG (version 2)... ...
CATGCCCATCGGCACCGGTCAGCTTGTCGTTGCCCTGCGCGCCGGTGATGAGGTCAGCGCCCGAGGTGCCGGCCAGCGCGTCATCGCCCGCAGTTCCGTTCACCGCATGCGCGGCGCTCGTGCCGACTGCCGCGCTGTTGCCCGACGAGGCGGCCGTATCGTTGATCTGGAAGCTGGCCGGGCCATTGCTGGTCAGGGACAGGCTGGCGCCGCTCACCTCGGTGCCGTTGTAGGTGGCACCGTCCACATGCAGGTTGCGGTCGGTCGCTGCCGTCCCACCATAGGCATCGTTCAGGAAATTCACCGCGACAGTGTGCGCGCCGGCGTCCCAATCGCCCTGGACCGTGATGGTGTCGTACTGCCCGGCGGCGTGCGATGCGGAGGCCGTCAGCGTGCCGCCAACCTGCTGGCCGTCGACGCTCACCGTGTACTGCGCGCTGCCGTTATAGGCATCCTGGCTGATCTTGAGCACCAGGCTGTCGGATCCACTGCCGATCGTGGTCCCTGCGGGGGATGAGTCCGACGAAGCGTCCGTGCCGGAAGGCGCAGTCGGGGTCGTCGCTGCCGGAGGAGGCGAAGAGGAGGTCGAGCTGGGGAGACCGTCCCAGACCTGGACATTATCGACCAGCATGTCGGCCGGTGTGTTGCTGTACGGGCTGGCCAGGAAGATGCGGTCAATCGGGGCGTTGTTCTGGCCGATCGTATCACCAACATGGTCGAAAACGGTCTGGCCGTTGACCTTCAGCCACACCTGGCCATTCGTGTTGTCGCGGTTCGTATAGAACTCGACATGCGCCCACTCTCCCTGGGGCACCGGCACCGAGTGGTTCTGCCCCTCCCAGAAAGTCTGCATCGGGACATTGCCGTTGGCATTCGTATCCCACTTCATGGCCCAATAGGGCGTGCCGTTGTTGTCCACCTGGATATTGGTGACAACCCGGAAATCACCTGCGGACTTCCACTCCGGAACCCCCGTCATCCAGCCACCAGGCCCGAGCAGCTCGCCCAGGTTGGACGGCAGCTTGATCCACTCGCTGATGTAGAACTCGCTCGGGCTCTGCTGCGGGCTGATCATGAAGGGCGATTGCGACGCGTCGCTGATCTTCTGATTAACATCCAGATGCAGCGCCTGGGTCGATGCGCCATCGACTCCCGAGACAGTATCGATGCTGTTCGAGATGACGCTGGACATATCACCGCCCATGGTCAGCAGCTGGATGGTGCTCTTTCCACCCCAGATATCACCCGGCCAGCTATAGCCAGTCGAGGAATCCGTTCCGCTGATGTCCTGGTAGGCGTTGCCGCCCGAAACGTTGTAGGGCGCGGTCAGGCTGAGGTTACCCTCAAAACCCGAGGACAAGAGGAGGTTAGCCATATTCTATCCTGCGGTGTTGTGTCGCATGTACGATCTCATCTTGATCATCATTGCGAACAGAAAATTAACCGTGGGTTGAAATTCGACTCGCACAGACACTGCCTGAGCCGCCGGCATTTGTTCGGCACCCGACTTCAGCGTCAGCCAGCTAACCGGCCGCCGCCGCGCTTAAGGATTTTTCTCCTAGCATCCTGCACGGCGAACCGCCGCTTGCGGTACAGGGGCGCGGCCGTCAGCTATCGCTCACCGCGACTGCCACACACCACCGGACGGTTGCGAGTTGGGTCCGGAGATCGGAGATCTCCGGTGCGACAACGGCGTGACTCACCGCCGCCGCACAAGCAGCTTCAAAAGCGCATAGGCCTGAATCCTTTCGCGTGTGCCCTAGGCACATGCCCTCCCATGCCCGGACCTGCATTCTGATGCAGATCAATCCGGGACACCGGTGAAGACATTATCCTGGTGAAAGCGCCGGGCCGCTCGTGCGGGACAGCCCGCGACAACTGGCGCGCGCCGGAACTTTCAAGGGCTGTAGCGAGCTTGCACGCCATGGCAGCGCATGGCGAACGACAGAGGAAGGCGAACTGGACTAGAGAATTGCTGTAACGAACGACTCCGTCGTGCGAGAGGCAATCAAAAGGTCATCGGCGCGAGAATCAGGCTGGAATGCAGCCGTGGTGTTGACATCAAACGCGACGGGCGAGCCGACACCGTCCCCGTCGCCGCCCCCCGATTGCCATTCATCATCATCCTGGTCAAGCTAGATTGAGTCCTCGTCAGGATCGAATTCTGATTTACGCAGTCGTCGTGGAGGCCAAGAAAGTTCTGGAGGCGGAAAATTCGTGTTGGTTCCTCTGCTGCCAAGCATCGAAGAAGACTTGGCTTTGCAGGCCCTCCGTGCAGCCGGATACCGCAGTAGCTTTCGCGACGTCACCCTGAAGGCAAACAGGCCGCGCATTCAGTCCACGCCAGCGGTTACTTCGCGGCGCCCCAAGGCGCTCTGTGCGAATCCATCCGGCGCCCTCTCTCGGCGAGCCCCGAAAGCTGCGCAGGAAATCGGGCGTAGACATCGGGTCGGTTCTGCGTTCTCATCGCTGGTGCCTGCTGAGTGTGGTCAAGGGACCACTGGACAGGGCGTCGGACCAGGTCACCGGCGAGAATGTGGCTGGCAGAGAGGCAACTCCGCGCAGCTCGCGCCCTTGATGCATCGCCCTCTGGCGTTCAGCCGGTCAGCACTCTCGGGCTTTCCTGTGGCTGCCCGAAACGGGCCAGCCGACCCAATCCGGGTCGCCGCTACAGGGCGTCCGCTGCGGCGACCGCTCGGGACATCTTCTGCTACCACACGACCATTCTGTGATGCAGCCTGCGCAACGTGAAGCCCGCTGTTGCTCAGGCCTCAACCGTACAGGACGGCACAAATGATGAGTCGCCACGTAACGATACCGCCCCATCGCGCGATGTGATCCGCGGTCGAGCAGCACCCTGCCGCCGCAGTGTGTCTCGGGGGCAACTATGCCAAGTCACAGGGCCAAAGCCACAGAGTTGCGTGTCAAATGGGCAGAAGCACGATCTCCGAATACAAGGCGTCGAGGCCATCCCCTGCCAGCACCGGAGAGCGGTAGCATGTTCGCGCCGGGATCAGTACGCCGGGCGGCCGGCTCGAGAAGAGCCGCGCATCCGACACCAGAGCCACCGTCCGCTGGCGGCGCAGGATCGCCAGTTTGACGCGTTCGAGATGGCGCGCCAGCACCTCGGGTGCGCTGCAATGCAGAATATCTGAGTACGGGACTCGCAACGGCAGGATCTTTCCCAGGCGACTCGCGGATACTCTGTGTGTGCGGCGCTTGACCACCAGATACGCATAGTCGGCCCCGTCTCTGACGGTGAGTTGCAGGCATTCATAAGGCGCATGATCGTCGAAGATCTGCTGTTGCTGGGCGGTCAACATCGCACGAACCACGGCAGGATCGAAGCTGATGACCGGCCCTCGTAGCCCGAACAGCCCTCTCACCTGCAGCAGTGGGGGCATGATGATCCTGTGCGAATCTAGCGGCACGAAGTGCTGCGCCAGGAGCGCGGCCCAGGAGGTTGGTCCGGGGGTAAAGGCTGTGTAGGTGAGACTCTCCTCCCGCAGAACCGCAGCGAGCAGGGCCATGCCCCAACCGCGATATCTCTCATGAACTGACCAGGAAGAGATATTGCAGACGACCACCGACTCACCACCCAACTGGCGACGAGCCGCGATGGTACCGAGGAAGCCCACGACCTCATCCCCGTCCAGAAGCACCAGTCCGCGCGCATGCTCGGACCATTGGTGATCGAACAACCTGCGCCAGGTGGATGCTTTGATGCTCGATCCCCGGAAGGCTTCTTCGAGGAAGCGGCAGACCGGGTCGTAGTCCTGCGGAGTCGCCACACGGAAATGTAGCCCTGTTCCGTTGGCCTGCGGGGCCTTCGTGGCTTCCGCACCGGCGGATAGCGCGGCAGCCAATCCTTCGATCGAGGGGGCGGATAGCAAGGTCGAGAGGGGCAGAGCATGCCCCGCATAACCTTCAATCTCGACGAGAAGGTTTACCATCGCCAGGGAATCAGCCCCGATACTAAGAAGGTTATCAGACCACTCAATGGGAGAGACACCCAGCACGCGCTCCGAGATCGCCTGCAACTCTCGTCGCAGACGATCACCATCGGGGATTGCGCTATGGTCCGGGGCTGTCCGCGTCGGTGCCCTGGTCGCGGGGAGTGCGCTGAGGGCCGGATGGCGGGCAATCGCCTCAAGGCTCTCTGGGTTCTGCAACGCCTCGCGGTTCCGCACCGGGCGGCCATTCACCGCATCGCGCGCGGCCGTCTCAGACCGCTTGCCGTTGAACGTGACGGGAAGCGCGTCCACCTGCGCGATGCGTGCCGGCACGAAAGCGGGAGAGCCGCAGCGCGCGAGCTCCGCACGGATACGTCGTATCAGCGCATGGTCCAGCAGCCCCTTGCGCAACACGACCAGAAGAACCATGCGTGTACCGCCAGGCTCGTCTTCAGCCTGCTGCTCGACAGCCATCGCTTCACTTATCTCCTCGAACTCACCGAGGATGCGATAGATCTCTGCAGTGCCGATGCGGATGCCTCGCACGTTGAGAACCCCGTCGGACCGGCCATGCAGCCGCCAGCCGCCAAAAGGCGTGAGCTCGATGAGGTCCCCATGCGTCCACACCCCCGGGTTCTGGCTGAAATAGGCCGCGTGGAAGCGCGCCCCGTCGGCATCGCCATAGAAGCCCAGCGGGCGCGAGGGGAAGGGATTGGCGCAGATCAGTTCGCCGATGCGCGCTTCCGGATCGTCCTGCGGCGGCAGCGACCGGACGTCGAGACCAAGGCTGCGACACTGCGCCTCCCCCCGGCGCACAGGCAAGTTCGGGTTGCCCAAGACGAAACAGCCAATGATGTCGGTGCCGCCCGAGATCGACTGCAACGGTATCCCTGCCTTCACCTGGCTACGCACCCAATCGTATTGGCGCGGCTGCAAAATCGAGCCGGTGCAAAGCACCCCACGCAGCGCCGACAGATCGAGCGCCCCACCCGGAGAGAAGCCCGCCGTCTCGCAGAACTGCAGGTAAGCGGGATTGGTGCCAAAAACCGTCACATGCTCTTCGGCAGCAATCTGCCAAAAAGTCTCCGGTCCCTCGAGTGGTCCGTCATAAAGCACGAGTTCCACACCGGATGCCAGGGCGGAGAGCTGCCAGTTCCACATCATCCAGCCGCAGGATGTCTGGAAGAACAGCTTGTCGCCTGCCCGGAGATCGCAGTGTAACCGATGCTCCTTCACATGCTCTAGCAAGGTGCCGCCAATGCCGTGCTGGATGCATTTCGGCGCACCTGTCGTACCGGAGGAAAACATCGTGAACAGAGCTTGGTTGAACGGGTAGCGCAGCCAGTCGGGCTGCGCCTCGCTGCCAGCAGGAGATTGGATCAGGTCCGCGAGCCTGTGCAGGGGTACCCTCATCTCGCTGGCCAGAAATGCGCCGTCGTCCAACGCGACAATGGCACTGAGCTCCGACAGCCCGGCAGCCGTGGCAGCGAGCCGCTCCGCAACCGGAGCACCCGAATCCCAGGGCTCTGAACGGAGGCATCCGAATAGCACTACGGGCCGGAGGGGAACGAAGCGCGCGAGAATGGCGGGCACGCCCATATCCGGCGCACAGCTGGCGAAGGTCGCGCCAATGGCAGCGGTGGCCAGGGCGGCGATGACCGCTTCTGCATTGTTGCGTGCGATGGCTACGACATGATCGCCGCGGCCCACGCCCAACCGGTGTAGCGACGCCGCGAGCCGGACGACCGCAAGGCGCAGCGCCCCATGCGTGAACTGCTCTCGGCGGCCACCTGCGTGGCGGGCCGTCAGGGCAGGCTGCCCAGCGCTGCCGGAGAGAAGGCATTCGGCGTAGTTGAGATGAAGATCGGGGAAGAAATGGGCGGTTTCACAAGCATCGCCGACGCAGACCGGCTCCGCCGCGCCCTCCCAGGGCAGGGCGGACCACTCCAGGAAAAGACGCCAGAAGCTGCGAAACTCCTCTACTGAGAAGCGATCCAGCGCCGCATCGTCAGGAAGAGATCGTCCTGTCCTGGTTGCGCACCACTGTCTGAAGGCAGTCAGTTGCGATTGCGCGGCGACCTGGCTGTCAGGATCGAACACCACCTCTTCTGGTACCGGCTTGATCGGCGCCCACAGGCCGGTCATGACCACCCTCCTTTTATCATTCCGGCGCCAGCGCCGAACTGGAAATTTTCCCTATCGAGCCGTGGTGCGTGGCGGCACGGCCGGTATGCGCGGCGTCTTTCCACAAAGTGTTTTGGAACACTCATGGCAGTTCGGCGGCGAGACGACACATCGCGCATCTGGAGCCTCTCTTGCCGCCATTGCTAGGCCGGTTTGTGGGCCGGACGTGAGCCGGTGGCGACTACCGATGATGGTGCTCAACGCCCTGGAGCCGTTCAGATCGCCATACAGGGTACTGCATGCGACCTGGGGACAAGCGGCGGATCAGTTCGAGGAGTGAATCAGGAAGTGATTCCACACGCCCACCCCGCAGCTCCCATTTGTATTCTACTCCAAAAATATTCTTCCTGGCGCCGGCAAACCGAGATTATCGTAGAATAGATCTCCCTGGCTACTTGACTTTCTTGACCCTTAACTGGGAAGGCTCCAATTTTCTGGCCGGCCGGCGCCGTCCTTACGGCCGGAAGCTGGACAATCTTCGCCGCACCGGAGCCACGACTGGCCTCCTGTGCCATTTCGAGCCGAGCGCAAATTAGTTGCGATAACCCTCTGCACGGAGCTTTCGCCTTCCGGGCTGGCTCACCTTTATGAGGCGCCAGCGGCAGCAGCGCCGCACCCGCCGGGCAAGTACGCATGGATTTCCCTTCCGGACTATCGGTGATCATCCCAGGCAGCTGGCAGAGCTGTAGCCTCGGCTTTCCGGCCGAGCTTCTGCAGCGCTTTGCGGAACACGATGCCGGTGGTCTCGAGGTCAAACGCCTCGCGTGGAATGTCGAGAATGAAGCAGCTTGCACCGAGGCGGAGGTAGCTCGCGACCTGATCAGCAACCGTATCGTAGTCACCAACCAGATAGGGGCAGAAGGTCCCGTAGTTCTCGAAGGGCCAGAGCCAGTATGTATCGCTGCGCCCAGGCTCCCGCCCGGCCAGTTCCGAGAGTTGCCGGTGCCAGAGCGAATCGCTGGTTTGCATGGCCATCTGATGGGCAAGACGGCCGCGCCGGTCTTCCGGAAAGCGCTGATGAGCAATGCGCCAGGCTTCCTCCGCATCGCTGCGGGCGATGATGCCGACGCGGATGCCGCACGGCCTGCCGCCGGCCGTGACCTCACCGCCAAGCGCCCCACTCTCCGCGATCGGTTTTGGATATTCCACCGGCGTCGCTCCGATCGCGGCGGCGGCTTGCCGCCCTGCCTCCGAGGAGCCGGAGATGAGGAAGCCAGGAAAAAGCTCGGCCGGCAATGGTGGCGTCATTCGCAGGTTTCGCACCTGATAGTAATGGCCCTCCAACGTGACGGGGGTATCCGCCTCCAGCAGGCGTCGCAGTATGAGGGTGTACTCGATCGTTCGCGCATAGCGCTCGTCGTGCGGTGTCGTATCGCCGAGGGCAAGCAGATCATTCCTGAAGCCGCCCGCCAGCATATTGAGATGAATGCGCCGGCCATGCAGATAGCCGAAGGAGGACACCATCTTCGCGGCCGAGTAAGGATGCATGTAGACCGGCTGTACAGCCACTAATGGGCTGAGTTGCCGGGTGGATTGCAGAACGGTCTCTGCGACCAGCCACGGATCGACGATGCCGTTGTCGGTGTAGATGAGCATCCCTGTACAGCCCGCTTCGTCGCTCCAGGCCGCGACCTCGCGCACGATGCGCAGGTACTCCGCCGGCGCCATGGCTCGCGATTGCGGGCAGGTGGTGAAGATCTCGATTGCACCCTCGAAACTGAGCATCGGCTCGCCTCCGTGCAGATGTCGTCAGGCAGGCGCGGTGAGCAGGCTTCCGCTCCGCGCACCATGGTAGCGCTCCCGGAGTGCCGGGAAGGGCAACGAATCGTCGGCCCGCAGATAGCCCGCATCGATCTGCGCAGGTGGCGGAAGGCCCTGCTTCGACCACCAGTGACTGAGATGCGGCTTACGGGCGAAGAAGCCGGCCTTCCGCAGGGCGGCCACCTTCACCTCGCTCGATGCGCAGCAGCGGATGATGCCGGCTCCTTGCGCAGCAAGCCGCGCGACGGTCTCAGTGATAACCCAGTCGGCCAGCGCCTGGTCGTCCCGGGCAAGTTGAAGATGGAGAATGCAGGCATCGAAGCCGGAAACCGCGGGCTCCAGTTGCGAGAGCGAGAAGCCAAGATTTTCGCCATCGAGCGTGAAGACCAAGCCGAGCGGCTGGGCGAACTCCGCCGGTATTGCGGCGAACCAGGCGAGATCTTCCGGGGAAAGGAGTTGCACCAGCCCTCGCCGATGCGGCGTGGGCAGCGGCGGGGGAAGACCAGGGCGCCACCTACTGACACGCGCATCCCCGGCCGGTGCTAAGGCTCGCCGGGGGCGACGCAGCGGCACCGACCCGGGAATGGCCCTGGTCCACTGCTCGTTCCCAGGCCAACGCATCCGGACAACGGTGCCCATGAGGCTGCGGATCCGCAGTGGGAGGACCCATTTCTGCACCTCGGGGATCCGCGTCCAGCGCAGCCGCGGCACAAGCGCGAGGGTGGCTGCCGAGCCGCCGCTCAGGAACAACGGCTCTGGGCAGGCCATGGCTCGGCGCATCAGCGAGATGCCGACACCGAGTGGCCTGTAGCGCGGCAAACAGAACCAGTCGCAGGTTTCCCGCACGCGCAGCGGCGTGCCGTCGGAGAGGTAGGGCCTGACGAAGGTATCCAGCAGCGCGACGCATTGCGCACCGTCGAAAGCAAGCCAGGTATCGCCGCCGGGCGGCTTCTCGTCGTAGCGCCAGCGGACCAGGGCGCGACCGAGTTCGCCGTCCCAGTTCGCCTCCCAGGCATACACCAGCAGCCGCTCGAGGCCGGGTCGCGTGGTTTCATCAAGTCGCGCCACACTTATGGCCATGCATTCTGTCTCCGCCGCCCTGAGGCATGCAGCGCTGGCCAGCCTCTTTCAGGCAAAGGCCAGGGCGAGCGCACCGAGTGTGACGCCGTTCTCGAAGTTGATGCGGGCCGGATCGAACATCAGGCCGCAATTTTCCTCCACCTCAAGGATGAGATCGAGCAGGCCCTGGGAGTCGACCACACCGACATCGAAGAGGTTGCTGTTATCTCCGATTGCGGACGTCCGCCTGCCGGCTCCGCCAAGTTTGCGCGCCAACGCCTGCCTGAGGGCCTGGAGGGCGGTGTCGGCATTTGAAGCGATGGCAGCGATGTTCTGTTGCAAGGTCGTCACTCCGTCATTCTGCGCAGGGCGGCATAGTCGGTTTTCCCGTTGTCGTTCACCGGCCATTCGGCGACGCGATGGATGCAGAACGGTACCATGTAGGGCGGCAGCGTCGCGCGGCAGGCCTCCAGGATCGCCTCGCTGTCGAGGCTGTCCTCCGTGACGAAGGCGGTGATGCCCCGGGGCAGCCCGAGTGGGTCCAGTGGCCAGGCAATGGCGGCAACGCTGTCGGTGCCCGCCGCCCGGCGCAGCGCCACCTCGACCTCTTGCAGCTCCACGCGGTGCCCACCGACCTTCACCTGACGGTCGAGGCGGCCAAGAAAGACCAGCCCGTGCTCCGCGGTCAGCATCGCCCTGTCACCGGTACGGTACCAGCGAGCCAGCCCCGCCTGGTCCGCCGAGGCCAAGAAGCGCTCCGCCGTCAGATCCGGCCGGCGCCAATAGCCCTCCGTCACCTGACTGCCGCCCAGGTACAGTTCGCCGTCCACGCCCTCCGCGGCCGCACTGCCATCCGCGGTGATCACCCTGGCCTGCTGCCCAGGCAGCGGTGCGCCGATCGGCACGATCTCCGGCAGGCGAGCGATGGCCGCGGGATCGGCAGGCAGCCGGAAGGTGGTGATCGCAATGCTGGCCTCGGTTGGCCCGTACAGGTTCTCGATCGGGGCGTTCGGCGCTGCCGCAGCCCAGACCTCGGCAATCCGCCGGGGCAGGGCCTCGCCGCAGAAGAGGCTCCAGCGGAGGCTCGGGAGGGAGCCGGGCTGCAGCATGCGCAGACGGGTCATGAGCATCGCGACGGAAGGCACCGAGAACCAGAAGCTCAGGGCATGCCGACGGACAAAATCGCCGGGTGCGACCCTCGCCTTATCCGGGACGCAGTACAGCGCGGCGCCTGCCTTCCAGCACAGAAACATGTCATGGACCGAAAGATCGAAGGTCAGGTCGAAGAGCTGCGTGAACCGATCCTCGGGTGTTGGCCGGTAGCGGTCGAAGACGCTGGCGAGATAGGCCAGAACATTGGCTTGGCGCACGAGCACACCCTTGGGCGCTCCCGTGCTGCCAGAGGTGAAGAGCAGATAGGCGCCGTCGTCAGGATTGCCCCCGCCGAGGCCGGCGAGCACAGGCGCCGCCAGATTGCCGCGGCACAGGAAGGTGTGCCGGGACAGACCCTTCGCCCAATCAGGGGGGCTCGGGCGGTCCAGCATGACGACGCATAGCGGGCGGTCCAGGCGGGCCAGCAGTTCACCACCTAGTACGACTGAGTGCTCGTCGATGACGAGGGTGTCCACCTCCGCGGCCTCGATGACATGTGCTAGACGCTCCACTGGATGGCGCGGATTCAGGGGCACCCAGGCGGAGCGCGCCAGGGCCGCCGCGGCAACGCCGGTGAAAGCGCCGATGCTCCGTGCGCCGAGCACTGCGCACCGCCGCGCCGGCCCGGCGAGCTCTGCCGCAACCAGCGTATTGGCCAGGCTTGCAGCGCGCGCGACGAATTCCCGGTAGGACAGCCGCGCGCCGTCGGCCCAGAGCGCGGTCCGCTCACCGTGGTGTAGCGCGCTCTTGAGCAGGATTTCCCCCAGCGTATCAACCCGCGTCGGGGTAGCGGGTCTGCAAGAGGACCATTCGGGTGGTGTGAACATGCGCTCGACACGCTCGGCAGAAATAGGCCGGACACCGATCCGATCCCGTCAGCGCCGGCCATCACGACGGGACTGGTTGTGGCACGCTCGCACGAGACGACCCGCACCTGCGGATCGGGCTCCAGTCGCCTCGCCCTCTCTCCCGAATACAGCCCCCGTGGGCAGGGACCTCGCTGCGCTGACCCAGCGTGTTGCCGGACCGCAATCTCCACCTGAAGTGGAAATCTCGAACAGGCCCGTGCGCGTCAGGTCATTGCATCAAAAACGTCTCCAGAAAATACTTTGCATCTTCTGCCCGCCGGAAGTTCTTTCCTACATCTGAAAGCTTAGGCCTATATTGATGTAGCGGGGCAACATATCTTTTGAGGTAAGCTTCACCCGCGCGGCATAGCTATATCCACGCGGCGGAACATCGCGCATTGCGCGGAATGTGGAGCCTCCTGCCGGACAGCGAAAGACTGCTACCGCCTTAAGGCAGCGCAGATTGGATTCGTGCCGCGCCGGAAGCACGTGCCACTACCCGGCAAACTCAGCGGGGAGCCTCGAAGCCCAGCACCAGCCGCACCATGCGCAACAGCACGTAATGCGCGAAGTTGGCTTCGGCGAAACTGTAGATATCGGCGCCGGCTCCGATGCAGCGCCGCACCGCCCCCGTGTCGAGCAGACGCGCCCAGAGTCCTGGATCGGCCGAAGTGCCCGCAACAGTGATCCGCCCCTCAGGCGTATAGGTGGCGCGGAACCGGCCAAAGCGATCCTGTTCGCCGGCTGCAATGGCACGCAGCAAGGATGTCATTGGCCCGGCTTTCTCGCCCTGGGTCAGCGCCTCGTACAGGACAATGACCCGCGGGGCAGCCTCGGTGATGGTCCGTTCAATGGCGTACCGCAAGTCCGCAGCGCTGACCGCCATGTCGCCACGATCCAGCGCCGCCTGCCCCGCCCGCAAGGCCAGGAGTTGTGCATGATAGGGCACACCGCGCGCCAGGGCCGCGATGCAGGTCCGCACCTGAGCCGAGAACTCCAGACCGGAATGCCGGGCGCCCCGCAGCACGATTTCCTCGACTTCCGCATTCGTCAGAAGCGGCAGCGACACGCCGACGACACTGCGCTGTATTGAGGGGTGCCGGCCCAGTAGCTGCTCCAGACTGTCCGATGCTCCGATGATGAAGAAGAAAACGGGAGCGGCATGCTCAGAGAGGAGCTTGATGGTGTCGGCGATGCGCGTGCGCGTGACGTCGCTCGGCAATCGGTCGAACTCGTCCACCATCAGAATTAGGCGGCAATCCACCAACTGTCCCGGCAAGGCAAGGACATGCCATGGCTGCAGCGGTCCCGGCGGAAACATGGCCTCGCAGCCGATGAGCGCGGAGGTCTGCCTGGGAGAGGATAGCAGCAGCCGGTCCGGAAGGCTGCGGGCAAGGCCGCGCAAGATGTCCTCGAAGTCACTCTCGGCCGTGCAGCTGTAGCGCGCGACGGTGAAGCCAGCCGCACGGGCCGCCTCGGTGGCGAGGTTCGCCAGGGAGGTCTTGCCACGCCCTCGTTCCCCACAAAGGCAGACATGCGCCTGCTCCTCCATGATCGCCTGCCGAATGCGTGCGAGTTGCTCCCGGCGCCCTACGAAACGCACTGCGTTGTGCTGCGGGTTTGCGGGTGTGAAAGCCTGCCGCAGCGCTTGCCGGCGTGCTGCGGAATACGCCGGCTCCGGCGCACTCTCGGCCGGTGAGGAGATATTCGTCCCACCATCCATACCCGCCATCCCCTCCGACAACTCCGCGGAAAATTCGCGCTGCACTGAACCCTGCGCCTGCCTCACCCGCGTGCGGCCGGCGACGATCAAGAAAAAGCCCATGACGGCAGCCGAGGCGAGCCCGGTGAAGCCGAGGAGCAGGAATTTGGGAGGCCAAAAGCCGGCCGTCGGCCTCTCTGCTCTGTGGAGGATTCTGGGATCGGCCTGAGCCGGTCTGGTCTGTCGGTCACCTTCACGCTGCTCCTGGCCGGTGAACTCGGAAGGTCGGGTGGCAGTGCCCTCTCCTCTCAGCCCGTCGAGCCTGTTCGCGGCCTGATTGCGATCGCCGAACTGTCGCTCAAGTGCCGCAAGCTCAAGGCGCAGCGACCGATTGCGGTCAGCAGCAGCCCGGAGTTCCGCCTTCAGGGAAGAGGCGGCGCCATCCGGCTCCCACCCTGGCGCCGAGTTCAGCGTGGCCAGCGAGGCGTCCGGCGCGCCTGGCAAGGCAGGCATCTGGGCGGCCAGCGCCTCCACGGCCGCACTCCGCATTCGCGGCGGCGGAACCTGCGAGCGCAGTTCCGCCGGCTCTTGCACGGCCACGTCTTCGTTCCTGCCGACCAGACCAGCCCTGTTCCGATATTGCTCAATGGCTTTGCTGGAGCTGGCGACGCTCTGCTGCAGCTGACCGAGGTGGCCGCGCAGAACAGCCAGGGCTTGGCCCGTTACGGCCACCTTCTCGTCCAGCGCCCTCCGGACATAAAGCTCCGCAAGCGTGTTTGCCAGCAATGCGGCCCGGTCGGGATTGGTCGACCACGCCGAGATGGCGAGCGTGCCGGAATCCTCCATCTGCTGCACGGAGATGTGCTGGCTGACAGTCCTGACCACATCGGCCCGCCGGTCCGCCGGCAACTCAGCGCCGGGCCACAACCGTTCCTTGAGGGCAGCTGCCTGGCTGTGCAGCCAATGCGGAATCCAGTCTCGAAGTGGCGGCGCGAGCGCAGCATTGAACTCGGGGTCTTCCACCAGGCGCAGGCGCTCAGCCAGTTCGCTGAGGAGACTCTCCGACTGAATGATCTGAATTTCTGTCTCGAGTTGCGACCGGAATGCCTCGGAGTTCCCTCCCCGGTCAGGGACGGCGGCCTGCAGGACTGCCCCGGTCGGGGTCCTCACGCCGGCCAGCACCACACTCTGCGCGGCATAGTGAGGCGCCGCGTTGGCAAGCACCAAGGCGCCGACCCCAAGCACGGCCATTCCCGCCGCAAGAATAAACCCTCTCCCCTTTCTGGGCTTGCCAAGGAAGGCAGAAAGGCCCGATGCACGCTCCTCCATACCCGTTTCGGAAGTATTCCCGTGCCAGGAGCTCCCGGTCTCTGCCGTCGGGGCTGGGGAAATTGTCATAGTCCTTCACCAATCTTCATCGCAGTCGTCTGCAGAAGAAGCGAGCCACCGCGCCTAATCGTATTCGGCGAAAGTCCTTGTTCCAGTATAAAACTTGGCGTCTTCAGCTTGCCAGGGGCTACTCCCTTCCCAGTCTGAAGCCTCGGAGCGGACAGCCGTAGCTCTATTGTGGGTTACCCCGCACGGCATGGAGGATGGCCAAGTTGAGGTTGTCGCCTGCCAGGGCCGACCCCCGCGCCTGGTGCAGCGCTTCGCTACCTCGGAAGGGGGACAGGCGCCGCCAGAGAGCATGCCGCGGGGCGTCATGCCAAGGAAAGTCACCTTTGACTTCCGGCAGCCGGACGAAGACGGGAGGAGTCAAACATACCGGACCAGAGGCCAGTCGCGTTTATCGCCGCCATGGGCGCGGCGGCGATCAGGCCGGCTAGCCGAGCCCGCTCCATAATGACCATTTGGGAATGGAAGGTTCCCCTCTTTCTGCCCCTGGGAGGCGGCGTGCCGCATAGGCCAGGGTGGAGTGGTGCGGCACCTTTCTGAGCCCGAGCATCTTCCTCAACTCCTGCCACTCTGCCACCACGGTCACCAATCCACGGCAGTCAGTTCGCAGAAACTGGCGCAGCACCAGCAGGGCAAATAGCTGTGCCTGGGCATAGTCGTGCCGCAAAGTTCGGCCGCCATAGGGCAGAGAGGTCCGTCGCCCGGCGGTCAGTGCCTCACGGGCAACCCGCACGGCCGACTTGATCATTCCGCGCATCGTAGACCTCATGCCCGGACGTCAGGAACCCTCCGCGCCCTTCCGGCCAAAAGTTCCAACAGAGCCACCAGCACCCATAACCTGGCCTCCGGGACCCGCGGCTGTCTCGGGCCGCAGTAGGTCAGCCGGTGGGGCTCCCCTGCGTCGCCTGAATCCCCAGCATTTCCGCGAAATGCGCGATGGTGCGGCGAAGCCCTTCCTCCAGCGGAACACAGGGCTGCCAGCCCAGAAGCTTCTCAGCACGGGTGATGTCGGGGCAACGCTGCAGCGGATCGTCCTGCGGCAGCGGCCGGGCGATCAGCTTGGAGCGGGCGCCGGTCAAGGCGATGATGCGCTCGGCCAACTCTCGCACGGAGATCTCGTGCGGATTTCCGAGATTGATCGGCCCGGTGATGTCATCATCCGCCTCCATCATGGCGATGAAGCCTTCGATCAGGTCGTCCACGTAGCAGAAGGAGCGGGTCTGCCGGCCGTCACCATAGATGGTGATGTCCTGGCCCTGCAGGGCCTGCAGGATGAAGTTCGAGACCACACGCCCATCGCTGGGATGAAGCCGGGGACCGTAGGTGTTGAAGATACGAACCACCCGGATCGCGACCTGATGCTGCCGGGCATAATCGAAGAACAACGTCTCCGCGCAGCGCTTGCCTTCATCATAGCAGGCACGCGGGCCGAGCATATTGACGTTCCCACGATAATCCTCCGTCTGCGGGTTTACCGAGGGATCGCCATAGACCTCACTGGTCGAGGCCTGCAGGATACGTGCCCCCGTCCGCTTGGCCAAACCCAGCATGTTGATGGCGCCGATGACGCTGACCTTGGTGGTCTGCACCGGGTCGTACTGGTAGTGCACGGGCGATGCGGGACAGGCCAGATTAAAGATCCGATCGACCTCAACATAGAGCGGGAACGTGATGTCGTGCCGCATCGCCTCGAAATGCGGGTTGCTCAGCAGGTGAGCGATATTCTCCTTACGTCCCGTGAAGTAGTTGTCGACGCAGAGGACATCGTGCCCATCCCGCAGCAGCCTCTCGCACAGATGCGAGCCAAGGAACCCGGCCCCACCGGTGACCAGAACGCGCTTGCGGATCGTGCTCATACTGACCTCCTGGCAGTGATGGAACGGCATTTGGTGGCTGGCTTTCCGGAAAGGGCGAGTTGCATCATCAATGTGCTCCGCGGGCGCCGAGCACGGCTGGGATAGTGCCCAGCACGATGTAGAGGTCGAGCCAGAGCGACCAGTTCCGGATGTAGAAGCTGTCGATTTCCTGCTGTTGCCTCAGGTCGGCATCGCTGCGTGCGGAGATCTGCCACAGCCCGGTCAGGCCTGGCTTGACACTGGCGCGCAATGCCTGGAACTCGGCGCCGAAGCGCTCGACATGATAGTCTGGAAAGGGGCGCGGCCCCACCAAGCTGATGTCGCCGCGAATGACGTTCCAGAGCTGCGGCAGCTCATCCAGACTGGTGCGCCGCAAGAACAGGCCGATGCCTGGGAGCACGCGGGGGTCGCGGGCGAGCTTGACGTGACGCTCCCACTCCTCCCGAGCTGCTGCGTCTCGTTGCAGCAGGTCCTGAAGCCGGGCTTCCGCGTCGTAGTACATGGTGCGCAGCTTCAGAATGGTGATCGGCCGACCATGATGGCCAACGCGGCGTTGTGTATAGAAGGCTGGCCCGCGGCTGCTCAGCCGGATCGCCAGCGCCAGCAGCAGAATCAGCGGCAGCATAAACAGCAGGGCAGGAACCGCGACGCAGACGTCAAAGGTGCGCTTAAGCCGTAGCGCACCTGCTCGCCGGGACCGGCTACTGAACTCGAGGCCCGGTGCCTCGCCAAACTGCCTCACTGCACCCGCCGAGGCCGGGAGGCCCTGCATGTTGTGCATGATGATGACGCGCCGGAAGGGCAGCCGCGCCACATCCAGCGCCGCCGCGGCCGGGCCGGTGATGACTGCGATCTCGGCTAGCTCGCCGAACTGCGTCGCCCGGCTGGTTGGCCCGAGCCGTGGTACGCAGCTGCTCTCTCCGCCGGGCCCGGCCTCCGTCAGGATGCCGACGGGTCGCACGCCCAGCTCGGGGTGAGCAAGGAGAGAGGATGCGAGCCGCTCAGCACCTTCCCCGACCACTACCGCGCTGGCGCCCCAGGCCTTGTGCCCGATCAGCAGCCGGCGCAGCAGTTCCTCGACCAGGAAGCCGAGCGGGATCAGCAGGGCGGCGGCCAGCAGCAGCACCGGCACCGCCGGCGGGGCTGGCCGACCGGCCACGGTGATGGGAACCAAGGCGAGGCAAGGCATGGCGGCGGCGACAAGAGCACGCAAACGGAAACGCTCGACCGGCCCTCGTCCGGCCGTGTCGTAGAGGCCATGCCAGGCATGGCCGACAATTAGCCCCAACGAGGCCGCCAGAATCAGCGGTGCGTCGAGCGGCGTACCGGAGGATTCCACCCATCCCGACAAAAAAGCGAGGCATGCGCCTGCGACGATGAGCGCAAGTCCTGCGGCGAGAACATCGGCCAGCAGGAGCACCGGCATTCGCGCCGCATGCCAGACGCCGCGTGCGGGGCGGTCTTGCAGCGGGCCGAGAGGGGCAAGGTGCCCATTGGAGTCAAAAAGCCCTGTCCGGCTCCGGGGCAGGCTCGTGAAGGTGTCGCTCATGAATCATGCTCCGGTGCCACGGGAAGGAAGGCCACGCGAGCGCCATGTTCCGCTCCGGCAGACGGGCCGGCAGGCTCAGGCGCCATGCGCGCCGCCACCTGCGCCGCGATCCAGGGGCCGGTTCGCGCGACGCCCCCGCGCACCACGGTCATCGGCGTCCGGCCGGAGGTCCGACGCGGGCAGGCTTCCATCAGTGCGTCCGTATCGAGATTCAGCCGCCAAACTCGGCCGGCATCCCTGCGCCGCCGCCTGTCATCGGCGCATGCATCCACACCCATGAAGGAGGGCTGCGGCTTGTTTTTGCTCTCCGAAACGGCGGTGCTGCTACCGAGGACCGGGGCGGCCGCTCGACAGGGCACCCTCTCTCCGTGCGAGCCCCCAGCCTCCAGCATGCCGGTGTCCGTCATGGTGTTGCTGTGCGGAATCGCGGCGTTCCGACGAAGGACGCAGGCGAGTTCGCCCATGCCTGCCCCAAGGCGACGGACATCAGGAATTTTCGGCACCGCGCCCACGCAGGTGCAGCGAGCGGGCAGGCGGAGAGCCTGAAATCCCGGGGCTGTTCTGCTACAGGCCTCGAGTGCCTCTGCTCGGCGCCACATGCCCGGTATCCCAGTGGCATCACGCACCAGGCAGAATGGTAGTCAACGAAACCGCTGGCGCCGGCCACCAGGATAGGTTTGACCGTCATTGCAGAAGCTCCCCGCAGGAGATAGGGCATGCCGCGCCGGCGGTTATAGGTGATCCACCTCCCTCATTCCGCTAGAGCAAAGGGATGATGTCCCATCGGAGGGGGATGTGCCTGCCTCACCTGCGGGTGGTATGCCCGGGAATGAGGAGCAGCGGGCAGGGGCGACCCTCGTGGCAATTCCCTGTCGAGGGCCAGGTCGTTGCGTCGCGCGCGGCCGGCGATCTGGCGCGACCCCGCCACCTCCGGGAGCATTCCCCAAGTCGGCGTTCGCGGCTCGTCGCCCGTCAAGCCTCCTATCGGGCAATCCAGGGCGACAGGGGAGAGCGCGCAGAAGGCAGCGCAGGGCATCCAGCAATTCGGCAGGCAGGGATGGACGCACCTGGGCCTTCTCGTTTCTGTCTTTCAGGCGCGACCGCCGGCCGCGCAGGAATTCGGAGCCGCGGCCTCGCTGCAGTGCGGGAGCCTCCGCCGCACAGCAGGATAATCAAAAGCAGCAGCTCCTATCCGGAGCCGCATCAGCATGGCGGCACGAGAAGGAGGAGCCGTGCTGCACGGAGCGCAGAAGGGCTGAAATCTGAACGCCGCCCGCATACCTTCCGAGAGTGGTAATCCCGAATAGCTGGTCGGCCGCTCCGCAGTCATGGAGAAGGCAGGCTTTAGCTCCTTTGCCCCTTCCGGCGTGATGCGGGTTCCGTGCCGCACGACGCCAGCGCCGCCACCGATTATCCGGAGGAAGACAGGCCGGAGAACCCGCTCGGCATCAAGGACGTCGGCGAGTTGGGTTGCGGCGGCCATTGCCGATCCGGCCGGAGCACCTGCTGTAGCGCAGGCAAAAAGTCCGGGGGAAGAAATTCCCCCGGACTCCCATCTTCTTTTAATCAGCTCGACGCTGCGCTTCCCGCCTGCGCGGGAAAAGCGAAGGAAAAAGAGGAAGGCCTGGGGGCTGTTCGGGGCAGTACCGCGCCCTCAGCCTTTTACGCTTCCCCCACCTCGAAGCCGATACGCGGCCGCTGGCTTGGCCGCTGCTGCTTGAGGCTGTCGCGGAGCTGCTCGTACTCGCGCTCCATCTCCGGCGTGACCGAGGCGCGTGCCTCGGAGAGCGCCTTCTCAAACTCCGCGCGCTGCACCGCCGGCGCGCCCAGGTCCCGCCGCAAGGCCAGAAGGCCAGCGCGGCGGACAACGTCGCCAAGATCGGCGCCGGTATAGCCATGCGTGCGCCGCGCGATCTCGGCGAGGTCCACATCCTCCGCCAGCGGCGTGTTCTTGGTCTGGATGCGCAGGATATGCAGCCGGGCCTGCTCGTCCGGCACCGGCACATAGACCAGTTCGTCGAAGCGGCCCGGCCGCAGCAGCGCGGGGTCGAGCAGGTTGGGGCGGTTGGTGGCACCGATCACCACAACGCCCTGAAGTTCTTCCAGCCCGTCCATCTCCGCCAGGATGGTGTTGACCACGCGCTCCGTCACCTGCGGCTCACCGAGGCCGCCACCGCGCGCCGGCACGAGGCTGTCGATCTCGTCGATGAAGATGACGGTCGGCGCCACCTGCCGGGCGCGGGCGAAGAGGCGGCTCACCTGCTGCTCGGACTCGCCATACCATTTGGAGAGCAGGTCGGCCGATTTGGTGGCGATGAAGTTGGCATTCGCCTCCCGCGCCACCGCCTTGGCCATCAGCGTCTTGCCCGTGCCGGGCGGGCCGAAGAGCAGGAAGCCCTTGGCCGGGCGAATGCCGATACGGCGGAAGGCCTCCGGGTGCCCGAGCGGCAATTCGATGCCTTCGCGCAGCTGCTCGCGCGCCGCCTCGACACCGCCGACATCCTCCCAGGTGACGTTCGGCACCTGGATCATGATCTCGCGCAGCGCGGAAGGCTGGATGCGCTTCAGCGCGCTTTCGAAATCCCCGCGGCAGACGCGCATGCCGGCCAGGATCTCGGGCGGTATGCCTTCGCGCAGGTTGATCTTCGGCAGCACCCGGCGCACCGCATCCATTGCCGCCTCGCGCGCCAGGGCAGAAAGGTCGGCGCCGACGAAGCCATAGGTCATGCGCGCGAGGTTATCGAGATCGACATCCTCCGCCAGCGGCATGCCGCGGGTGTGGATGGCCAGCACCTGCCGCCGCCCGTCCTGGTCCGGCACGCCGATGACGATCTCGCGGTCGAAGCGGCCGGGCCGGCGCAAGGCCTCGTCGATGGCGTCGATCCGGTTGGTGGCGGCGATCACGACCACGTTCTGCCGCGGCTCCAGCCCGTCCATCAACGTCAGCAGCTGTGCGACGATGCGCCGCTCCACCTCGCCGCGCGCCTCCTCGCGCTTGGGCGCGATGCTGTCCACCTCGTCGATGAAGATAATGGAGGGCGCCCGCTTGCCGGCTTCCTGGAAGATGTCACGCAGCCGCTGCTCGGATTCGCCGTAGTGGCTGCCCATGATTTCGGGACCGGCGATGCTGAAGAAGGAAGCCTCGGACTCGTTCGCCACCGCCTTGGCCAGCAGGGTCTTGCCGGTGCCCGGCGGGCCATGGAGGATCACACCCTTCGGCGGATCGATGCCGAGGCGCTGGAACAGCTCGGGATGGCGCAGCGGCAGCTCGACCATCTCCCGCACCTGCTCCACCGCATTGCCGAGGCCGCCGATATCGTCATAGGTGACGTCGGCGCGCCGGGTCTCCTTCGGCTCTACATATTGCGGCAGAAGCTCGATCTCGGTTTCCGGCCCGATCCGCACGATGCCCTTGGGCGCGGTGTCGACAACGTTCAGCCGGATCTCCTGCAGCGCATAGGCCTGCCGCTCCATCATCTGGCGGAAGAACTCGTCCGGAAAGCCGTCCGGATTTCCGCCCGTGCGCTGATACACGGAAGTGGAAACCACGTCGCCGGCGACCAGCGGGCGGCCCATGAAGGTGCGCCGCAGCGCCTCGCCGGAGCCGGTCAGCCGCAGGTTCTTCTGCGCCGGCGCCAGGGTGACCCGGGCGGCCGGGCGCGCCTGGGCACGCCGTACCTCGATGCGCTCACCCGCCGTGA
>Ga0180216_1001454_pt1 | contig 21147 bp, 23 predicted proteins | sample eDN3rd37CBELigMG_FD_128879 | JGI IMG/M metagenome (GOLD analysis project Ga0180216, IMG submission 128879) | Enriched Miracle-Growth compost microbial communities from Emeryville, California, USA - eDNA 3rd pass 37_C BE-Lig MG (version 2)... ...
GAGCCGGGCGGGCCTTCGGGCTTGCTTGGCGTTGTGGCTTGGCACCTGGTCTTCGGACTTGCAGAGGTTGTGTATTGGTGGCTAGCGATGGCTATCGGTGTACAGCCTTGACCCCAAGCGACCCCCGACCAGCGACCGCGTCTGCCGCGGAGGGCCTGTTGTGGCCACGTGGATCACTAGGCGGGATTAGCGAACTGGCCACTTCGACGCCGCGGCGCGCGCGCGCGAGCTGCCGCCGCTGCGCCCTGCGCCCTGCGGCCCGTTGGCCTTGCGTGCGTGCGCTCTCGGCGGCTGTCGCGGCTGCATACGGCAAGGAAGAGAGGACGATTCGGCGTGGTGGTGCTCCGTGACGGCGTGGCTGGGCAGCACCGGTGGCCGCGGCCGGGCGCGGTTGGCGCGCGCGGGACGACTCGCCAGGGCAGCGGCCGGAGCAGCCGCGGCCCGGCGCAGCTTGCAGGCGGCGGGGAGCGCTGGTGCGGCCGCCCAGCGGGCGTGCACGCTCCCATCGACGCCATGTCGGCCTTTGACTTTATCAAGGACTCGGCGCGGTCCGTCGTCACCACCGCCAAGGTCTGGCCGACCATCATGAAGGCCACCGCGGACGACGAGACGCCGACGCCGGGCTACGTGATCGAGGAGCTGGCCCGTACGCAATGCCGCCTTGCACGTGGACGCGATCGCCGCCCGCGTGGCTTACGCGGCCCCGTGAGCGCAGGCGCCGTTCCTCTCCTCGCAGGGATGACCTGGGAGGACGAGGACCTCTGCCAGGAGGTGCTCTCGTCGCTGCTGAAGCGGCTTGACAAGGACGCGCCCTTTGTCAAGGTCAAGGCGCTCCGGTGCATCCGGTACATTGTGCAAAAGGGCCACGAGAGCTTCCACCGCGACATCCAGCGGCGGGCCGACCCCATCCGCAACGCCACCCGTACGCCTGCGCCGGCCGCGCCGAAGTAAGGGAGGGGACGTGAACCGGCCACTCACCGGCCACAACAGCGCGCTTCGGACCCCTCGGTGGCCACAGAGTTCCGCGGCCCACAGGACCCGCTCCGGGGCGACGCCAACAACAAGGCCGTCCGCGACCTGGCGGCGGTACGAAGCCGCTTGCAGCGCCATCTTCATTGCGGCCGCGCGGGGGGAGGGGAACTCACAGCGGCTGGCCTGTTCCTACGCTCGCGTCGCTGCCGGTGGGCAGGAGGTGCTGCCGGTGGTGTTTGCGGCGCCCAACACCATCAAGCGGGAGCGGCCCGCGAGCCTGGGCGGCGCCGCCGCGGGAGGGCTCAAGTCGGGCTCGAGCGGGCAGATCCCCTCGCTGTCCGCCTCTGGCGGCGGCGGCGGCGGCAGCCATGCGTACGTCCCGCCGCGTACGTCGGCCGCGCCGCCGCCCGCCGGCGGGACGAATCCGGACGGAAGCAAAAAGATGTGGGGCTACGGCAACCCCAACTTCAAGGAGCGTACGTCGCCGCTGGGAGTGCATAGGCGGAGCGGGGATGTGGCCCAGCGGCTGACGCCGAAGCGACCGTTCGCTCGCCGCCGCTTTCGGTGCCCTGCAGCCACGCCGTCGCTGCTGGACCGCGTCAAGGACGCCGTGGTGGACGTATTGACGCAGCCGCAGTCGTCGCAGTACGGCCCGACGATGTACACGTCGTCCGGGTCGGTCTACCAGCCGCCGACTGCGTACGAAGCCGCCCGGCACAGCCGGCCCACGCTGAGCTCCAGCGGTACGTTCCGCCAAACGACAAGAGAGAGGGGCGAACGTGCTTGGCTGACGCCGCACCGCCCGTTGACCAGCGCGCCCGGCGCCGGAACAGAGGAGTACGAGCAGCGCAAGCGCGGCGAGGTGGGCGGTGGCTGGGCAACCGCCTCCGTGCCGCAGCTCGGCAGCCAGCGGGGCAGCCAGGCCGCGCCGGCCCCCGCCGGCCCGGCCAACGGCGACGAGGGGGAGGAGAGCGAGGAGGAGGAAGAGGACGACGACGACGAGGAGGTCGCGGCACCAAGCCGGCCGGCCGGCGGGCTGCCCACCCTGGCAGACGCCGCTGCCGCGCCCGCGCCCGCCAAGGTGGCCGCCGCTCCACCCGCCGCCGCGAGCGCCCCGGCGTCGTACGAACCGCAGTTGGCAGGAGATGGTTTCCTGCAGGCGCCCGCTAAGGCGTGTCCATCCAAGCAACCCCTCCTTGGCCGCTGGCCCGCACAGTGTTCTGGAGCAGCGCCTGGTGGACGAACTCACGTCGGGCGGCGTGCGAACGACCGTGCCCGCGGACGCGCTGAAGGCATTCTGCCAGCGCTGCCGCTCGCTCAACCTGACGGCCGTGGTCGCCGCCCTGAAGAAGCGGATGACCGACGACGTCTGGCAGACGCAGCTGGTGCGCCCCGGCGCTCAAGCCTCCGTGGGCTCAGAGCCGGATATGACCGTCCAATGTTCGCAATGCATGATCCCCTTTTGCGCGCCCAGCGTGCGCTGGTTGTGGCAGAGGCGCTGTTGACGCAGTCGGTGCCGGCGGCATCGGAAGCCCTCCTGTCGGCGTCGTCGACCCTCAATGCGCTCCGGTCGTCGCCCAAGCCGGCGATCCAGAGCAAGGCCGAGAAGGTGCGCCGCCCGTTCTCGCTGGCTCTGGAATCGCGGTGGCTGACCGCGCCGCCCGCACTGCACCGAGGGTGCCGCAATGGCCCCGCAGGTCCTCCTGCTGTTGGGGGTGGAGCCGGTGCACGAATCTGCCGACGGCGACGTGGCCGCACCAGGAGCGCCTGCAACCGAGCCCGGCACTAGCAGCTTTGACTTTTTAAACCTCGGTCAGTGCTCTTGCCAGCGGCATCGCGCGTTTTTGTCCCAGGCGCTCACGGCCATCTGCTGCGCCAAGTATTTGCTCGTGCGGATCCACAGCAGGCCCCGAAGCGGCGCCGGCGCCCGCCGCAGCACCCTCCCCGGGGTCAGACCTGCTGGAAGGCTTGGCCGCGCCGCCGGCGACCAATGCGGCGGCGGCGGCGGCTGCCGCACCAGCACGGCCAGCGGTGTCGACCAAAGCGACGGACCTGCTGCTGGATTTCTCCGCGGACGGCGCGCCGGCCAGCGCGGGCGCCAGCGGCGGTGGCGGCAAGCAGTCGCTCGAGGACCTCCTGGGCCTGACCAGCCTCAGCGAGCCGGCGATGCCGAGCGCGACGGCGACGCAGCCGACGGCCCTCGGCGGCGCCGCCGCGGGCGCGTGGCGGCCGCCGCCCCTGCCGGGCGGCACCGTCCCGGCGCAGGTCCCGTACGTCGGCGTGCCGGGCGCCGTGCCGCTCGGTGTGCCCGGCGGGGTGGCCCGGCCGGTGTACCAGGCCGCGGGCGTGCCGGCGGGCGTGCCGGCGGGTATGCCCGTGAGTGCCTACGGCGTGGCCGGCTACCCGCCGGGGACGGCGGCGTACCCGGCGCCGGCGTATGCGGCGCCGCCCAACGCCACGTTGGCCATCGACCCGAACCTGGTCGGCCGCGGGCCGAACGCGCCCAACTACAACGTGTCGTCGGGACAGGACAAGCGCACGTCCAGCAGCTCCAGCTTCAACTTTGTGGCGGACAAGCGCGATGCCTTTGATTTTGTGCAAGACTCGCTCAAGAAGAAGTAGTGCCCGCTCGGGCGCACGGTTCTCTCTTTTTTTGGGGGGGCGAGAGCGAGCATAAGCCTACGCCCCCACCTTGTATCAATCCCATTGTCACTATCAGCATTCCACACGCGTAATGTATCGTCTACGAGCGAGCGCGGGCGACATCAAGGACATGACCGTCTGATGATGGCGCCAACTGCGCACCACCGATGACGTCAACCAACACGCGGCGCGCGGGCGGGCGCAGCCGCCCGGCGACGCCTTCAGTGGGTCTCTCTGCCGCCGACCCTTCCAGAGGGCGCAGCGGCCCACGCCACCATGGCGGCCAGCGCGTGGGCAGTGCCAGTGCTGCTGGCGGTGCCGGATGTGCGCGCCGTCTGGGAGCAGCTGAGCCCCGGCCACGTCGCGGCCGCGATCGCCGCTGCGGTCGCGGTCGCCGCCGTCGCGCTGCCGCTGGCCGCCTGGCGCCGGTACCAGCTGCCGCCCGTGCCGGCGGACAGCCCCAGCACCAAGCTGATCGACCGGTACCGCCGGCCGACCGCCCAGACCACCATGATTAGCGTACGGCTCGAGGCCGTGCGGCCCTTCCGCCTTGGTTCACCGTGGCTAATTGGTCCGCAGCGGCCGGTGGCGGCCGACGCACGGTCACACACGCGCACTCGGGCAGCACCGCGGCTTCAGCAACGAGGCGCCCGAGAATACGCTGGCGGCCATCCGCGCGGCCAAGGCCGCGGGCGCCCTGGGCGTGGAGGTGGACCTGCGCTTCACCGCCGACGGCGTCGGCGTGCTCTCGCACGACGCCGACGTCGAGCGCGCGACCGGCCGACCCGGCCTCGTGCGGGCCATGACGCTGGCGCAGCTCCGCGAGCTCGACTTTAGCGCCACGCACCGCAATCGCGACCGCTTCCCCAACGAAAAGGTACGGGCGTCTCGCGCCGCCGCCGCTGGCCAGGCATCCTCGGAACCCCTAACAATGCCGCACCCGTTGGCCAGCAGCGCACATTGCTCAGATCCCGACGCTGGAGGAGGCGCTGGCGCTGTGCCTGGAGCTCGGGCTTGACCTGTGGATCGACGTCAAGGTGGGCCCGGCGGCGGCCGCGGACCTGATCGTGCCGCTGGTCCACCGGTACCGCGCGCACGACCGCGTCGTCGTGTGCTCGTTCAACCCGGCGGTGCTGTGGCAGGTTCGCAAGCGCGACCCGCGCATCGTCGCGGCGCAGACGCGCAAGCGGTACCTGCTCAGCTACCTCAACGGTGAGCGGAGCCCGCTGTACCGCATGCTCGGCATCCCGCCGACGATCTACCACGCGATCGCGCCGCCGCTGGACCGCTTCGTCGACTGGTGCCTGCACCGGTGGTCGTGGCGCCTGCTCGGCATCTCGTTCATGCTCGTGCACCACACGGGCGTGTCGGAGGACTACCTGGACATGTGGCGGCGCCGCGGCGTCGGCGTCGTCGTGTGGACCGTCAACCGCCGCGCCGAGAAGGCGTACTACCTCGAGTACCTCCGCTGCCCGTTCATGACCGACGACCCGCGGGTGGACGTCGACGCGCCGGACCAGGTCTTCAAGCTCCCCGCGGCGTTCTGAGTGCCTGCTCAGCAAACTTTCATGTACAATGGCGGACCTGTACAGCACTTGTCTTTTTGTTCGGCTTTTGCGCGCGCTCGTCTTGCGAAGAATGTCTAAACTATTGTACACCGCCTCGGCTCAAGGTCGCCGCGCGTTCGTGCTCGGGCCCGCTGCGGCGGTCGCCCCAATGCCACGCTTACAACACCGCCAGCCAGTGAGCATGCGACGTACGCAGTCGTCCGCGCGTTGACCCCCCACGCTACCTCGCGAGAACTCGTTGTAGGTCAGCGTGTCGGCGCCCGTCAGGCCGCCCGCGGGCCGCTGGCGCCGGACCGCGGCAGTCGTTGCGGCCGCGCTGCCGCCGCCGCCGCCGCCGCCGCCACGGCGCCGGCCCTGCGCCTCGCGCGAAATGTCGTCCGTGACGTTGAGCCTCTCCTCTGCCATGTCGCTCTGAGGCGGCGGCGGCGCACACACAAAAGGCTCAACGTGCAGCCGTCAGTTGGAGGTAGAAAGGCCGCGAAACCGGCTGGCCCACCGGAACGCACCTCGCTCGCCGACAGCACGAGCCGCAGCAGGTCGAGCTGCTCGCGCTGGGTCGCGCAGATCAGGTCCGGCATGGCGTTCATCCCAACCAGCTCGGTGATGACCTTGAACGAGTAGCCCTGGTCGATCAGGAACTGCTGCCGCTTGGCGCTGTAGTACATCTCCTGCGTGTCCTGCGACACCAGCGAGTAGAAGAACGCGTTGAAGCCTTCCTCGGACCGGCGCTTGGCGCGCAGAATGCGGCCTGAAACCGGCCGGAACTTGACAGTGTGCCGTCGCGGCGAGTGAATGAGAGCAAGCCCAGCCACCTCCACCAGCCACGGCCGCGCGGCGTACCGAGCCGCTGCGCCTCCTGCCGGCGCGAGCCGTAGTGCGACGAGATCTGGATCAGGCACGTGGCCTCGGGCAGGTCGATGGAGGTGTCGCCGACCTGCCCCGCGTGCAGCGCGGCGCGTCCCCAGCGTGCGTCACAACTCCGCGCCGCATCCTCTGCCGCCTGCTCGGACGCGCCGCACCTTGGAGAGGAAGATGCAGTTGCAGGCGGGGTTGCTCTGGAACTGCTGCAGGATGCGCATGCGCTCCTCCTGCGAGACGTCGCCGTAGATGAACGGCTTGCCGAGGCTTTTGGCGTAGATCTTGAGCGCAAAAATGTTGTCCGAGAACACAATGATCTTGTCGCCGCGCTCCTCGTGCGTGCGGATCAGGTACTGGCACGCTTGGAACTTGTTCGGGTTCATGATGTACAGCAGCTTGCGCTCGCTGTGGGCAGCACGCCAGCCAATCGATCGCGGGCAGGCGTGTCAGCGCCGTCCGGTGCCCTCCGCCAGTGCGAACCGCGCGGCGACGCACTTGGGTGGCTTCATCAGGTACCACTTGTAGAACTCGGGCGTCATCGGGCACCACACCTCGGCGCACTGCAAGGCAGCCGCGCGGAGCATCAGGGTCCATCGCCATGGATCAGCCGCCGCCGCCGCCGCCGCCGCCTTCACCCGCGCGACGCCACCGCGCGGACGCCGTACTTGAACGGTGGCGATGTGGCCCTGCCGCGCCAGGTCCATCCAGTTCGCCTCGTACAGCTTGGGGCCGATGAGGTAGTTGAGGTTGTCGATCTTTTCGTCCTCGCGCACTAGCGTGGCTGGCCAAGGCGGCACCCAGCACCTGGCGAACCCCCTTGTCACGCTGCGCCTGCGCCTCCGCAACCACTCCCATAGGCGCGCCCGTACCCGTCAAGCCGAGCTTGCAGTGGGCCGGCACCGTCGACACGACCTTGCGGAACACGTCGGCCGGGACGACGTGCACCTCGTCCAGGATCATCAGGCCCCACTCGGTGGTAGTCAAAAAGTCCATCATCATCTGCGCCTCGTAGGACCGGCGGCCCGAGTGCGCCACCATCGTGTACGTCGTGATGGTGATGCCCGCGCTGTACTTCAGGTCCTTCCACTGCCACGGCGCCAGCGCGGCATACCAGCCGGAGCACGGCCGGACTGAGCCTGCGACAACGCACACCGCTCGGCGGTGCGGCGCGCCCGTACGTTCTCTTTGCAGTCCGACGTGAATCGCGAGATCTGGTCCTCCTTGATGTTGGTCCACTGCCGAAACTGGGCGCGCCACTGCTCGACCGAGACGGACGACGTGCACAGCACCAGGATGCTCTTCTTGACCGTGCACGCGGCCGTGATGCCCACCAGTGTCTTGCCCGCGCCGCACGGCAACACGATGATGCCCGAGCGGGCGCGTCTGGACGCCGACCCGCGACAGCTGCACGGCGGGGCAGCTCGTCAATGGCCGGCCACGCCTACACGTGAGCCATGCAGCGGAGTCGCACCCGTCGCCAAACATCTTGCTCAGCGACTTTTCTTGGTACGGCCGGATCAGCGTCGAGGGCCGCAGGTCAATGTCCAGGTTCGGGTTGCGGCGGTCGTTGTGGAAGTCGTACTCTTCCAGCACCGGGTACTCAAGCTCAATGCAGCGCCGCTTGACGTCCTGGAGCCGATTGCGTCCGCCACGTCGACGCCGCGCAGCCACCGTGAGGGCCGCAACAAAGAACAACGCGTCGCCAGCCCAGCCGCCGGCGCACCTCGACTTTCTTGTCGTCAATCTGGAACGAGTACACGTGCCGCTGCGCGGCCGCGTCCTCCTCGTCGCCTTCGTCTGCATCGCCGCCAGCGCACCGCTGACAAGTCATCGTACGTCTTGAGCCGCGGGCTCACGCCGTGACCATTTGCCCCCACGTCGCCGCCCATACCTCGCTCCAGCCGCACCATCGCCTCGTATAGGTCGTCCGCCACGGCATTGGGATCGCGCTCGCCGCCGTCCGCGCCGTCCGCCGTGTCCGCCGCCGGTGCGCCTGCCGCACCGTTGGCGCCGGCAGCCGCCGCCGCAGGCGGCTTTTGCGTGCCGGGGATCTGCAGGCTGCCGCGCGTGGGCGCCGCCGACGTCACAATTGCGGCGTCGCCGCGGTCCGCCTAGTCCCGACCGGGCGATGCGCGCAAGCCGCCCGCCTTTGGTCAGCGGGAAGCGCACCGACACCGGCCTGCGCCCGCGCGCGTACGTCGGCCGGGCGCGAGGCCTGGATAACGGGGTCGCGCAGCAGCTTTTGCAGGACGGCCGGGTAGACGGACTCGACCCAGTACTGGTTGTGCTTCAGCACGAGCTTGACCTTGCCGTAGGTCTCCGTGCACGACCGGATGAACGTCTCGATGCCCGCCGGCACCGGCACCTGCAGCCGCAGCAGCGCCGTCTCTGGCGCCACGCGACGGCGTGAGCGGGGCGCAATCGACTCCGCTTGTGAGCTCCATGACCCAGCGAACCTTGGAGAGGCGGTTGAGCACGTCGACGATGTCCTTGGTCTGGAGGCCCACGGACGACGCGGCGTAGAGGGAGAACGCCGTCAGGCGGTACTCGTGGATGTGCTCCGGCCTGGCGCCGCGCGCGGCTCCGTGCCCCCCGCAGCGCAGCCGTGTCAGCCGCGTGCGCACTGGCGAGCAGGCTGGCTTGGCTCGGCGATGTGCGGCGGCGGCGTACCGCGAGACGGGCTCGGCGATGGCGATCAAGAAATCGTACGCCTGCTGGTAGATAGGCGAGAAGCTCTCCAGGAAAATGTGCCCGTCCGGCGCGATCCACAGCGGCCGCGCGGCGTGGTCCGCCTTGAGCGGCACCGCGTGGAAGTCGGTGCCGTTGAAGTAGGCCGACACCGCGTCGGCCTTGTCCACCTCTGTGGTCGCCGCGGGCTGCTGGCGCCGCGCCACTGCAAGGCGCGCCGCCCGCCAGCGTCCGCCCTCGCCGCCGCTGGTCAGAAGCGCAGCGGCGCCGCACGCGAGACGAAATGCCAGGCCGTCCCGTACGGCGAACGCTGTCGGGGTCCAGCTCCTGCTCGTCGTCCTCCTCCTCTTCCTCGTGATAGTACTCGGGGTGGCGGGCACGCGACGACGGCGCCTTATCGCCCGCGCCCTGTGGAGGAGAGAGAACGCGCCTTGGGCGGCGTGAACGCAGCACGGGCGTCAGCGCCGTTGGGCCGATGGCAGGCTTCGCCCGGTAGACCGTACGGGAACGGTCAGCTTGAGCTTGAGCGACAGCGGCGCAGCGGGCGTCGGGGCCGGCGTGGGCGCTGGGTCGGTATGGCCGTGACTACCCCGCTCCGACACCGGTGAGTCCACTGCACTTTGTGCGCGCCGACCGCCGCACGGGCGCCGTACCGGACACCGCGTCGTCGCCATCGTCGCCATCGCTCTCCGAGTCGCGGGGCCGGCTCCGGCGTTTGCTGGGCGCCGCCGCGTCCCCGTCCCGCGTCCGCTTCGGCATCGTGGCTTCGCCGCCGCCGACGTCGGAGCAGCCCACGAGGGCTGTCCCCACCCGTACACCCGTGGGATGTCCCGTGCAGCCGCCTGTGGTGCGACGCGTGGTAGACGCTGGTTTCCGCCGCTGGCGGCCTGCTCGCGGTCGGCGGTCGGCGGCAGCTGCCTCGGCCGTCGCGCCGGCTCGCGCTTCGACCGCCAGTTGCGCAACTGTTGCGATCCAGCGACCCGGTTGGCGCCAAATGGGGTCGGACGGTGCCGTGGACGGGACGGGACGGGATGGCCGACACACGCACATGCATGGTGCAGGCAGGCCCATCTGCGCTTCCGTCACATACGCCTGCGACGGGCTTGTTCTCTAATAGTGTATTGGGCAGCATCCATACAAGGCTGTTTCGACGCCGCCAGTACACGGGCTGCGTCCACGGGACGCGCACGGCCGGAGGGCCCGCAACAGCACGTTGGCCGGCGTCTGCATCGCTTGCGAAGCCAGAAGCCGGCAGCACGCCGGTGGGCACTGAGCGGAGGCCAACACAATGGTCCGGCAGCTCTTCCGTTGCGCGGCAGTTAGTTACGAGCGCGCCAAGCGGCGACGGCGACGGCGCGGTGGCGGCTGGAACGGCGGCCGCCGTGGCATGCGCGGTCGTGGTCGGACGGCGTCTGGCGGGGCCTCCGCTAGAACGACAGCTGCGGCCGCTGGTCGGTGCTGCCCTGCGGGCGGTACCGGACCGACGAGCCGAGCAGCGTCGCGACCAGGCGGAACTTGGCCCGCGCCTGCTCCAGCTGCTCAAACAGCGTCGCGTGGAGCGGGCTGTCCACCGGGAAGCCCCGCAGGATGGTCAGCAGCGAGTCCAGCGCCTTGGTGATGCTGCACGCACGTCGGGCGCGGGGCCGCTCCACGAGACGCCGGATATAAGCTTCCCCGCAGCGGCAAGGCGTCAGCGGGCCACATGGCTCGGCCGTACCGCGCGGGGGCGCCGTCGCGCAGCTGGTGCTGCCAAACCAGGGCGGCGCCGTAGTAGAAGCCGATCTCGGCGCCGACGTCAAATCCCTTCTGCGCGCCGAGCTCGTAGCCGTCGGCCTGCCCGGCCGCCTGCGCCGCTGCCGCGCCGGCCGTCCATCCCTGGTTGATGAACCTGCGGAGGCAAATCCCCACGGCGACCACGGCCATGCTCAGCGCAAACGGTTCAACGGCCGCGCCGGTGCCTGTGTGCGCCCGTACGTGCTCTCGGGGGACACGAGGAGCGCATCCCAGGCGTCGTCGTCCGTGACCGCCGTGGGCTCCATCGTGCCTGCGCCCTGTGTGCCTCGCCGCGGCCGGGCACTAGTGACGTCATAGGTCAGACGCGGCAGCCGCTGAGGCAGCACTTCGGAGCGCTGGCGGCAGGCAGGTGCACCGTGGCTTGCAGGCGACGGCGGCGCCCCAAGAGCAGCTGCGGACACGCTGGGAGGCATACATGGCTCATGGCCTTGCTAGCGAGGCGGTCCGCTGGGTTTCGCAGGCCACCGCCCGCAACCGTCGCTGACCCGACGCGATCTAGCGCGCAGCCGCGACGGCGCCAGCGCGATGGCGGCAAGACGTATGACGGCGTGGGCCAGCCGCGGCCTCGCCGCCGCGCCGGCCACCCGGCGGGCTGCCCATGTAAGGTCATGCTGCCATTGCCGGCGACGCCCGGAGCAGTCCTAACCCCCCACAGACCCGCAGCGCGGGCATGGCTGCCCACACCCAGACGGCCGCTCGGCTCAAAACGCTGAACCCAGAGGGCACGGTGTTTGCCGAGTTCACGGCCCTGGCCAACGAGCACAAGGCCGTCAACCTCGGTCAGGTGAGGAAAGCGCCCCCTCGCCGCCCTTGCCTGCTTGCCGTTTCGCAGGCTGACGGCAGGTCCAACGACGCTCGCGCAGGGTTGGCCATTCAGGGCTTCCCGAACATCGAGGCGCCCAAGTTTATCAAGGACGCCGCCGCGGCGGCGGTGACGGGACCCTTCTACCTCAACCAGTACACGCGGAGCCTGGGCCACCCCCGTCTGGTGCAAGGTACATGTAGGCCAGCGCGGTGGAGCCCGACACCTCGCTGCCCTCACGCACACGACAATCCATGTGGAGACCGCGTGCGCCGCCCTACCCAGCGCTGGCGACCTACTACAAGAATGCCTACGGCCGGCCGCTCAACCCGATGACCGAGGTGCTGACCACGGCCGGCGCCACCGAAGGTCGGTTTGCCGCGCCGCGTCCAGGACACGCGCGTCCCCGCCATGGCGTGCTGACGCCGCCCCTGCGCGTGCCTGGCTGGCCCCCGAAGAATGGTAGCAATCTACACGACGATGCAGGCGCTTGTCGGCGAGGGCGACGAGGTCATCCTGATGGAGCCGTTCTACGACAGCTACCCGGCCGCCGTCACGCTCGCCGGCGCAACGCCCGTCTTTGTGCCGCTCCGCCAGCGGACCCCGTACGCCATGCCCCCCTCTGCGGATGTGCCAGAACGGCGAACGCGCTCTAACGGTGCGGGCAGGTGCACCCGCGCCGTAGCATCGTCAGCGCCCGTGCGGGGGCGCTCTCGTCCGCGGACTGGTACCTGGATCTGGACGAGCTGGCCCGCGCGGTCACGCCGCGCACCCGCGCCATCTTTGTCAACACGCCGCTCAACCCGATCGGTCCGTGCGGGCCCCGCCGGGCCGCGAAAGAAATCGATGGAGCACTGTGCGTAACCGAGCCCGCCTGCCTTGACTTGGCGCGGGATGGCCCCCAGGCAAGATTTTCACGGCCGAGGAGCTCCAGGGCATCGCCAAGCTCGCGGTGGAGCGCGACTTGCTCGTCGTCAGCGACGAGGTCTACGAGTCGCTCGTCTACGACGACGCGGTGGCCGGCGGCCACCGCAAGATCGGTAAGCGCGCGGCTGATTCTAGTTATTGCAGGATGCTGCGGCCGCTTATCTGCCTGCGGTGCCCGCTGCGGTGCCGGCGGCCGCACAGCGGCGCTGCCGGGCATGCAGGACCGGACGGTCACGTTGGGCTCGGCGGGCAAGACGTTCTCGCTGACGGGCTGGAAGATCGGCTGGATCGTGGGCAGCGCCGAGCTGATCCGCGCCATTTGGATGGTGCGCCCGTGCCCCCGTGCGCAAACGCGTGCGCCCGACGCATCTCACCCGGTGGCTTCCGCGCCTTTTCTCGCGCTCGTCCATACGCAGGTCCACCAGTTCAATGTCTTCTCGGTGGCGACGCCGCTGCAGGTGCGGCACCGTCCCACGCGAATAGCGCTGCGGCGAGGTCGCCGCTAACGGACGCCGGTTCGAGGTGTTTCGTTGGCTTGCGCTAGCCAGGAAGCGGTCGCGGTCGCGTTTGAACAGGCTCCCGCGCACGACTACCAGAACAGCGTCGTCCGCGGTGCGTGCAGAGCGATGATGAGGAATGTTGGTAGCGTTGCAATGCTCACAGGTACTGGCGTGGTACGTCACGTTTCAAACCAACCACACCCGCAGACTTCCAACGGCGCCGCGACGTTCTGACCAACGTGCTGCGCGAGACGGTGCTGACGCCGACCGTGCCCGACGGATCGTACTTTATCGTCAGCGACACGTCGCAGCTGAGCCTCCCCGCGTCGGCGCAGACCGATCCGCGCCGCGACTACAACGTCTGCCGCTGGCTGACGAAGGAAGTGGGCGTGACAGCCATCCCCGTCAGCGCCTTCTACAGCCGCGCGAACGCGCACCTGGCCGGCAACCTCGCGCGGTTCTGCTTCTGCAAGACGGACGACCTCCTCGACGAGGCCGCGAAACGCCTGAGCGCCCACGCCGCCCTCACCGGGCGCCGCGGCTAGAGCGCACGCAGAGAAACCGCGGATAAAGTTCCACTGGCATTCCCAAAACTGCTGTACAGAAGAGTACAAGTTTCTCCTTACCACAGCCCACTGTACACCTCACGGCGCGCCGGTTACGGTGGCGCGTTGGCGGCAACCGCGACCGCCACCTCGTGGTCGTGCACGCACGCCTCGCGCATCGCCATGTCGTACATGACAAAGAGCACCAGCACGTGCAGCGCGACCGTGTAGAAGAAAATAAAGGTGCGCGCGTGCTTGTTGGACAGGAAGAACCGCGACACGTTCAGCGTCGCGCGCTCCGCCACGTTGAGGGCTTGGTACTGCCGCCGCCGCTCCTGCCCGCGCGTCGCCAAAACAGTGGTGGTAGTGCGCGACACGGCGCAGCGGTGAGAGAGAGGCGGTCGGTGCACCGTCCTTCGCGCCCTGATCCTGTACCTTTTCGCCAAACTCGATGAACGGGTTCATGCGCTCCTCGTAGGCGCTCTTGTAGCGCGAGGTCACGTCGGACGGCACGTCCAGCGCAGTGGGCGGCTGGAAGGCGGGGTAGCGCCCGGCACGACATGCCATTGAAGCGGGTTAATCATAACGCGGGCTGGCCACCACGCCTGGCTCGGCCCGCCGACGCCGTGCCTTGGTGCCGCGGTAGTCTTGCAGGAACCGGATCTTTTCGTATAGCTTGACGTTGTCGTCCTGCAGCGACGCGAGCTTGGCCTTGAGCTCGTCAATTGCCTGCTGCAGCTTGCGGTTTGCCTGCGCTCGGTAGACCACGCGCCGCGACCCAAATCCACACGGCGGCGTCAGCACAGTCGAAGCGCCCGCCGCTACCACGCCGGGGGCCGGCGTGCACCTCTTCCAGCTCCTGGCCTCGCCGCCGATACCGGTCGCGCTGGTTCGTCAGGATCGGCACCAGCGAGCTGTCGTGGCCGCCGGACGGCCGCGGCGCCTCCGGCGCCTGCGCCACCGCACCTCCGCAGAGCGCACGCCCGCATGCCGCCAGTCAGCCCAAGCATGCTCTGCGCCACCACTAGCTTGGCTTTGCCGTCATCGCACCAGGTCGGAGAGCGGCGGCAGCGGGCTCGCATCGGCGTCGCCAGCGCCCGCGGCGCTGCCTCCCTGGCCACCCGCCGCGGTGGCCCGCCCGCCGGCGGCGGCGGCGGTGTAGAGCGCGGCAATGTCTTCCTCGAGCTTGACGATCTGCGCACGCCGCTCTTCCGCCAGCGCCGACGCGGCAGCCGCGGCCTCCTCTGCCGCCTGGATGCGGCGCTGCAGATCCTCGGCTTGCGCCTGCGCATCAGGACGCAACCACCGGCCGCGTGCGGACGGCTTGGCATGCGCGTGCAGACCGACAGCTGCGTGCGCTGGGTTGGTCGTACCTTGACCGACACGAGCTCCGACTGCAGGCGCCGGCTCTTGTGCAGCAGCTGGGCCTCCATCGCCGCCTGCGGCGACACGCCACTCGCGGCGGCGCGGTCGGCAGCCGAGAACTCGATGGACTGGAGGCCGCCACGAGCAATCGACGGGCGCACCGCGCCGCGGCATCAGCTACGGCTGCTCCTCCAGCCGCCGGGTGTGTGTGGCGTCGCAGCGCCGCACCTGGAAGACGGCCAGCTCGCGCTTGATGTCGTCGTAGTCCTGCCGCTCCTGCAGGCGCTCCTGGAGCGAGGCCACCTCTTCCGTCTGCGCGGACAACCACCGCCGTCTCTTCCTGCATCACCCTGCCAGGCACTTTAGCCCGCGCTTCTTCTCACTCCGCCGCCGTGCGAACGGCCGCGAGCGCACCAGCTCGTGGATGCGCGACTGGAGCTCGTTGACCGTGGACGCGTGCGCCACTTGCTTCGACACGTTGGCCTGGCTGAGTTTGACCACCGACTCCAGGGCACGGGCGACCTCCGCCTGCCGCGCGCAACGTGATGACGCCTTCCCCGCTCGTCGTCAGCGTAGCCCGTCAGGTCGCCCCGCTGCACCAGCCAACGCACCTCCTTCTGGCTGAGCTGGCGCTCGTACTGCTTGCGCAGCTCCTCGAACCTGCACGCACCCGCGCAACAACAAAGCGGGGCACACGAGCGCGTCCCGCCACTGAGTCGCGTTCTTCGACGTGCCCATCGGCCTCTTCAATGCGCCGTACTGTTGGCCGTAGTTCTTGGAGCGCACCGTCTCCAGCTTGTGCCGCAGCTCCTCCTGCAGCACCACCACCATCCGAGAACAACGGTGCCATGGGCTATGAACCCCGTGCCCCGCCATCCTGCCGGCGGGCAGGCCGACGCCGTACGTTATCGCGCTCCAGCGTGCTCACGCGTTCGTTGGCGCGCTCCAGGTCGCTCATGACAATCGCCAGCTCGGCCAGCTTGGCAGAGACCGCCTCGTCTGGGCGCCCCGCCCCGCCCGCGCTGCACCGGCCGCGCCGTCAGCCGTGCTCGCACAGCGTGTTCCGCTGCGCCGACGCGGGTCGTACCGAAACGCATGCTGTGCGACAGCATCGTGGCCTGGCTCGTGTCGTGGTTGGTCTGCAGCGACGCCACCTGGTCCTTGTACCGGCTTAGCTGCCGTTCCAGATCAAACTCGCTGTTGGCGCCCCCACCCGAGCGGAAAGGACCGCCCCATTGCGTCAGCACAGTGCTTGCCAGTCGCAGCCGCGATGCAACCGGCCCACGCACCGCTCCTTGTAGGTGCGCAGCTTGGCGTCAAACTCTTCCTTGAGCTGCGCCTCGCGCTCCTGCGTCTTTTGCTTGACCAGCTTGTCCATCTGCCGACGGGCCGCACGACCCGCGGCACGCCCATCACGCCGCGTCAGCGTCGGCCCGAGATGCGCCTCCGCCCCACAGCGCGCGCGCGCCATCCGACCTTGGTCTCGTACTCGGCCAGCTTGTCCTTGAGCCAGGTCACCGTCACGGCCTGGTTTTTGAGGTCGACAAACTCGCGCGTCGCCTCGTCGAGCTCGTCGCGCAGGCGTTTGTTCTCCATCCGAAGCACCTCCACCTGCGGCAGCTTGTGACTCTCCTCCTGCCCGTCGTGGCCCCCCAGCGAGGCGCAGGTACCGTGGACGCTTAGCGCGGAACCTCTAACGTGCCCGCGCCTGGCCCACGCCCTACCAGGGCCGCCGCCAGCATGGGCGCCGGGTCCGGCACGTCCGACAGCAGTTTGTACACGTCGAGGAAAGCGCTCTCGGCAAACTTGCTGCGCTTCGTGAGGCGATCGATCTCGGCTTGGTACGCTGGCGGTGGGGGTGGCGGTGGCGGTGGCGGTAGGGGGTGGCATAGCACCCTTGGCGGCAGGAAACGTGTTAGCGAACCGTTGGGCCGACACGACGCAGGTCGGTAGGGGGGACCACCCTACCTTTGAGCAGGTTCTTCATGGCCGCGGCGCGCTCCTCGTCGCTCACTTTCTTCAAGTCTGTTCGCGGATCTCTCAGGCGGCTTTCACCGGCGGCGGTTGGTGGCGCGTGCCGGCGCCCAGGGCGGCTTGCCGGCGCGCGCCATACCGCGCGTGAGGTCGGCCAGCTGCTTCCGCGTGGCCATGCTCTCGCGCTGGTTCTCAAGAATGTCGAGGCCCTGCTTGTCGAGCTCCTTCTGGAGCGCGCCCAGACCCACCGCTGCGAGTGCAGCCACCTCCGGCGACGCCGGTCGCGTCCCAGGTTAGCCCACGTCGCCCAGGGTGCGTGTCAGCGATGGCCGCGTCACGGACCCTGCCATCGCCGCAGGGCCTCCCGGAGGCCGTCGCCGACGTCCGCGTCGACGGGCACGTCCGCGCTTGCCATGGCTGCGGCACGCTGCGCGGCCACTTGGGACGCGCGCCACCTCACGGCAGCGGCTTGGCTGGAGGTGCTCGTGCTCGACCGGCCGCTGGCGCGGCGCCGCGCCAGTCAGCGCCTACGCGGCACGTTTCCGACACAGGCGTCTTTGCTGAATCCCGCTTCCTGGCACCGACGCCACGTCGTCCTGCTGTTGCTGGCCGTCCTGCTCGCCCTGGACGGCCGCTGGGGCGCCGCCCGCTGCGCCTGGTTCGCCGGCGGCGGCCGCCGCGTCCGCAACGTCCACAGAACCGAGTACGCCGCCTTCTATGACGTCATACAAACTTACATTTTACGTCACAACGCTCTTTCTACTTTTTCCCGCAGTCCTTTTCATAGCCTCTTCCACTATCAGAGCTCTCCCATACATTTGCCCTTGCGGACTCGACGAATGACGTCACATCGCCCCCTCTACTTTATCTCCGTGTCGCCCTCATACGCTCCACCACAAGAAGGGCGCCTGGAAAGTAAGCATCAATGACGTCATAGCAGAAATGACGTCATAGAATTATGACGTAGTAAGCCCCTTTCTAGTTTGAAGGCCGGCGATGCGGCAGCGGCGCCACCGCAATCAGGGCACACTGTTCACCGGCAGTGCGAGCGCGCGGACGGCGGCGGCGGCGGCGGCGCCGGAGGATACGGCAGGGCGGCGCCGCCCCGTAGCACCGAGGACGACGAAGAGGACGACACAACGGGCGTAGTGGCCCCGGCAGATGACGGGGACGCCGTTGAGCGGAGGCGGCAGGGGGCAGCGCCGCCGCCGAGGACGACGCCACCAACGACACCGCCGGTTCCCGGTTGCGGGCCAGAACGAGTTACAGCGTATTGGCCGCGCGGTAACGTTGGGCACAGACAAGCACCGGCAAGGACGCTGCGACGACGCTGCGAGCGGTGGAGGGACCCGCCATGCGGCTGGCGGCCGCCGCCGCTGCGCAGTGACCCCTCTGGTGGCGGCATCCACCCAACGGTCGTCCTGCGGACCGGGCCGCCATGGACGCCATGGACGTCGACGGCTGCGCGGCGGCCCGCCGCGGGGACCTGACCGCGCCACTGCCACAGCCCACCGGCACCGACGGCTTTGCGGGGGGTCTCCTGACCATGATATCGGCGCAGGACTTTTTTGACTTGGTCGTGGACGACGACGCGGCGCCGCGTCCCATGCCCAGCCCGGGCGGCGCCTCGCCCGTACGGCATGTCAACGCAGACGCCGCCGTCGCGGTGCCCGAGCCCTTGCCGAGGCTGGAGCGGCGCGGCAGCTTTGTGGCCGGCCGGTCCTTGTCGGACCCGCCGGGCACCGGGCCCACAAAGGCTGCCGCACGGCGCAAGGGCGCCGCCAGCCAGACCTCGTCGCCGACCGCCAAGGTCCGGGGCCGGGCGGCGGCGGCAGCCACCCCGGCGGACGGAGCCGCCGGCAGCAACCGCGCGTGCCCGCGGCGGGACTTGCGCGGCACGAGCGCTCCGCCGCCGCCGCCGCCGCCGCCGCCGCCGTTGCCACTAGCGCCATTGCCGGCACCGCAGCAGCACGAGCAGCCACCAGCGCCGCCGGCCCCTCGCCCTGGCGCTCCTGCCGCTCAAGCCACGTCGACACCTCCCATGCCCATCGAGCTGGCGGCGCTGCCGGCCACGGCGCCGCCCGTCCCGTCGCCCCCGCGGAGCGCTACGCAGGCCATGATCGAGGCGCACCGGGCGCACGTGAACAACATTCGCCGCCTGAACGCGCTCGCCACCCTGCTGCGCGACCCGCAGCACTTTACGGAGGCCTGCAAGGAGGTTGCGCTGTGGTGCAGCGACCCCCGCGCCTACGCCAGCGAGTCCATGATCAGCCTGCTCAACTGCCTCAGGGTTCGTGCAGCGGCGCAGCGGCGATGCAGCTGGTGTGCGCGCTAACACGTGCGGGCGCGGGCGTGGCAACGCCAAGGCGGCGGGCTTGGCAGATCATCCGCTCCCGGGCCACACTGCCGGGCTTCAGCCTGCCGGCGGCGGTGCAGGTGTTCAACGTTGTTCGCCCGTTTGCTGGCCTCCTGTGCGACTACGGCGGTGCGCCACGATGCCACTGCCCGTGTGCAAATCCTGCCGACGTGTAGACGCTCACCCGCCGCTTCACGCCTACGTGAACGCACACCGCGCAGGCCTCATTGTCGCGTGGGGGGAGCAGCTGCAAGCCACGCTGGCCGACGCCGGGGCCGCCGCGCCTGTTTCGGCCACGGCAGGGCCTACAGCGGCGCCCGCCTCCCCGAACGGCCTCTCCTTCCCGTGTGGGCACCATGCGCCCACGGACCCTGCGGGCCCGCCACTTGCCACGGGGACCTCGCCGGTGCCCCCCGGCCCGGCCGGGCCGACCCCGAGGCCGCACCAAGCGCGGCGCTCCCTCGCCTCGCCGGCAGGGGTCCCCGCCACCGCCGCCGCCAAGCCGGCGAACCAGCCGGAGCACTACTACTACCTGCCGTACAAGTTCCTGCTTCCGCCCACGGCCGCCCAAACGGCCCAGGTGCGCTTGCCGTTCACCGTGACGCAGGCGGTGCTAGAGAGCATGAAGCCCAGGTGCGTCTAGCGCGGCCGCAGCGTAGGGCGCACCATGCCGCAGGGCTCACCACCGGGCAGCTGAGGTACCGCCGCGCGGGGGGTCCAGGCCCCTGGAGCCCGCGCACCGCCCCATCGTCGCGGAACTTTGGTGTCGGTGGGCGGCGCCGCCGGACCACACGCGGCACCACTGGCCAGAAAAGGTCCAGGTGTGGGTCAACGACAAGCCGGTGCCGCTACAAAAGGCACGCGGCGCGGCGCCGCATCGAGCGCAAGCGCCAGCGGTCGCTGATGTCTGCGGCCCCTGCGCATTTCCCGGTGGTGGTTGGGTGCGGACGCTCACCAGCGCCAGGTCATGCCGAACCGGACCAACACGGGCATGGTGTACTACGGGAACGACACGCCAGCCAACATTAGCGAGTACATCGTACAGGGTCTCAACTACGTGACCATCACCGTGCCAGCCGACCTGCCGGTTCCGTGACTGGCAGCAGCCATGAGGCCGATCCGCGCCATCGCGAAAACGCTCACCAGCAGAGTGCTCCGCCCGCGGTGCCTCTTGAATGCTCCCAGCGGCGCGTCGTGTACGCGATCCAACTGCTGGTGCCGGAGGCGCACAGCGTCGTTCGCGGGCGGGCGCTGAGCCGTCTGCTGCCGCGCCAGGACTCGCTGGAACTTTGTACGCCTTGGACGGGGCGACCGGTCGCAGGCGTCGGCCAGGCGCTAAGGCGGTGCCCGCCTGTTTCCATCCACTCCGCCCGCGCGCTTGTCAGTGCGTCGGCTGTCGCAGGCGACGGCTGCCAATGGAACCGGCGAGGACGACGACGTGCAACTGCTGGACGGCACCCCGCGGGTGCATCTGACGTGCCCGATCTCCCTGCAGCGCATCATCCACCCCGCCCGCGGCCGGCAATGTGCACACTTGCAGGTACGCCGTGGAGTGGCACCGATTTGAGGAGAGACGTGGCCGTTCTAATGCGACCACGCCACTTGTCACCCGATCGGTCGACGGCGGGGGCGCCAGTGCTTCGACTTGGACGCATACCTCGCCGTGAACGCCCGCAAGCCGTCTTGGACGTGCCCCGTGTGCTTGTACGGCTGCAAGCACCGCGGCTGGTTCGCACGCCTGCCGGCCTGGCCGGGCTGACGCGAGAAGGGGATGTGCAAACACCTACACCGGCCGCACGCGGCAGCAAACCGGCCAGCCAGGCCAACCTGTGGACGGACGAGTTTTTCGCGGAGCTCTTGCAGCGCGTACCACCGTACGACGACGCCCGCCAGTGGTGGCGCACCCGCAGTGGCGCCGTGCGACCTCACGGCATTGCTATTACGGTGCACGCTCTGACCTCGTAGGCACGTGCGGATCGTTGAGCTGGACGAGGAGGGAAGCTGGACCGCGGTGGAGGACACGCAGCTCCGGCGGTCGTCGCCTGCGCGCGGGGCGCGCGCGCTCCGACTCCAGCGCGACCTGGACAGCTTGATTGGGGATTGGCAGCCGGAGCTGCCCGCAGGCGACGCCGCCGGCAACGGCGGTGGCGGGAGC
>Ga0180216_1001456_pt1 | contig 21133 bp, 20 predicted proteins | sample eDN3rd37CBELigMG_FD_128879 | JGI IMG/M metagenome (GOLD analysis project Ga0180216, IMG submission 128879) | Enriched Miracle-Growth compost microbial communities from Emeryville, California, USA - eDNA 3rd pass 37_C BE-Lig MG (version 2)... ...
AGGCCCGTAACGGCGATCCCAGTACGCCTGGCGCTGACGGAGGCGCCGCGGCGGCGGCGGCGGCGGCGGCGGCGGCGGCGGCGGCGGTGGCGGTGGCGGCAGCCGCGCTAACCCTTGCTGTGCTGTCATGGGCCACTGAGGGGGGCGTGGCGCGTCGGCGGCAGACGCCGACCGGTTCCTGGCGGTCACGGGCGCCAACTTTGCCTGGCTCGCCGTGGCCGACGGTGTCAACTGGGGCGTCCGCCCCATGACCGCCGCCGTCGCCGCCGTCGAGGGCGCCTCCGAGTACATGCGGCGGCAGCTGACGCAGCTGGCCGGCAAGCCGCTGCTGGCGGCGCGCGACCTCGCCATCGTGCTCTTCGACGCCGTCATGGCCGCGCAGGCGGCCATCATCGAGGCGGACGGCACGCTGACCACCTTCTGCTGCGCCCTCGCGTTCCCGCTGGCCCGCCTCCAACCCCAAACGCCGACGGGCGACCAGGCGCCGTACGCGGCGGCGCGCGGGGCGGGTGGATCGCGCGCGGGCGATCGTGTTGGCTCACCGAACGCCGCGCACCTGGCCATCGGTTTTTTGTTGTTTGATTCCGCGCGCAGGTCGCCCTGGGTGGTCCTGGTGGCCGCGGTCGGCGACAGCCGCGCGTACATCCTCCCGACCGAGGGCGACGGCCGCCCGCCCAAGCACGTGACGGAAGACGGCGTGGCGCGCCTCGACGTCCGCGACCCCGGCGGCGTGCTGGGCTTTGCCGGTAACGCGCAGGCGCGGCCGGGCTGCGTGCTGTGACGCGCTGCGGCCGCGATGCTCATTCCGCTGCACCCCGCGGCCCGGCATCCTACACGGCTTGCGGTGCGCCGGGCACAGATGACCAGCAGCCGGACCTGGCCAACTTCCGCCTCGCGTACGAGCCGCTGCAGCCGGGCGACCTGATGGTCCTGTGCACGGACGGCGTCCACGACAACCTCGACCCGCAGGTATGATGCTCCGGCCCGGCCCCCCCGCCGCCCGCCGTCGCTGATCGGCCCGTCGCGCGCTCAGCTCGTGCCCCTGCGTTTGCCATGGCGGGCGGGCGGCAGATCCGTAACGTGCCGCCGAGCGCGCTGGACATGCCGTACAAGACGTGGGACGAGCTGGAGGCCATCGGGCTCGACCGGCTGGCGGAGGAGACGATCAAGAGCATCTCGGAGAAGAAGGCTGACTACGTGCTGGCGCGGTGGCAAGAGTTTGCCGACGCGGCGCGCGGGCCGGCGCTCCGCAACGAGCCGCTCGTGTGGCCGCCGGCGACGGTGGCGGCGCCCGCGGCCGCCGCGGCTGGCGGCGCGTCGGAGAGCTACGCGCTGCACTTTGCCGAGACCGTCGTGACGGCCATGATGTCGCTGACGGAAGCGCTGCGCTCGCGGATCGAGAGCGCCGAGCTGAACACGCCGGCGCCGACGCCCGGCGAGAACGAGACGTGGGACAGCGTCAAGTACTCTACCGTCAAGCGCGAGCACGCTGCCACGCTGCGCGGCCGCGCGGCCAAGCTGGAGCAGGACCTCAAAACGCTGCCGGGCAAGACGGACCACGCCACCGTCGTGTGCGCCCGTGTGCCCCTGGTGGCCACATGAGCCACCGCCGCCGCGCCCGCCACCCGGCCGCGGTCCGGCGCCGCCGCGCCACCACTGTCTAACCAGACGGCATTGAATGTACGACTGCGATCTTGTACGAATAGCGTCGTGTACTAGCTCTGAATTTTAAGCACCATACCCTTTACAGTTGTTTACATCCACGGCCGCCAGCCGCGGTACATCATGCTCAGGTTGGCCACGTTCGTGGCCTGCGTGATCGTGTAGTTGACCTGAACGCGGATGCGTCAGCCGCCGCGTACATGGATCGCGCTTCCCGTCAGCATCGGGCCGTCGTGGCGCACGCGGGCACGGCGGCGCGAGCGCACCTGGCCAGCCACGCTCAGCAGCGCGCCTTCCTCCATGCCCATCAGCTTCTCGCGGACCCGCAGCAGCGCGCGCCGCGCCGGGCTGCTGCTTGCGCCGGCCTAGGGTCAACAGGCCACCGCCAGCCATGCTCACGGCCAGCGCATCAGCGTCTGCTCCAGTGCCATCCCGCGCGCGGCCGCCCCCGCGGGCGAGTCTTACCGTCTGCGCCTGGCGCCACTGGTACTGCGGGTCGTAGCGGAACACTTCCAGCAGCGCAATAAGCGCGCTGGATTCGTCGCGCAGCGCCTGCATGGCGTACTCGCACGTGCGGCTGCGCGGCACACGCCAGAGGCCCACACGGCCCACATGCCATCAAGTGTCACGCCACGCGGTGACGATCAAGCGCTCGCGACCCGGCGCGCCTACCGGAAGGTGCCCTCGACGCCCATGGGGCCCAGCGCATCGACCAAGTCGCGCGTCAGGCGGTACGGCACGCGCTCCGGGATCGCCAGCCCCACGCCGGCCTCGAACGCCATGCCTGCGCCGTTGCCGCTGCGCCACCACGCCGACCCGTCCGGAGCGTCAGCCTCGATGCGCTCTGCCCACTGCGCCAACAGGCACGCACGCACGTACCCAGGTCGATGTGCACCATCTCGGCCGTCACGGTGTCGAGCAAGATGTTGGACAGGTGGCGGTCGCCCAGGCCCACGACGTAGCCCAGCATGCTGGCCAGCGCCATCGAGCGGGCGTACGTGCGCCTGCCGCCGCGCGGCGCTCCGCCCACCACCCCCCTCTGCCGTCGGCCACTGCGTCAGCGCGGCTGCATTTCAGGCCTCGACGGTGCTACCGCGACCGCAGGCCGTACCGCCGGTGGTACCACGTGGCGGGGTCGGGGAAGCGCTCCAAGAAGACCAGGCCCATCACGGGCGGGCACCGCTCCGCATACTGCCGCCACACGCTGGTCCAAGGGCGGCGGACGTGCAGGTGGGTGAAGAACCCGTGTCAGCGCTGTGCGTGTGGGCCGCAATGCCGCGGGGGGGCGGCGGCGCGGCCGTTGGCCGTACGCCAAGCTCTGCGCCCGCCAGTCCTCGACAGTGGGCCGCGCGGCGTGATGCCTGTCGGAGGGAAAGAAGACTTTCTCCTTGTCGGCCCAGCCGCTCATGCACTGCTCGATCGTGACCTGGTTCGGCCGCAGGAACTGCCGATGGCCTGGGTGCCGCCGCGTGCCGCCAGCGCTGCATGGTGGCGCCTGCGTCAGCGCCGGCCCGGCGCGAAGGCCGCCCAGCCTGCTCCGCGGCCGCGCACCGTCCTCGAGAATCGTGACCAGCGGCTCCGCGTTGGGCACAAACTCGATGAGACCTGTGTGCTCAGAACGCATCCCCGCCGGTGCGCGCGCGCCCACGTGCGCATCAGCGGTCGCGGCCCCCGCCCCCCAAGGGCGTCTCTACAACCCGGTCGCCGCCGGCCGTACCGCTCGTCTGCGACAGCGGAACGACGCCGTAGGTGCGCATGCGGGGCAGCCGCGCGCGGCCGGCGGTGCGGTGCTGCAGGCGGCTGTTGGCAAACACAAACACCTGCTGCATGACCGCGTCCTGCCGCAGGTCTTCGCCGCCCTTGAGCAGCTCCTTGTACTCGGTGCCGTCGCTGAGGTGCAGCACGACGACGCGCGGGTGGCTGTTGCCGTCGAGCATCTTGAAGTGCTCGCCAATGCGGGCGATGGTCACCACGTCGCGGTACGCGGTGCTGCCGTCCACCGGCGGCGGGTGCGACAGCGGCGGCAGCATGGCCCACTCGGCCGCGCGCCGGGTCAGGCGCGCCACAAAGGCGCGGCTCGCGTCCGAGTCCGGATGGCCGAGCGCCTCCACCTGTTTTGCGCTCAGCGCGCCGTGGGTGCGCCGGTCGTGCGCCAGATCCCGCAGCGTCAAGCACAGCTGGGCCATCGGGCCCACCGCACGCGCGGCAACGCGGTCGGGCGCCGCGGCCGCGATCCGCTCGCAGATGGCCTGCGCCACCGCCGCCTTGCGGGCTTGCACCGTGGCCCTGGACGTGGACGCGCGGCGGGCCAAACGCAAGCACCAGCATGGCCCACGTGAGCGAGGTGGCAGGCGAAAAAGTGGGGCGCACAGCCCTCGTCGCGGTCCTACGAGGCATCGCTGGCGGACGTCTGCGCGTGGCGCACCGCCAGCAGCGGCGGCAATGCGTGGAACGGGTGGTCCGCGCATGCGCGCAGCAGGATCGCCTGGACGGCGGCGGCGAAGGCTGCGTCGCTGTCGTCGAGCCTGGCGCAGCGTCCGCGCACGCCGCACTCCCAGCCGGGCGCTCGCTTCGGCTTAGCCATGGCATCTGACTGACACTGGAGTAGCGCCGGGGGAGGGTTGGAGCCGTACCGAGCCAGCAGCTGGTAGATGAGCGGCAAGAACTTGCGGCTCTCGATGCCGGGGCTCTGCCGCGCGACCAGCGCGGTAATCTCGGCGGCGTGCTCCGGGTCCGCGGTCCCGTCGCCCGCGTCGGTGCCGAACCAGAGCGCGATCAGACGGAACACGTCGGCGTCGTGGCCGTCTCCGGCGGCGAGCGCTTCCAAGTAGTGCAGCACGGCCATCTTGCGCAGCGTCTGCAGCTGCCGCGCGGCGTTCTCCGCCTCGGTCTGCATGCGGCGAATGTCCGTCTGGTGCTGCCGCCGCACGCTGGTGCCGCCCGCGGCCGGCGCCGCCTCGGCCTCGGTGAGCATCTCAGCGCGCAGCGACCACTGGTTGGAGCTGACGAGGTCCGACTGCCGCGAAAACTGCTCGTCGGCAAACGCCGCCACCTGGTGGTGCACGGCCGCCAGCTCCGTTGCGTCCGTCGTCGCGCGCGCTGTGAGGGCGAGCGGCGTCGGCTCCAACGAGTAAAGCGCAGTCAGCGGGTGCTCGACCATGCAAGAGGCCGGCCAGCGCGGATGCGCACACGAGAGGCTCTCGAGCAGCGACGTCGCTACGGTGAAGTAGTCGTCCAGGAGCAGCGCGGGGGAGCGGGAGCGCGCTCGGCCGAGCCAGCCACCCACCGCGCACCGCAGGCGCGCCTGCAGCAGTTTGTCGGCGTCGTCCAGGCGCGCCAGCGCGCGGCCCGTTGGGGTCGGCACCAGCGCCTGGTGGGCAAGGACGACCGCCTTCTCGGCAAAGCCCAGCATATGCAAAAGCTCGGCGCGCTCCAACGTCAGCCGCGCCGCGGGCACCGCGGCCGCCGCCGGCGTGGCCTCGAGCGCGGCCAGGCACGCAAACGCCAAGCCGCGGTCGTCGTGCAGCCGCGCCAGCTGTGCGACGCGCAGCAGGTGCTGCTGCCGCGCGCCGTCGACGGCGGCCACCAGCGCGGGCCGGCGGGCGGCGACGCCCTCCCGCAGGGCCGCCAGCGCCAGCGTGTGAACCTGCAGGGCCGTCGCCAGCGTTGGCCAATCGTTCATCGCGTCAGCGGGGGCTGCCGCCGCCGTGCGCACCACCGGGCCGGTGATCCAGTCCCTGGACGCCTCCCACCCGCTGCCCAAGCGCCGAAGTCGCTCCGGTGAGCCCGCGGGGGGTGCACTGGCACTATAGCGCCCTGTCGGTTCCATTACGCACAGGCACGACGTCACGGCGGTGCTGGCAGCCGGCGCGGCCTCGACGGCCTTGACGGCCGCCTCGAGCTGTGCCAGCTCGCACCAGATCGCCGCGGCGGCGGCAGCCCGCGCTTCCCCATGGTGCCGCCGCCCCTGCTGCCGATGTAGCGGCTCCACCAAGTTGGCGAGCGTGCTCGCCGAGGTGTCCAACAGCGTCGCCAGCTCGGCGCCACGCAAGCTCCGTCCGAGGCCCAGGGCGGCGGCGACCGGAAGGCTCCACGCCGGGGCGTCGGTCGGGTGCCCAACGCCCGCGGCGCTATCGTCCGGCTGACGGCGCCGAACGGTCTCGCCCGCGCTGCCGCTCTCGTCCCACTGGCCCGTCCGCCACGCGGCAGCGCGCTGGAGCGCATCCAGCTTGGCCGCCGTGTGCGGGTCTGCCGCCTGCGCGGGCCACCTGCCTCCACCGGTCCCGGCGAGGTAGCCACCCGCCACGTGCGGCAAACCCGCGCGCTCGAGCGCTTCGGCGATGCCGGCAGCGGTGGCGGCGGGCACCGCCGCGGCCGAAGGGAGCGCCGTGACGCTCGCGTCGTAGAGGTGGAGCACGTCCAGCCAGCGGCCCTCGTGCGCGCTGTGCTGCGCGAGGATGCTGAGGCTCGTGTCGGCCTGGATGCCGTGCAGCGCGTCCGCGTCGTGCAGCGCGTCGTAGATCGTGCGAAGCAGGCCCGCGTGCGCCGCCACCTGGTCGCCCACCAGGCCGGGGCCGGCCGCGCTGCTGCTGGGCGTGCCGAGCGCGCGCGTCGAGCTCGACCCCAGTGTCAGCACCGCCGCACGCGCGGCGTCGGCGGCGTGGAGCTCAAAGAACTGCAGCGCAGCCACAAAGTCGCCCGCAGCCGCCGCCGCGGTGCTGACGGCGAGCGGGGGCAGGGCCTGCCAAAAGTCCCCCAGCGGAAGGCCGCGCCGCAAGCCCACCTTGGCACCGCGACCGCCGGCGGCCGCCGCACCGTCGCCAGCGGCCTGGGCCGCTGCGACGGCGGCCGCCGTGCCGCTGGCCAGCGGCAGTATCGACACTGACTGCACGAGGGACAGCGCCCGCACCAGCTCGGCCGCCAGGCCGGCGGGCAGCCGCGGCAGCGCGTCCGGCGCCAGGAGCGCCGCGGTGCGCTCGCCCAGCCGCCGCAGGCCGCCCTCACGCCGATTGGCCGCCAGCGTCTTGACGCACGCCAGCATGCCCAACTGGAATACGGCGCGCGCGAGCTTGGGGTGGGAGTGGCACAGCGGCTCCAGCGCCTCGAGGAAGGCCAGCGTCTCGTCCGCGTTGCGGCCGCTCATGTGGCGCAGGTTGCGCACGGCGGTCACCAGCCAGTCGGCCGCCCCTCTCGTCACTGCCGCGTCGACAGTCCATGCGTCTTCACCGGTGGTGGTGGCGGCGGCGCCGGCCGGCGCCGCGGGCGCATCCCCCGCGGCACCGTCGTCCAGACGGTTAAAGTATCGGACCAACCCTTGCAACCGCGGCGGCAGTACGTGGTCGACAACCGCCGGCGGCAAGCGGCTGCGCGCCAGCGCCGCGTAGGCGGCCACCGTATGCTTCGCCTGCCAGCTGCTGCGCACAAAAACGTCTTCCAGCGCATCGCCCAGCGCCGCCCACGCACGCATCTCATGCGCCTGGCGGACGCGGCCGGCGACGACGGCGTCCGTGCTGGCAGCGACCGCGGGCGCCGCCATCCCGTCGCCAGCCGCCGCTGCCGCTGCCGCTGCCGCTGCTGCTGCTGACGGCGCGTCCGCCGCCGCCGCGGCATCCTCCGGAGGCAGCCACGCGGCCAGCACGCCCATCGCCCGCACCCACGCGCGGCGCGCCACCGCATCGACCGACAGCGCAGCGGCGGCCGCCGCCAGCACGTCGTGGTAGCGCAGGCGGGCGTCGGCGTCGGCGTCGCGCAGCAGCGGCGCCATGCGGGCTGCATCGCTGGCCACGTCCAGCGCGGCACAGAGGGCGCCGCCGGTCGACCGCGAGAACGCGGCGCACACATCGGCCAAGGTCCGCGGCGCCGCCAGTTGACCGTGCACAGGCGCCAGGGCGGCGCTGCACATCGCGCGAACCTGCTCGAGCGCGTCCGCGAGCTGCGCGCGCGCGGGGGCCGTGGGCAAGACGACGTCGGCGGCCGCCGCGGCACCTCGTGGTGGCTGCTCGGCGAGGGCTTGCCACTTTGGCAGCACCCGGTCGGCCACCATCTCCCACACCCACGCGCGCTCGTCCGCCGGGCGCCGGGACCCCGCCGCACCGCGGCGCGGCGTCGGCAGGTGGCGCGCGATCGCATGCAGCGCCGCGGCGCACTCCCCGACCATCTCGCCGGACTGCGCCTGGGCGACCAGCGCCGTCAGCGCGTCCACGGTCACGAGCCGGTGCGTGGTCGTGTGGTCGGCCGTGCCCGGGAGCACCAGGCCGAGCGCCAGGCGGTAGGCGAGGAGCGCGCGGGCGCGCTCCAGCGGCAGCGCGGCCGTGTCGACGCGCAACCACAGGTCGGCCAGCAGCTCGGGCGCGCTGTCGGTCGTGCGCCCACAGAGCGCCTGGGCCACGGCCGGGACCGCCGCGGCCAGGCCGGCGGCGGGCGCGGCGTCGCCGAGGCGCACCTGCAGCAGGTGGAGCGCCGAGATCACGGCGGCCGGCGGGAACGCGAGCAGGGGCGCCCAGCGGGCCAGCCCGTCGGAGACGGTAGGCTCGACCGGTGTGCTGTCGCGAAGGTACGCCAGCAGCGACGGCACGGCCGACCCGGCGGTGGCGCGCAACGTGCCAAAGTCGACCGAGTCGTGCACGAGCGCAAAGAGCTCGCGCGTGACCGCGCGCCTGTGCGTCGCCAGCAGGCCCGGCAGTTCGGCGGGCGTCGCGCGCACATTTGCCGAGGCCAGCCACCCCTGCAGGCGGCGGTGGTGCTCTCTGTCGGCCACTTCGAGCACCAGCAAAAGCGCCAGGATGCGCGGAAACGTCGCCGGCGACGTCAGCAGGCGCTGGCACGACGGCGGCGGCGGCGGCGGCGGCGGCGGCGGCGGCGGCGGCGCGCCCGCCAGGTGGTCGCGGCCGTCAGCGTCGTGCTGGGCCAGCAGGCGGGCGATCTCGTCCAGCGCCTCCATGCTCTGCATGCTCACGGCCAGGGTTACCAGCACCGCCTCGTGGCGAGCAGGTGCCCGCAGAACGCGCTCGGCCGTCGGCCCCAGGTCGGCGACGCGCGCCAGCTGCTGCGCCGTCGTGGCCGCGGCGGCCTGGCCCAGGACGGCGAGCGGCACCACCCCCGGGCCAAACAGGGCGGCGGCCACTGCATGGGTCGCGAGCGCGGCTTGGACGGCGGCGGATGCCTGCTGGTCGTCTCCGCCAGCACTAGCTCCCTTGCTGGCCGAAACCGACCAGGGAAGCAGGTCCAGCCCATGGTTCCTGTCGACCGCGCCTGGCCATGGTGCGCGCGCCCGGCCCAGCCCAACCGCTGCCATCGCACAGTGGCGGTGAGGACCACGCCGCCCAGCATACCGGGGAAGCGCCCGCACGCGTACCGCGCGCCAGCGTGGCCAGCATGAGCACCGTCGCAGGTACCGAGGCCACCGGGCTGCCGCGCGCCACGGCCAGCCAGGTGTACGCCGTTGTCAGCGTCTCCTCCCGGGCGCCGCGGGGGAGATGCGCGCTGAGGTCCCACGCGCGCAGCCGGTCCGCGTGGCGCTGCACCGGCGTGCGACGCAGGACCTCGTAGACGGCTTGCGCGGCCGCGAGCCGGACCACGGCGGACGGATCGCGCAGAACCTGCCGGGATGCCACGAACGGCACCGGCTGCAGCCACCGGAGGTCGTCGCCCGCGTCGCTCGCCGGCGACGCATCCATGCCGTCGGCGTCGGGCTCGTCGGGGACGATCGCCTCCGCCAGGGACGACCCCGTGATCATCGCGGCCATCGTCGCCAAGAGCTCGGCGCGCACCGCCGGCGGCCGAAACCACACTTCCAAGGTGTCCTGCTCGGCGCTGTCGGCGCTGCTGGCCGCGCTGGGCGCGTGGCGCGCGCGGTACCGCTCCATCAGCAGCTCGTAGAGGTCGATGACGGCGTTGCGCACGTCGCGGTCGGCGCCGACCTCGTAGGCGAAGAAGCCGCCGGCCAGCCGGACCAGCGACAGGGCGCGCCAGGTCACCCGCGCCCACCGCGGCTCTCCCGCCGGCCCGGCCTCGTGGGCAAACTGCTGCGCCACCGCACCGGCCAGCGGCAGCACCGCCTGCCGCAGCGGGTCCTCCTGGGATGCGCCATCGCAACGTTGGAGGCACGGCACGGCACGACCGCTGTCGTCGTCGGCCAAGGGCGCCACGCTCGTGCTACCCAAGCCGCGAGGACTCCCTACCGGCATGGTTCGCGACATGATGTAGTCGAGCATGTCCACCACCGCGGCCACCGCGAGGCTGGGAAAGCGCGGGCGCGCGACCAGCGCCACCGCGCCCTGCAGCACGGCTGCGCGCGCGTCGCTCGGCAGCGGCTCGATGCTGGCGGCGATGGCCAGCGCCAGCCACCACGCCATGTGAGCCCCGCATGCTGTGCCGAGCGACGACCGCACGCGGGGGAGTGCCATGTGAGCCGGCGCGGCAGGCGTCCCCGACCCTGCCGGCGGCGCCGGCATTCGTACCGGTCCGGTAGCTCGGGTCGGGAAACACCGTCGCGTGCCACAGCGGCGCGGCCGTGCGATCCTCGGCGTCGAGGTACTCGAACGCCCCTGTGTCGCCGTCGCTGGACCGCAGCCACGAAGTGCTCTCCTCTGAAGACGCACGACGATTGGCCAACGCGTGGAACCGCCCTCGCCGTCAGCGCCGTCGCGCTGGTGGTCGCACGCGCCGCTGTGTACCCTCGTACCGGCGTCGGCGTAGCGTACGAGCGCCCGCACGAAGCGACCCCACTGCTCGGGCGCGAGCGCGCGCGCGAGGCTTGCCCACGGCGGAGGCGCGCGCTTGCTGCGGTCGGCGCGCACTGGCCACCGCGGCTCGCGAACCAGATACCTCTGAGCCAGGCGGGTCAGTCCGCCGGGCGGCACCGTCGGCGTGGCGACCTGGGCAAGGCCGGGGGCGCACCGAAAGGGCGGTACGCCTCTAGCTGGCGCAGGGTGCTTTCTCGCGCCCATACGCCCACGCCGAGGACGTCCGCCAGCACCGTCACCGCCCAGGCAGCGCGGAGGCGGCTGCGCTCGTGCCGGTTGCTAAGCGCCTGCTCGAGCGCCGTCATGAGCCACTCTGCAGCGCCGGCGTCCGCGGCATCCGCGCCAGCTCGCGTGGGGACGGCCAGGATGGCGGACCCCGCCGGCTCGGCGAGGCGCGGCCGCCGCGCCGGCGGCGGTGCCGCGTCGTCCGCGTCGTCCGTGGCGGCAGCAAGAGCGGCACCGGCGGCCGAGCCTGCCAGCGCACACCACTGCGCCAAGAACGCGTGGAACGCAGCCGAGGCCACCTGTGCACCACGCTTCCGGCCACCGGAATGGAGGTAATCTCAGTATTGTTCTGTGCAGTTGACCGCGGCTGCAGCGGCGGCGCCTTACCGCGGCGGCTTGCGCCGTTTCGTGGCGCGCAGCGATGCCGGGCTCGAGCCAGGGTTTGGCGAGCTTGGCGCAGCTGACCCGCTGCATGACCAGGGCGCGGTAGGCCGTGCCGGCGGCAGTGTCGGCCACGAAAGAGACGTTCTTGACGCTGCGCATCGTGAAGTGGTAGGCCACGAGGGTCGCCAGCGGCGCGACGGACCCGGCCACGCCGAGGCTGCCAACGACGTCGCCCGCCACCCAACTGCCCGTCACGTCGTGCGCCGCAAGCAGCGCGCGCCGCGCCAGCTCCTCCTCCCAGTCCAAGTGCAATGCCGCCGGCGTCATCAGCACGCTTGCCGGATCTGAGGCGGTGCGCCGCATGCCACACAGCTCCCCACCCAAGGCCCGTCAGCGCCGGCGTCGCCAACCCTGCCCGCCCCGAGCCGCCCGGGTGCCGCGGCGCGCACCGGCTGCGACGAGCGCAGGGATATCCGTCCACTCGACCTCGGGGATCAGCGGCAACGCCCACGCCGTCGCGGCCAGCCGCGGCCAAGCTGCGAGTGTGGTGGGGTCGCGGACCGCCGCCGCCGCCGCCGCCGCCGCCGCCGAGGCGCTGTGCGGCACCGCATGCACGTACGCGTCGGCTGGCGGCTGGGGCGGCTCGGGCGCGCCTTCGTCAGTCGGCGGCGACGGCAATGGCATGGCGGGCGCCAGCCACGCGAGCCACGGGCGGTGCGCCGACGGCGGCAGGCGCCACCGGGTGCTGAAGAGCACGCCGAGGACCGCGACCACATTCGGCGTCGGCGGCAGCCGGCTCCGGTCCAGCAGCTGCTCGCCCAGCACCATGACTGAGATGGATAGGCCCCCCTCTCGGTTAGCCCACCCATCCAGCGCTGCACGGGGCCCGTCATCGGCCGCCGCCGCACCTGCCCAACGTCGGGCTGCACCGCAGCCAGGCTTGGGGGCGGCCACTTGTCGTGCAGGGCCAGGGCCGCGCCCACACCGGCGGCAGCGTCGGCAATCGCCGGCCCAGCAGCGAGGGCGCTGGGGAGGAGGCCCCACAAGGTGTCCCACAGCAGCGCGGTAGGCGTCACGGTACCGTCTGGCCGGCCGGCAAGGCGATCGACCGCACGCCACGGCAACATCAATCTCACTGGACACCCCTGTGGTGATTACACAGTGGCGGTGCGCACCTTCGAGGTACGACGAGGCTTCGCGACTGCGGCCCAGCGCCAGCCGGATGAACGTGTACAGCGCCACGACGGCCTCCGCCTTGCTCGGATCCGCCTGCCAGGCCACCAGCGAACGGACCGCGCGCCGCACGTTCTCGCACAGCAGGCCATCGATAGCCCCGGTGACCCCCACTGGCCACCGGAAGAGCGCCGCGAGGGTGCACAGGTAGTATGGCAGCAGCGGGCCGCTGCGCATGTCGAGAAACGCCTGCCGGCGCATGGCAAGCACCAAACGGCCCCCCGGAAAGGAAGGCGCGCGCGGTAAGTCGGCGGCGCCAAAAGGGAGCCGGCGATGTGGGCCGCCCGGTCACCACGCACATGCCACGCCGACCCCGGCCTTTGGTGCCGGTGTGGAGCCCGCCCCGGCGAGTCGGCGTTCACTAGCAGGCCGCCACGGTCGCCACCGCCGAGTTCGCCACCGCCAAGTTCGCCACCGCCGCGCTCGCCATCGTGGACGAGGCCTTCGTGCGCCACCGCCAATGCCAGCACGTCCCAGAACAGTCGGCACGCGCTATCCCGCCGCGTCCTTTGGAACTGACCAGAAGCACGCTGGCTTAGCGGCGATTGCCCGGTGGCGCTCCGATCCCAGGCCGTTGGGACGCACACGCTGGCCAGCTGGCTCCGGCTGGCGGACGTCAGCGTCGTCAACGGCGCCTCCGCGTCCTGCCGCGTGCGCCCCGCAAACTCGGGCAGCAGCGTCACGCTGTGCTGCTCGATGTCGATCATCATCTGCGAGGACCGCCGGGAGGCCGGCCAGGGGCGGTCGACTGCGTTGCGCGTTTTTAGCGCACGGACGTCCGCCCTCGCCGCGACGCGCCCCAGCCAGTCCTGGCCTACCCGCTTGATCAGGCGGTTGTAGGACGTCACGCGCGGATGGAGAACGAGCACGGTGCGCAAAAAGGTCAGGACGGCCACGCGCATGCCCAAGTGCCGGCTGGCGCTGAGGCGGCTGATGACGAGGTCCACCAGCTCCTTGGCGGGCGCTACCAGGCATTCGTGCGCGGCAAGGCGGACCGCGTGTGCCAGCGCGAGGAGCAAGTGTTGCCTGGGACGGCCGCCATTCGACGCATCACACCGGGCACAGGGTCGGTCAGGGCCCCTAGGCGCACCGGCCAGCAGGCGGGCCCGTGCATATCGCCAATGGGGCCGTGCGTACCCGTCGCTGTCGGGCAGGCGCTCCGTACGCAGCGCCTGAAGGGCCAGGGCCTCGAGCTGGGGCCGTATACTTACGACGTCCGCCGGGTACGCACTCAGCACGAGGCTGCGTCGCGCCCGCTTGCAGACTCAGGCTTGCGCGCCCATCAGCTCCACGGGGCCTGGAACCCGTGCCTGCTGCTCTGCCCGGGGGCGTACTGCAGGAGCAGTGACGACTCGTGCAGGGCCGGCCGGCCGTCGCCGTCCACCTGCGCAGCCCGGCGCCACATGGCGAACAGCTTGGTGCACTGCAGCGTCCGCCCGTGCCGCCACGCAACGCGGGGCGCGAGGTGCTGTCAGGACACCTATCGTCCACCGTGGACGCGCCGCCACGTACGTACCAAGCCCTCGGAGGCGACGGCGTCCCGCACAGCGCGGTGCTGCAGGAGCAGGCCCGCAATCTTGACGCCCTCGACGGCCGTGTGCTGCTGGGCGGCCGGGAACGGCGTGCGCTCCATCAGGTGCTCCCACCGCCGCAGCCGCTAGGGGGGTGGGGGCGCTGCGACCGGATCGTAGGCTGCTTAGCCGGATAAGCATCGCCCGCCGGCGCCCACGGTGGCCCGCGCTGGGAGCGTACATCCAGCAGCAGGACGACGGTGTCAACACGCAGCACGCCGATGCGGTGGTGCTGCAGGACCAGCTGCAGGGTCGTGCGCAGGTTGGCGAAGGCCGTGGCAACGGCGGTGACCACCTTGGTGGCGTCGGTGGCGCGCGACTTGCTCGCCGCCGAGAGGTCCTCCTCGGTCATGTCCGCGACCGCCAGGACAACGGTGTCCCTGCCGCCCATACACCCGCGCCTGCGTTCGTCGCGTGCGTCGCGGTAAACGCTTCACGCGGGGCCGTGCATTCGAGGGGCGGGGCGACCGCCGCCGCCGCACCAGTCGACCTGGCCTTCGCCCATGGATCCGGCGGCCCCGGCGCCGCGGTCGGCAATGGCGTCGAGGGCGGCCACGACGTCGGCCATGTTCAGGCGGCTCGTGAGCTCCTCGAACGCGACTCGCCGCGCCCGCATCGCCGCGGTGGTGGTGCCGCGCTCTCGCAGCTGGTCGCACGCCTGCCGCACGCGCTGCAAAGCGTGCGTCATGGTGGGCGGCCGGCGCGGCGCCGGGGCGCCGGAACGCCTGCGAAACGCTGTGCCAGGACGCGACGCGAGTCCAGTTGCAGGGGCGGGAGTCCAGCAGTGGCTGCCTGCTTGTCCTCCCCGCGGTTTCGTGCCCGCCAACCGCGGGGCACGGAGCGGTTGGCGACCGGCGGATCGCCCCTAGTGCTCGCCAATCCTACACGAAGAGCACGCTGCCAACCAGCACCGGCGGCCGTGGAGCACCGCGCAGGGCCGCCGGCAACCACACACGACCGCGCACGACCACGCACGACCACGCACGACGGCGCAGGACGGCGCAGGACGGCGCAGGACGGCCGCGGTGGCGGCTCGTCGGGCGGCGGCGGCCTCGCAGGTTGCGCAACGGTGGCGCATCATTCAAAGGTTTCGCGCCAAATCTGTCGGCCAAACCCTCGGCCAAGGCGCAAGGCAGGCATACATTAAACACCGTGCAACCCGAGTACGTACGGCACACGGCTGCCACAAGCAGCCTACGGCCTTTTGGGAATGCCATGCTGTGCTGCATGTATGCGCTGGGCGGCTAAAGTGGCGGTGGGAGCTGGTCGACAGATTGAGGAGCTAAGGCCTACAGCCCGCTTTGTTCACATTAGTGGTTTGGGGGGACCATCGCGTGTATTCACACTGCTTAGACAGCGATAGATACGCATTATAAATAGGGAATAAATTAACCCGGGTAGGGGAAGGGAAGTACAGGGAGAAGCGGTGCCCGGTCTAGGAGTCTACGCGGGCATCTTCAGGTAGCTGTCGAGGAAGTGGGTGGCGGTGCCCTTGAAGCCGGCGTGCGACTTGAACTGGAAGCCGGCGACGCCAAACATGTTCTCCATCTTGAGGCGGCCGCCGGCCCAGAACGACTCGGACGACGGGACGACGGAGGTGTCCTGGGTCTCGGCGGCGAAGACGGCCGGCACCTTGCCCTGCAGGCGGTTGAGGTTGTTGACGATGCCGCCGACGTTGCCGCCCGGGCCGTTGATCCACAGGTTCTGGTTGCTGTAGTAGTTCATGACGACGACGTAGTCGACGAACGGCGACTGCAGCAGCGGGTCGAAGAGGTCGTGCGCCAGCGCCGAGAACCAGGTCGGGATGGCCCAGCTGACGATCATGTTGGACGACGCGCCCTCGTTCTTGCAGGTGCGCAGGATGTTGATGAGGGTGTTCTCGTAGGCGTCGTTCCAGGGGTCGCGGCCGGCGCCGTTGTTGGACTCCCAGCCGGGGGTGAGGTAGGGCTCGATATCGAGGTGGATGCCGTAGAAGCGCTCGGCGGCCGAGGCGGCGCCGCGGTTGAACGTGGCGACCTGCTTGCAGATGTTGATGGGCGTCTGCGCGGCCGACGACGAGGTCACCCAGTTGGCGTCACCGGTGAGGAGCTCGGCGGTGATGCCCACGGCGGCGGCCTTCTTGAGGAAGGCGCGGACCAGCGCGGTCTGCGAGGTGAGCAGGTTCGGGTTGATGTCGAGGTACATGTGGTTGTACGGCGCGTAGCGGCCGGCCGGGTTGCGCAGCTGGTTCAGGAGCCAGTCCTGGTAGGCGGTGTAGCTCGACTGGCCGCTGCAGCGGCTCGGGTACTGCGACGACGACACTTGGTTGAAGAGGCACGAGCCGAGGCCCCACAGGTACATGGCGCGCATCTGGCCGACCGGCGGGCCGCCGTTGTAGCCGTTGGTGGGCGGCACGGCGGTGCCACCGACGGGCGCCGAGGTGGGCGGCGGGCGCGTGGTCGGCGGGTTGGTCGGCGGGTTGGTCGGCTTGTTGGTCGGCTTGGTGGTGGGCGTCGACGTCGGCTTGTTGGTGGGCGTCGACGTCGGCTTGTTGGTGGGCGTCGACGTCGGCTTGTTGGTCGGCGTCGACGTCGGCTTGTTGGTGGGCGTGGTCGGCACGCTGCCAGCAGCGCAGTCGAGGGCGGCCATAAAGGCGTTCGGCGAGCATTCGGCGTCGCGGTAGAACTCGGCGTAGTGCGCGGCGGCCTTGAGGCTGTTCACGTTGACGGTGTTGACGGAGCCGTCCATGTCGGTGTGCATGTAGAGGTACTTCCACCCGGAGCCGTAGAGCACCATGCAGCGCGTGCCGGAGATGGGCGTGATGCTGGCGCTCATGCCGGAGGTCGCGCACTTGGCGGCGTCGACCGCGCCGCCAAAGGCAGCGAGCGCCACCAGGGCGGCGGCTTGCAGGATGCGGCGCGCCATCTTGGCGGCGGAGGGCTTGACGACGTTCGGCGCGGCAGGCCGATCGGCGGCAGGTTCAGGCAGAGGGTGCAGGGCAGGATAGGCCGGTGCACCGTGGAGGGCAAGGTCGAAAAGTGACCGCCGACGCCGCGATCGGGCCCCTATTTATAGGGCCACGAAGGTATGGGCGTGCGTCCTGCGGTGCGTCCGCGTCGGACGCGCAGGACGCACGCCGCCCAACGCGCACCGTGCCCATAGCGGGCCCAGCGGACGCGCGTCCCGGGACGCGCGGTGCCGCCGTGGGAAGCATGCGTGCGCACGACGCACGCGCACGTGTGCGTGGCAGCCGCTAGTGCTGAGAGACTGCCGGGGGGCCGGGGGACGCGCACGCGCCGCGCACGCTTATGCCAAGGCGGGGCGTCCCGCCGCGTCCCGCGCTGCAGGACGCCAGGACGCACGCCCGCGCTGCGAGGACGCGCGCCGTTGCTGGCAAAGCGACTCTGCTGTGCCGCGTGGCGGTCCACGGCGCGTGACGTGGCGAGCGCTGAGGTCCAGCCGGCTTCAGCTGGCCGCCCTGTTGCCCACCGTGCCTCACCTCGCCTCCGGGGCGCTGGTGACGACCCGCGCCGCTCCAGTGTCGCAGTCACCACTCGTGTAGATCTCGTCCTCCACAGCGTTCCCCGTGCCGCTGCCTGCGTGCCGCGTCCCGCGTCCCGCGTCCCGGGTTTCACTGCGGCGTCTCGCCGCCGCCGCTGTTTCGCGCCAAAAAATTTGGCGCCAAATCGATGACGTCATCGCAAGCGTGCGCAACACCAGCGCTGAGGCGACGGCGGCGATCTTTGCGGCCGTCCACGGCGGGCATCTGGCGGACCTTCGCGGACGTGCAGGGGTGGGGTAGGCGCACTGGATGCCCTGCTGCACGGCACTGCCAAAAGAACGGGCGGTCTCTTGCACGCAATTGGGATCGGACGAGGGCTTGGACGGATGCCGCGCGCCCGGACGATGCCCTGGAACCAGCACGTCGAGGACGGCTGAACCATGGACGCCGCCGCGGCGGCGGGGCCGGCGGGCCCGGCGGCCGACACGGCTGGCCCGGCGGGCCCCGTCAAGTACACCATCAGCGGCGTCGACGTCCACTTTCCGTTCAAGCCGTACGGCAGCCAGGTGGCCATGATGAACAAGGTGCGCGCCACCTGTATCCCGCCGGCCGGGGGGTGGCAGGGGCCCCATGGAAAACCCGCTTGCTGACTCTCTACAGCGGCCGGTTCAGGCTTCGCTCGACCTGCCATCCAGATCATTCGCGCGCTGGAACGCCGCGAGAACGCGCTGCTCGAGAGCCCGACGGGCACGGGCAAAAGCTTGGCGCTGCTCTGCGCCGCGCTGGCGTGGCAGCAGGCGGAGCGGCAGCGGCTCGTCCGCGAACGCTTGGAAGCGCCCGCCGAAGAGCTGCCGTCGGACGACGGTCTGTACGGCGTGCCACCGCTGGAGCGGCCGCCGCAGCTTCCGAACTCTGACGCCGGCGGCGAGGGGCCCGTGGCAGCTAGCGACGCCTTCCTGGCCCACCTCCGGTAGTGGCCAGTAGGACGATCACCGGGACGATTCCATAGACGGCTGACAGGACGGCGGCCCTGGCTCCTGTGGCCGACTCGCGCCAGCAACTTTGCCCGGTCGCCCCTGGATCCGGACGGGTCGGCGGACGACGATTTTCAAGAGACGAAGAAGGCGCGCAAGCCCGGGCCGTCGGCGGAGCCGTCGCCCAGCCCGTACCGTCCGCATGTGGCCTGCGCTACGTACGGCAGCGTCGCCGGAGGGCTCACGGTGCGCACCTTGCGTGGTCCAACCCGGACGACGCGCCAGGGCATCCGGGCCGGCACCGCCGAGCGCGGGCGCCGCCGCAGGCGCAGCAATGCCAGCCCCCCCTCCGCCGGCCGCGGCGGCGCCGCCGTCCCTACCGGCGATGCTGGCCGCGGCAGCGGCCACGCGGACACGCGTGCCCAAGGTCCGACCGCGGCGGCAGAGGGATCAACCGCCCGCTCCTGCGCTGACCCGCGCGGTGGGGTCCCAGCGTGGGCCTCGACGCGGCAGATCTACTTTGGCACACGGACACACCGGCAGATCGCGCAGATCGTGAAGGAGCTGCGCAGCACCCAGTACCGGCCCGCGATGTGCATCCTCGGCAGCCGGGACCAGTACTGCGTCCACCCCAGCGTTTCGCAGAGCCGCACCAAGAACGAGGACTGGTGCGGCGCCGCCGCGGGGGGCGCGTCCGCGAACCGGATGCCCTAGTGCTGATGCTCGCGTTCTCGCACGCGTGCGAGGCCGTTCGCCCGCCCACACAGCCAAGACTTGATGGACCGCATGGGCTGCACCTACTACAAGAACGCGCAGGCGATGCGCGGAAACCCGCAGCTGCGGCCGAGCGAGGTGTACAACCTATGGGACATCGAGGACCTCGTCAAACTCGGCAAGCGCAAGCACGGTGCGGACCATCGACCGTGACACGCTGGGACTGCGGTCGTGCTGAGGGACGTGAGGCGGGGCTTGTAGGTGGCGCGTCTCACCAGCGTGCCCATACTTCACGGCGCGCAGCCTGGCCGAGGATGCCGAGATCATCTTTTGTCCGTACAACTACCTCATTGACCCGGGTGCGCGCCCGGCATGCCTTGTGCGCGCCGTCGCGGAATCTGCGGCTGACGCCGCGTCCGGCGTGGAGCGGGCTGGGCGGCACACGTGGCTGGCAGGCATCCGCGCCGCCATGGACATCAACCTGACGGACCACGTGGTCATCTTAGACGAGGCGCACAACATCGAGGACGCGGCGCGCGAGGCCGGCTCGTGCATGGTGGAGGACGACCACGTGATCGGTACGCATCCCTGGATAGCGCCCATGGCGGCGAGGGGCGATCGCCAAGGTGGCTCACGGCGAATCGGGTAGCGGGATCCCGCGGCGACCGACCCCGCAGAGCTCCGCGACCAGCTCATTCGCGGCCGCGATGCGGAAAAGTCGGCCGTGCGCGAGCAGCACCGCGTCCTCTTGCACGTACGTCGACGAAAACGTGGCAGGGAGCATAGCCGCAAGGATAGTAAGTCTGGCGCGTGCGGACGCCGGTGCCGCGTATCCCTGCCCAGTTTGTCGAAGCGCTGCTCAAGTGGATGCACGATGCGGCGGAGAACGCCGCGCCAACCGGGTTCGAACGCGCCACGCAAGTGTACGACGGTCAACCTGCCGTGGCCTGTACCGCACAGGCGGGAGCGACTCACTGTCGCCCTGCTGAGCTAGCTGTATGCGTGCCTCGATCAGGTACGGCGGCGAGCAGGTGCTCGCGATGATGGCCGAGCTGGGCATCCTGCCGGGCTCGTTTCCCGTCCTGCAGGGCGCCGTCGACGACATCATTACCGCCATCCGCGAGCAGAACGAGAGTAACCGCTCGCGGGACGAGGCCGCCGCGCACCTCGACGATGCCGACGACGTCGCGGCGCACAAGACGTACATCGTGAGCCTGGGCGCGCTCACCCTGCTCCAGAGTTCGGCCGCGCACATATTGGCATTTTGCAGTGGACGCGACGGCTCACGCCGCTTTTGGGGGGCTCGTGAGGTCTGTGCGACAGGCCTGTTCCGCGTGGTGGCGTACCTCTTTCGCGAGGGCGCCCACCACGTCGACGACTACAAGATGGCCGTCCTGAAGACCGCAGCGCGTACCGTGGGTACATGCCCAGCCAGACGCACACCCGCTTGCTGCTATGCCACGCTAAGCACGGTGTTGCTCTGTCGTCCGGTCACCGCCGCATGCAGCGCGCCCGCCGCCGCTGCGGCGTGGCCGCAACGCGCAGCCAAAGGACGCGCCGATGCCGGCCAAGCGGTGGAACATCACGCTGGCGCTGTGGTGCCTCAACCCCGCGGTCACATTCGCCGACACAGTCACCAAGGCGCGCAGCATCATCCTGACCTCTGGGACGCTCTCGCCGGTTCGCCCATCCAGCCGCCGCGCCAAGACAGACCAGCGGGGGCGCGCTAACCGGGCCGACCTGACGCCCGCAGGATCAGTTTTTGTGCCGCAGATGGACTCGTTCGCCTCGGAGCTGGGCGTGCAGTTTCCTATCCGGCTGGAGGCGATGCACATCATTCCGCCGACGTCGGTGTGGGCGTACGCCAAGGATCCGTCTCGCGGGTGGTGCTTTCGCTGACACGACTATGGCCACGCCGGCCCTGTCTGCCGAGCGCAGGTGTGGGTGGGGACGCTGTCCCACGGCGCAGGCGGCCTCCCGCTGTCGGGCACGTTCCAGCACACCGAGACGTACCAGTACCAGGACCAAATCGGCAGCGCCATCGCCCACGTTCTCCGCACCGTCCCCAACGGTACGCAACGCTGACTGGACGCGCTGCAGACCACCCGATCGGTGGCTCACGCCGCCGATGCCACCCCCCCCCCC
>Ga0180216_1001458_pt1 | contig 21126 bp, 14 predicted proteins | sample eDN3rd37CBELigMG_FD_128879 | JGI IMG/M metagenome (GOLD analysis project Ga0180216, IMG submission 128879) | Enriched Miracle-Growth compost microbial communities from Emeryville, California, USA - eDNA 3rd pass 37_C BE-Lig MG (version 2)... ...
GCAGCGGGCGCACAGCACCTTTGTGGCGCACGCGCAGAGTGTTCTCGCGGTCCCGGCCGGCGCCGCGCCCGCGCCGTCGACCCTGACGCCGGACCTCCGCTTCGCCACCTACTCGGCCGCCGTCCTGGGTAAGTAGCCCCGCTCGCGTGCCCGCGCGGCTATCCTGCCGTCGGCGCTAACCGCGCGCTGGTTGACACTGCCGGTGGGTGCCGAGGCCGCTCAGTGGACCGCAAGCACTTTGACACGCTGCTGGAGATGTACCGGCGCACGGACCTGTCCGAGGAGCGGCGCAACATCCTGCGCGCGCTCGGCGTGGCCGACGACCTCGCCCTGCTGCGCCGCGCGCTCGAGTAAGCGCGGGCGCCGGGCCTGCGGTGTCGGCAGTGTAGCGCGCTGCTAACCACTGCTGCCAAGTCATGGCGCGCGCCGCCGCAGCTTTGCGCTGTCGGACGACGTCCGTCCGCAGGACGCGGGCGCCGTGATTGCCTCCGTGGCGGCCAACCCGCTGGCCGGGCGTCTGGTGTGGGAGTTTTTCGTGGAGCGCTTTGACAAGGTTAACGCCGTTTTCAACACGGGCGGCCAGGCGTTCCTCATTTCGGCCATTGTCGACGACGTGGCCAGCACCGGCACGACGCAGGAGGACGTACGCCGGCGACGACGCAGCCCGCCGGGATTGTGTCGCCACCTGCTCACGGGAAGGTGCGCTTTCTGGTGGGTGGGGTGGGCCCCACAGCTGGAGCGCGTGCGGTCGTTCTTTGCGCAGCATCCGCTGCCGGCCGCCGACCGCGCGATCCGGTCGTCGTTGGAGCGGATCCGCATCCGCGGCAAGCGGATCGCCACCGAGGGCCCGCAGCTCGCCGCGTGGCTCCAGCAGCGCTATGGCGCGTAGTGTGTCAAGGATGAAGGCTCCCTCGGACCTGTACAGCTGACTATGTTACAGCGAGTGTGTACAGAGGCAGTTACGGGGCGACGGCGACGATCTCGGGCAGACCCGCCGGGTTGTGGCAGGCCAGGTCGAGCGTCATCGTTCGAAACTCGACGCTGATGAGGTCGGCCAGCCGCTGCTGCTTGAGCTGCCGAGGGCATCGCGGTGTGCGCACAGGGGGCGGGGAATGGTGTCAGCCGGTCACCCACGTTTCTTGCCTCAGTCACGCTGTTGGCGGCTACCTCGTTGCGGTCCGACTTGCTCATCGCGTGGTATTGCGCCAGCGACACGCCTAGCCGGCTCTCCAGCAGCTGCATGTAGGGGGAAACACGAAAACGACGGCGCTTGATGCGTCTGGGCCTGCGACCGCACGCAGCAGAGCGCGGAGGGGGCTGCGTACACTATGCGCAAAGACTGCCTGGGCAGTTTGTGCCTCCGTGTCCTCGATGGCCACCTTGAGCGCAAACACGCCGCCGTCGTGCTCCAGCTTGCCCAGCAGCGTCACCAGCCGTGCCTGTCCAATACCGCAGCAGCCGCGAGAAAAGCCAATGATTTGGCTTGAGCGCCGCGGTCATGCTGCCGGGGCCCCGTTCAAGCCCGCCACGGACCCGCACGGTCGCTGTCTGACTCGAGGGCACCTGCAGATCGCGCAGCCCAACGGTTGCGGGCGCCGTCGCGGGCGCGGCAGCGCCACCACTGCTGCCGACCATCCGGCTGCGTTTGGAGGCCTCGGCCGCGACGGGGGGCGCCTGCACGCTCCGCTTCGTCGGCGGCCCCTGTGTGGGCGGCACAGCAGCTAAGGCGGCGTCGACGTCCGGCAGGTTGTCCCAGTCCGCAAAGTCGTCGGTGCCTACATCGTCCAGCGCGTCGACGTCGTAGACCGGCACGACATGCGGCACGGGCGCCGCCGCCGGTGGCCTGGGCGCCGCCGGCGCTGGGCCCCGGACCGGCGCCGGCGTCGTCGCAGGCTGGCCGGGGGGCTGCGCGGCAGGCGCCGCCACCAACGGTGCGCGGTTCCCGGGCGCAGGTGGGGCTGGGAGGGAGCGAGGCGGGGGCGGGGCGCTCACAGACACTTCCGCGCTGTCCATCCACGTGCCGTCGTCCGCGAGTGCCAGCAGGGCATCGTCGTCCAGGCCGAGGAAGGCGTCGTCGTCCAGCACCACGGTCGACACCGCGGGTGCCGCCGCTGCCGCCGCCGGCGGCCTGAACGCCGGCGGCGGAAGCGGCGGCGCGGGTGGCTTGTACGTCTGCACCTGCGCACCGGCACCGCCGCCCGTCGGCGGCGGCTGCTGCACCGCCCTGTCATTGCGAGGCCCGCATCGATGGACTTTTGACCGGTAAGCCAGCCGTGCGCCTACGTGCTGCGCTCAGTCGCGCGTGCTCACGTACGCTAGCCGCGCCTTCAGCTGCGCACGCTTGTCTTGCCTGTCGGCGTACTCTGGGAAGTGCCCGCCCAGCACGGCCACGAGTGCCGCCGGGACGAGCAGGAGCACGCCGCGCCGCACCTCGACGTTGGCCAGCACAATCTACGGCGCCGCAGACGCCGACACGGACCCACCTGGGTCAGCGGTGCTGCTAAGGTTCCCGCGCCATGGCCTCCGGCGCCAACCTTGTTGCCCGGCCGGATGGCGTTCGTGAGCACCGCGCAGTACTGCAGCTCCATGGCTGTGACGGTCTGGACGCCGTCGGTCACCGACAACCGCAGCATACGGTTCGGCGGCCGCCGGCCTCCGGGGCCGGCAGCCGGCGGCTTCCGCGCCATGGCGCCACCGCCGCCGCTACCGCCGCTACCGCCGCCGTGGCTCTTCTGCGTCGCGGCCTCCGCCAGCTGCCCGCCAAAGATCTCGTCCAGTGCGCTGTCGGCGGCGGGCGCGAGGCCGTCGATCTCGTCCAGCTGCGCCATGGCGCTGCGCGCCACGTCCAGCTCGGCCTCCACCTGGAGGCACAGCGGCCCGGGGAGCACGCGCTTGTGCAGCGTGTCGGCCTGCGGCGGCAGGGCGCCGCGTGCGACGATCTCGGCCAGCGGGCGGTCGACGGCGCGCGCCAGCAGATCCGCGGCGCCGGTGGGCAGCCCCGCGAGCGCCGCCGGCGGTGCCTGGAGCGGCGGCGACGGCTGGGGCCGGGATTGGGTGGCGGTCTGGCGGACCCAGTCCTCTCGGAGGTGCAGCCCGAAGCGGGCGGCCAGCGCCGCCGCCGCCGCCGCCGCGGCCGCCATCGCGCGGTGGCGCTGCCGTCGTGCTGGCGCGCGACGGTCAAAAGAAAAGTTTCGCGCCAAAAATTTTTTCGCGCCAAAATCACAAAACTGGTCCGCGCGATGCGATCGACGACAAACTGCGCAGCGTTGGGGTCCCCGTCACGAAGGCCACGCCTCTATCATGCTATTATCGTCGTCTTGACCGTGTGTGTATCGCAGGGCGTTAGAATACAGGCAGCATGGCGGTCACAGCCAGGCGTCGGTGCCGGTCACTAGGGTCACGTCTTCCACGAACGGGTCGCCCAGCGGCGCGGCAAACTCGGCCTCCACCGCCCGCGCGTTGCAGTCGGCGGCCGTCTGGAGCTCGCCGTTGGCCTTGTAGATCTGACCCAGCAGCAGCCTGTGCACACACGCACGCAGGGCGGGCAACGGGATGGCCTTGGCTTGTCAGTGGCCCCGCCAATCCAACGCACCCGTGAGGGTCGGCTCGTGGGTCGCACCACGCGGTCGGGTGGTGCGGCTGCAGATTCACGGCGGCGGCGAGGTAGCGGTGGGCCATCGCGGGACGCCCCAAGCTCAGCAACTTTTGGCCGTAGGCCACCAGCGTCGGCACGTGGCGCGGGTCGAGCACGAACGCCTTGCTGTACATCACCAGCGAGGCCTCCGACTCGGCCGGCGTGGTCAGGTCCAGCCACTCGCCGTGCTGCGCGCGCCCGGTCGCGGACGCAACGGCGGCGATGGGCGGCCGCGTCAGTGCCACGGTGTTACGCAGGTCGTCACCAGCGTCTCGATAAACCAACGCACGTACCGCGCAAAAGACGTCGGCGCAGGCGGGATGCGCTGCCGCGGCGGACTGGATGCTATACAGCGCGTCGTCCCACTTGTGCAGGCGCATGTAGGCCCGCGCCGCGGCCAGCCACAGCTGCGCCAGGGTGGCGCCCATCGACGGCGCGCGCGGCGGGGGCGGCGCGCCCGAGCTCACGTCCGGCTCCACGGTCGGGTTCGCCAGCGAGCCCGCGTGCGGCGCCGCGGACGCGCCGTCGACGGACTTGCTGACGATGGACGGCGCGCTCGGGCCCAGCGCAAGGCCCAGTTCCGCGGCCGCCAGGTCCACCGCAGCCAGCGACGGCGCGGCCACCGCCACCGTCGACCTGCGATCACCACGGCACCCGAGCAGTCGACCCGCAAGTCAGCCGAGAGCAGCACTTGATAGCGCCCGCACGGGGCGCACGTACGCGGCCGGGGTGACGCTGCCGTCGTCTCGCCGGGGTCGGCTCGGCGGCGCAACGTCCATCTGCTCTCGTGCGTTCAGCAACGGCGCGCGTTGCCCACCCGTCCTTCAGCTCGGACACAAACGTAGAGCAACGTACGGGACGGCTCGCGGCGCACCTTGCGGTACTGCTCAAACACGCCCTTGAGGGCGAGCAGCTCCTTGGCGGGGCCGTGCAGGTAGCCCTGAATGGCGGCCTCCGTTAGCATCACCCTGTGTGCGCAACCCCGTACTGCCGCCACCCGCACGGTTGGTCACGCGAGCGGGATCGATGCGGCAGAGGCAGCGCGCCCTACGCGAGGTTGCGGCCGTTGCACGCCAGCGCTTCGCGGCAGTAGTTCAGGGCCGCCGTCATGTCTGTGCCCCGCACAACCCGCGATGGGCGGAGGCAGCCTGTCGTTAGCCGCCTGCTGCATGGACCTCGCGGTCGCCGATGCGGCCAGCATACCGCGCTGAGCCGTCGCGAGCACGGCCAGCACGTGCCACGCGGCATCTGCGCTCTTGTTCAGCGCCACAGCAGCCTTGGCGTGCTTGACCGCACGCGACAGCTGTTGCCCAACCGATGCAGCACCGCAAGTGACCCCCTTGTGAGCCCACGGACACGGCCGGCACGCACGGCCAGAAAGCCAGCGACCCGACCTTGCGAACGCTGAAAAAGTGCAGGGCGAGGTGGTACTGCACCTCCCACGAATCGGGCAGCATGCTGGCCGCCTGCTCGTAGCCCGCCAGCGCACACTCGTGCAGCTGCCGCGCCGTATCCATGTCGCCCGCTGCCGGGTCCCCCCAAGGCGACCAGCGGCGGACGCGGGTGAGGCTCTGGCGTCCACCGTGTCCCCGCGGTCCCCTGCTCAGCGTACCCCGGCGGGCCATCCCGTCGCCGGCCAGCCCGATCGCGTGGTAAAAGTGCGCGGCGTAGCCCGCCGCGTCCGGCAGGGCGAGGCCCGCGCGCGCCAGCCGAAGCGCGTCCTCGGGCTGTCAGGCCACAGGCAGGGGCTCGCCGGGTTCAACCGTGTGCAGTCAGTGGTGAAGCTGCGCAACCAGCCCGCCAGTGAGGCCCCAGCCTGACCTTGTCCTCGATCGCCAGCAGAATCCAGACAGCGATCCAGTGCAGCAGCGCGCTCTTGTCCAGCTTGGGACGAATGGCCGTCAACGCGTCCCGCGCACTGGCAGTCCCCAGCGCCGCCGCGCGCAGGCGGCCGGTCAACCCGAATCAGCCCCTGGGCTTGCCGGCCACGCCCCGGCCAGTGCCGGGGGACCCACCGGTGCGAGACGAGCAGCACGCGGGCGTAGCGGGCCAGCAGGCCGGTCATCATCGAATCGTCGGAGCCTGCACGCAGGGGCGTCACCACCTGCAGCGCCGTTTCGTATGCCTGGCTCCGTGCGCCACAGCACTAGCTAGATGCAGACGCAGAGGTCAGCCCGGCGTCCGTCGACGCAACGCAGGAGCTTGGGCCCGCTGTCAGCAGACCTGCACGAGGGTGGGCGTGTTGGCGATGGCTTCGAGGACGTCGACAACCGCCAGGGTCACGCGGTTCACCAGGTCGACCGACGCGCGGTCGCGCACGACCACGAGCCAGTCCATCGTGCTGTCCAACAGCGCAGCGCGGCCCGCATGCGCGGCCACGCCGTTCGTGTGCCGCGGCTTGCTCAGGATGGCGTCCGCGGTCTGTGCCGCCGGGGGCAGGCCCACCAGCGGCCGCAGCAACTGCGCGTACGCCTCCGCGGCCAGGAGGCGCAGGTGCACGTTGGCCGTCGGCGGCCGCTTCAGCAGCCGCTCCAGCGTCGCGATCGCCGCCGTCTCGTCGCTGGTCGCCGCAGTGCGCCAGGTAGCACTGTGGCGGCCCTGTGTAAGCGCCGCGCCGGCGCCGGCCGCACCCGCCGCCGCCATCCACCTGGACGCACCCCGTCTGGAGCTGCAGGGCGGCGACACGGTAGGTGGCCTCCTCCACCACCTGGAGCAGGAACGGCTCCGGCGCCGCGGGCGGTGCCGGCGGCTCCCACTGCACCAAATCCGCCGCCACTGTCAGGGCGCCGGCGCAATCCCCACGCCGCTCCAGGCCGTACGCTACAACGAGAACGGGGCGAGCCATTGTGGACGTTCCTGTCAGCCCCAGCGGCAGCGCGCGGGCCGCCGCCCAGCGCCGGCGCCTTGGGGCACGCACCCAGGGTCGCCAGCGCTTGGATGCGCAGCTTGGTCGCCCGCGTGGCGGGTTCCCGGGGCAGCGGGCTGGCGGCGCGGAGGGTCGGCCACGCTGGCTCGAGCGCCGCCCAGTCGCCGCACGCAGCGTTCAGCCGGCTCCGCACGTAGACGGCGTCCTGCCGACGGCGACCCTCGCGTCGTCTTTCGGTGAGGTCAGCGCACAGGATCCGTGCAAGCGCTTTCGATGGGTCTGCGCCCAACCTCGTGGGCGCAGGCGCTCAGCAGCGCGCGGACCGGCTCGAGCTCGGACGCCGGCACCGTCGGCCACTCGGGCAGGGGCAGGGGCGCGTGGCCGTTCGTCGCGGCCGCAGCCGCCAGCGCCGCGTCGGCGGCGAGCTGGGCCAGCTGCTTCTCCAGCTGGACTTCGGCCGCAATGAGGCTCTGCCACGCCGGCGCTGCGGCCATGCGCACCGCAGGATCGTGGCACGAACCGACAGGTCGTCGTTAGCGCCGACGGATTCCCTGGCGGCCGCCGCTCGGCCGGGCAGGACGCACCCAAATGCGGCTGGTACTTGGCCATCTTGGTGGCGAGCGGCGGCAGCGCGTCCCACGTGCCGGCGCGGCGGGCGGCCTCAATCTTGCTGAGGGTGGCCGTGATCTTGGCGGCGCGCTTGGGCGTCGGTGCGGGTCCCGCAGCGGCGGCGGGCGGCGGCGGCGGCGGCGGTGGCGCGGTCGCTGGCGGTGTATTGGGTGCCGTGAGAGGCGGCGTGGCTGTGCCCGCAGCGGCTGCTGCGGCCGCCGCGGGAGCGTGCGGCGGCGGCGGCGCGGCGGTCGCCATTGTCGCAGCATGCGCAGAGGGGCGCACTATTAAAGTGGAGGAGGCGCCATCTCTTCCTCAACATCGTAACAAGGGCGCTTTTTCGTGGTGCCCCAGCGACCCGATAGACGGGCAACGTGCGCGTACCATCTAACGGACGAGCATACTTTGGGACATGGGCGGCCATGGGCGAACATGGGCATGGGCGAACACGGGCATGGGCACGGGCATGGCATGGGAGTGGCATTGGTATTGGTATATTGACGCTTAAGGATACTCGAGCGCCATGCGCCACAGACTACAGGGTATTCCATCGACCAGCTGACATACAGTCCCTTACGGGGCTGCAGAGGCATTACTGTACTCTATATAACTGCGTTGAAGAGATTACATGTACACAAGAAAATGCAATGCAGCGCCGCACTGTACAATGTAGGGGCCCTTGACGGCAGAGAAAATTCCGACACGGTGGTCAGCTGTAGAGATCGTCGCTGAGGGCCTGCGCTTCGTGCGCGCTCGACGCCTCCGAGTGCGCCTCGACGCTCGACTCGCCCGGCGTCGTCATGCCGCTCCACGGCGGCGTGGCGTCCGCGGCCTCGGGGTCGCTGCCGCCGCCGCCCAGCAGCGCCACCTTGCCGCTCATCTCGATGCCGAGGTCGGCCTCCTCGTCGTCCAGCGGCACCTTCACGAACGGCTTCTGGATCGACGGCGGGTACCGGAACGAGAGGAGGTACTGCGCGCCGAGCATGACGCACGCCACGACGTAGATGATAAACTGGTGGCCGGGGAACGTGGCCGGCGCGAGCGCGGACCAGATCCCGCCGGCGAGCGTCGGTCCGAACGCGCGCACGCCCGCGGCGAAGGACTGGCCGATGCCGTTGGCGAAGCCCATCCGCTCGCGCGGCACGCTGTTGTTGACGTACACCATGACCGTCGTGAACATCTGCAGGCCGACGATGCCGCGCACGACGAGGTTGGCCAGCAGCAGCGGCCAGATCGCCGGCGGGCCGAAGCGTGCGCCGAGCACGTTGATCGTCGGGTAGAACAGGCACATGGGCGCGGCGATCACGAGCGACACGCGGTAGAGCCGCATCAGGCCCACGCGGCGCGACACGCGCGGGTAGACGAAGAGGTTGTATACGATGCTGACGCCGCCCAGGAAGGAGAGCGTGATGCCAATGTCGTTGGTGGTGAACTCGAGGCCACCCTGCGCGTACGCCGCGCGGCAGTAGAGCGGGTAGATGTCGTCCAGGAACGCGAAGAAGAGCGCCACGAAGCCGTACATGGCCGTTGCGAACAGGATGTCGCGCAGGCGCGGCGGCTTGTACCGGAGCGGCTCGGCAATCGTCGTGCCGCCCGGGGTAATCGACGCCACCGATGCGCGCGGCGCGTCCGCCAGCATCGCCGCGCGCTCGCCGGCGGCCGGCGCGCCGGGCGCCGCCGGCTCGTCGCCGTCGCCATCGCCGTCGCTGTCGTTGGCCGCGTGGAGCACCACCTCGGCCATACGCGCCGTGTCCTCCTGGGCGCCGCTGCCGTCGCCGTCGCCGTCGCCGTCGCCGTCGCCGTCGCCGTCGATGCGGCCGTAGGCGCCCGCGGTGCGGGCGGCCTTGACCGGAGCCCGGCGTTGCGCCCAGCGGTCGCGAAGGCGGCGCCACGCCGCGGCCAGGTGCTCCATGGGCCCCTCGGGCGGCGGCGGGAGGCCTGCGGCCAGCGCCTCGTCGCGGCGGCGGCGCTGCTCGGCGATCTCGAAGAGCACCTGGCTCGCGTCGCGCATGAAGACGGCGACGCACACGGTGCTCCCCGCGACGCACGCCGCGGCCACCAGGCACGGCAGCAGGTACTCGTGGCGGTCCAGCAGGCTGCCCGGCGCGACGAGGCCCGGGTACTGCTCCGCCGGCGACGACAGAAAGCCGCCGATGGCCGGCGCGATGATGGAGCCGAGCGCGAACGCGGCCGAGAGCAGCGCCATGGCCTGGCCCTGGTTGGACGCGTCGGTCACCATGCCCAAGTAGCTCTTCACGACGCCGGTGTTGCCGTTGCACAGGCCCGCGGCGAGCCGCGTGAGGACGGCCATGACCAGGGACGTGCTGAAGCCGAACACGACGGCGCACGTGCACGTCATCGTCTGCGAGACCATCACGACGCGCTTGGCGCCGAAGCGGTCGGCGATCTTGCCGATGAGGATCGACGAGCACAGCTGGCCGAACGGGAAGGCCGCGGTGACCAGGCCGGAGTAGAAGCCGACGCGGTCCTCGGTGACGCCGGGGAACTCGGCCACCATGAACGGAATGAACGGCAGCAGCACCGTCAGCTGGAAGGCCTCGGCGAACATGACGAAGACGACCATGGCCACGGCGCGCGTGGGCAGCGGCGTCGGCCGGTCCACGGCAGCCGCAGCCGCTGCCGCTGCCGCTGCCGTGCCGGCCGCCGAGCGGCGCTGGCCGCAGGTCCACGGTGTGCACCCCATGGCTGGGCGGGAGGCTACCTCGCCGTTGGTGCTCCGCAGACCATCGTGGCGGGTGTTGCGCAAGCGTGCCCCCTCCCCGCAAGCCACGTCGCCCGCGCCGCGCACTTGGCGTTGGCTTCTGAGTGACCACGCCTTCGCCCGTGCTCCCTCCCACGTGCACCGCCACCACGCAGTGCCCCAGCCCAACCTGCAACAGCCGCAGCGGCGCTCTGCTTCCCGCCGCGCCTGCGGTGCCCGCGTGGCCCACGCGTTTCGCGCCAAACTGACGTAATCGAGTAGCCCAACGATGCCCGGCATAGCCCTCGCCCTAGATCGACGGGAACGGGTTCAAACTTGCTGCCAGCGCGCTACATGTCACACGACGACGGCATGCGCCGCCGCGGCGCGTGCCCTCGATGCAATCAAAGGGCAAGAGCGCAAGAGAGCAAATGCAGTGTGCACTTTTTTGCACAAAGGTAGTTTACAAGGCTGGCTGGCTGAGTGCGAATACAGTACAAGGTTTCCTCTCAACGCGACGCAGGATACTGCCAAACAAAGGTGGTGCGGCGCCCGAGCGCCGCGCGTACATGCCCGCATGTACCAACAAGAAGAAAAAAGGAAAAAGGCGATCTCCGTGCAAGTTGGTTGTACGCAATGCGGTGCGCTTATATGCTACAGCGTGATGTTGGCATGAGCGGCAGCTTGGCCGGCAGGCCGTGCGGGGCGTCGCACAGCTTGCGCATGATGGCCTTCATGCTCGAGGTGAAGGCGTCGTCGCGCGGCTCCGTAAGGTTGCGGCGCGCCGGCGTGATCAGCTCAAAGTGCGGATCCAGCGCGTACTGGAACAGGTGGCGAACCTTGAGGAGCTCGTGGACCTTGTCGACCAAAAAGTCCCGGTGGTGCCGCACGAGGCGCAGCATGGAGGTGATGGTGTCGTTAATTGTAAAGTTGAGGCCGACCTTGGGGTACGGCTTGGACGGCCCCATGCGCGCCTCCATCTTCTCCTCGGTGCGCTCCAGCACGGTCGTCGCGCGCGCCATGACCACGAGCTTGCGGTAGTCGATCACGTCCGCGAACGCGAGGTCGTACAGCAGCGTGTCGTTGAAGAGGACGGGCACGGTGCCGGTCAGCATCGACTCGTACATGGACCGCCGCGTCGGCGTGTCGCCCATCGGCTGCACCGACAGCCACGAGACCTGCGTGATGTTCTGCATCTCCTCGTACTGCGTGATGTTGTAGTCGAACAGGCTCGGGTCGATCTGGATGAGCAGGCACTCCTCCGGCCCAAACTCCTGGCACTCGGTCGCCAGGCGCTGGCGGATGGGCCGCCACTGCCGCGGGCCGAACGTCATCGACACCGGCATGAACTTGGTCTCGACGAACGCGTCGGCCTGCTCCTTGGAGTACTCGGGCCACCACTGGTCGCTGTAGTGCACCGCCGTCGGGTAGGGGATGCCGACCATGGTCGGGATGACGTTCTTAATTTGCCACTGCATCGGCACCTCGATCGACGCAAAGAGGAACTTGTGCGCGGCCGGGTGCTTGAACGGCTCGTCGTAGTCGCGCGCGACGCGCCCGAGCAGGATGACGTGCGGCAGCTGCTCCAGGTAGGGCAGGAACGTGCCGTTCGACATGACGTGGTCGAAGAAGCTCCGGATCCGCTTGAACGCCTCCACGAGCGAGCGCCCCCGCCGCTTCTCGGCCATGTACATGTTGCCAAAGCCCACCGGCACCCAGACGATGTCGGCCTGCTCGATGGTGTCCACCAGCAGCGGGCCGTTCTCGATGAGGTTGCGGAACAGCACCTCGGCCGCGAACTGGCCCGTGCGCCGCAGGTGCGGGTTGGACAGGCGCATGGGTCGCCCAAACCCGGTGCGGTCCGGCAGGTGCAGGTCGTCGCCAAACAGGTACAGGAACTCGTCCGCGTCCATGTCGAACTCGCGCGGCAGCGGCGCCATGTACACGCGCAGCGGCCGGTCGGGCCCCCCGCCGTCCGCCGCGGTCGCCCCCGCGGCTGAGCGCGAGACGCCTTGGCCCTCCGGCAGCGCGTCGGGCGCCACGGTTGGCGGCGACGGCGCGCTCGTTACAGCAAAGGTGCTCAGGACGGCCAGGACGCCCAGGCACCCTATGAGCCTCATCAGGCGCCACAGCCTGGGCGCCGCGGGCCGCAGGTCCCCGGCCATGGCGGCGGGCGGGGCGGCCGCCGAGGCGGCGACGACGCTGGTGCGGCGCGTGCGCACGCTGGCGGCGGTCACCATCAGCGGCGCGTGGTGGCTGGTCGGGTGGCGGCCGACACCATGGCCGTCGCGCCACCGCCCGTCCACGCGTGAAAGGACGTGGTCGGCGCGCTCGCCCGCGGCGGCGTCCAGCCCGTGCCTCGCCGCTCAAGGCGCCTGCGATGCCGTGCCGTGCCGGTGCTCCTTCACCGCGGCGCGCTTTCCACGCGGCGTCGCAGCGGCGCCGTCGCGTGGCGGTGCCCTGGCAACTTAATTTTCTGACAGCATTCAGTCTGACAATCTTCTGACCCGTACCAACAGGCTCAGGCCGTTGCATTTTTGAAGTGCATTCCATTGGCTCGGACCGTCCATCTGGGCGGCACGACGAGCACAACCGCGCGAACAGCCCGCCGCGGGCGTCGCGCTCGGGCCGTGCCGTTTATTGATCGCGGCAAGCGAAGGGAATGTGTACAAGAGGTAGCGGGGCCAAGGACAGTAGTATACGGTACAAGATTGACAGCTGGGACCGTAGTGCATAGTTTGACGTCGATCAGTCGACATATTGCTCGCATGCGCAGCATGCCTCACACCAATGTGCCTGCACCAGTGGCGGTCTAAAGGAATAAAAGAATCGCGTTTGGCTCGCGCATGCCCTGCATGCGCGCCCTCGATCGGCCCCGGCCGGCTGGCGCATGGCCGGCGCGCACAGCGCCGCAAGCGTTCGAGGCGCCCACGGACGGACGTAAGTGTTACAAATTACAGCGCGCTGCCGGTAAGCGCTTGATGTTGGACGGGATGCGGACGCCGTCGCACACGGCGCGCATGATCGCCTTGAGGCTTGCGGTGAAGGCGTCGTCGCGTGGCTCGATGAGCTTGCGGCGCGCCGGCGTCACGAGCTCGTAGTGCGGCTCCAGCGCGTACTGGAAGATGTGCCGCACCTGCAGGATCGCGCGGACCCGGTCGACCAGGAGCGGGCGATGGTGGCGGGCCAGCCGCACCATGGACGACACCGTGCCGTTGATGGTGACGTTGCGCGGGTTCAGGTTGGCCAGCGGCAGCGCCAGCGACGCCCGCGCGGCCGCGGCGGGCTCCACGCGGTCGGCCGGCTCGCCGGGCGCCGCGAGCACGACGAGCTTCTTGTAGTCGATGAGGTCGCTGAACGCCAGGTCGGACAGCAGGGAGCTGTTGAACAGCACCGGCACGGTGCCCACCAGCAGCGATTCGTACATGGACCGCCGCGTCGGCGTGTCGCCCATGGGCTGCACGGAGAGCCACGAGGCCTCGGTCAGGTTCTGGACGGCGGTGTACTCGGAGTAGTTGTAGTTGAGGTTCGTCGGGTCGACCATAATCTGCTGGCAGTCGGCGTCGTCCAGCTGCTGGCACTCCTTGGCGAGCCGCATCCGCATCGGCCGGTACTGCCGCGGGCCGAACGTCATCGACACTGGCACGGTCTTGCGCCGCAGAAACTCGCCGGCCTCGCTCTCGGAGAGCGTCGGCCACCACTGCTCGCTGTAGTGCACGGCGGTCGGGTAGGGGATGGCCACCATCGTCCTGATCACGCTCAGCGTGTCCGGGTGCATCGGCACCTCGATCGTCGCGTAGAGAAAGCGCTTGGCCATCGGGTGGCGCAGCGCCTTCCAAAAGTCGAGCGCGACGCGGCCGAGCAGGATCACGTGCGGCTTCTGGTCGAGGTACGGCAGCGTCGCGTTGGTGTCGTGCGCGACGTAGTCGAAGAAGTCCTTGATGCGATTGTACACGTCGCCCAGCTGGCGACCGCGCCGCGTCTCGGCCATGTACATGTGGCCAAAGGCCACGGGCACCCACACGATGTCGGCGCTTGCGGCGTCCGGCACCAGCAGCGGGCTCTGCTCGATCAGGTTGCGGAAGAGGACCTCGGACGCGAACTGGCCCGTCCGCCGGATGTGCCGGTTCGACAGGCGCATCGGCTGGCCAAAGCCGCTGCGGTCCGGCAGGTGCAGGTCTTGGCCGAGTGTGTACAGAAAATCGTCGGCGTCCATGTGCAGGCGGTCCGGCAGCGGCACCATGTAGATACGAAGGGGCTGGTCCGGGTCGCTCGCCCCCGTGGGTTTCGGCGGCGGCGGCGCCGTCGTCGACGGCGGCCTCTGGCTAGGCGACTTGGCCGCGCTGGCCGTCGTCGCGTGCTTGGCGTCGGAGGGAGGCTCCTTGCCGCTCGCCCCGGCCGCCGGCTGCTTGGCGTGGGAGGGCGCGTCGCCGCTGCTCCCGGGCGGCTTGGCGTTGGCCCCGGCCGCGAGCGTCTCCGCATCGGACTGCTTGGCCCCACCCGCGGGCGCGGGCGCCTCGGCGGCCGGCTTGCGCGGCGCTTCGGCGGGCGGCTCCCGAGCTCCGCCGGCCGTTGCGAGGTCGCGGCCCTCGGCCCGCGCCAGCGCCTGCTGGGTGATGGCATCGGCCGCCAGCAATGATTGCAGGACGTCGGCCGACGGCTGCCGCTCCACATCGGAGATGTCGACCAGGAGCTGCGGCGGCGCGCCGCGCGCCGCTGGCGCCGGTGGCCTGTTGGCGACGGCCGGCTGCGCCTGCGTCGACTGCGGCTGGCGGGTGGCCGTCGGCACGTTCGCTGGTAGTCGCGGCCGCCGGGCCTGCTGCTGCTGCTGCTGCTGCTGCTGCTGCTGCTGCTGCTGCTGCTGCTGGGTCGCGGCGGCCGGCGCCCGCGCAATGGCTGGCGCGGAACTGGCCGTGGCTTGCGCCTGTATCCGCTCCAGCTGCTGCTGCTGCAACTCAGGGTCCACCGCACGGCGTTGGAGGAAGTACTGCTTCTGCTGCGGCCCGTTGTCGAGGGCCTCCGGCTGCTGGTGCAGCGGCAGCAGCTGCTGTACGGCCTCCTCGGGCGCCAGCTCCTGCTGCCACTTGGAGAACAACTGCTTGGTGACGGCGTGCAGCGGCTTGCGCGAATCCGGCTGCACGGCGTAGTGCCGCGAGCCGCCCGCCCGCTGCTGGTTCAGCTCGGCGAGCTGCTGCACGCCGTTCACCAGCGACTGCGGCGCGCCCTCGGCGACGAGGCCGTTCACGAGCGACTGGAAGTCGTTGGACGCCGCCGCCTCGTGCTCGCTCAGCCGGGCGGGCGCGCTGAAGAGCTCCGCCAGCGTCGCGACGACGACGAACACCGCGAGTAGCCGCAGAAGCAGCCGCCGTCGCCCCGGCGACAGCAGCCTTTTGACTTTGTCTAGCATGGTGTGCGGCGGCGGCACCGGCTCGCACGCCGGCGATTCCGGCGGCGGCGCTGGCGTCGGTGGCCGCGTGAGCAGCGCAATCCCCAAGTCCCTACTGCTCTGCAAATCCGCACTCCATTTGAGATCCGGCGCAGCGCCAGCTTGCATCGTGGGGCGGGCGTGCTGGTTTCCGTCCTGCTCTGTGCTGGCCGGCCAACGCGCCACGCGCCGCCCAGCCGCAACCACCCGCGCGGCGGCGTGCGCTCCTTTCGTGCCCGTTGCGTCTCGGCCCCGCCGCCCCGTCCTTAATTGTGCTTAATTGTTCCACCGCGCTCGGTGCAGTCCACCTCTCCTGCGTCGCTGTGCGGCCGCCGGCGCGTATGTGTGTGGGGCGCACTCGCTGCCGCGTGGTCGCCCTCGATGTGCAGCGGCAGATGCCACGCCTCGGGCGCGCGTTTTTTCCCTTCGCTCGCCGCACGTGCCTATTTTGTGGGGAGCACCCGTGCTTAGCGCCCCTTCGAGCCGCATACGACACGGTGTGATTGTGGGGAGCACATCGCCATGCGCCCGGGCCGGCCGAGGCACGGCTGGGGCGCATGCGTCCCGGCGCGTGGACGCTGCACGCCGCGGCGACCTGTTGCCGTGTAGCCGCGAGGAGCAAGCCAAGGGCAGTGTCCATCATCTCGGGCCCAGCGCTAAAGTATGAGTATATGCCGGTGCTTGCTCGCTCGGGCGTCCATGCTAGTCGCGACTCTCTGCGCACATGCACGCACATATGCCAGCTGGTCGATGGAATACTCTGTATTCTGTGGCGCATGGCGCTCGAGTTCCCTTTAGCGTCAATATACCATTACCAACACCAATGCACTCGCGGTGGTCTCGGATGCGTGCTCACTGTGGAGATGTACATGGCGCTGTACACGTTCGATGTTTAGCACTTTTGTGGATATGCTAGCTGCACCAGTGTACGCACTATGCATGCAGTAACCGCATCCACGGCGGGGCCCTGCTAGCCCAGAAACCCACTGGCAACCACGCGACGCTGCCACACATACCGCAACCTGACGGACACGGCGAATGTGATGGCGACCTTTGTTCGTGCCGCTACGGTGACGCGGACGAACACATGCTGCACAGTGCAGGCGTGCGAGGACGACCGTCACGGCCCCTCCAGACGTGGTGGATTGGTTCGAGCGTCGCGGACGAGTCCGAGGGCCATCTCAATCCACCGCCAAGGCTGCCCGGCTGGCGCCGCCGTCCGCTGAGCTTCGTGCAGTGGGCGGCACCAAGGACGCTGCGCACGATTTACGGTTGCTCGGCGCGACGGCGAAACGTCCCCTGCACCTGACCACGTTCGACACCTTTCACATCTACCGGGCCGGCGCGGGTCTCGTGCTCCTGGACTGCACTACATGCCTCGCGCGTGCATGCATGCACAATCTAATCGGGCACATCGATGCTGCTCAGCAGCTACCGCCGGCAGAGTATAGTTGCTGGGCTCTAGCTCTGCTAAGGTCTCTGCTGGGGAGGTGCATGCGCCGACCTCTGCGAGCCGCGAGCAGCAGCAGCAGCAGCAGCAGCAGCCCGACTTCAATCGATGACGTCGTCAGTCAGTCACTGTGCCAGGCTCCTGGACCCGCGGTCGCAGTCCGCGCCGCTGCTCGGCCGTACGACCGCCCGCCAGCTACCGGCGGCACCATGGAAAAGTTCTCCAAGTGGCGGGTACGCCCTGCCGCCCCACCCGGCTCGGACCGGCGGCGGTGCCGCCGCTAACTGCTAGCTTACCCCACCCCTCTCTCTGCCCATTCGACCTCTGCCGTCGGCGGCCGGCAGGACAGCAGCACGGGCATCCAGCCCTTCCTGCCGCCGCGGCCGCCGGCGTCCGATGCGGTGGGCCGACGGATCGCACACGCGGCCAAGTACTACGTCCTGGGCCCCGTCGTCGCCGTGCTGCGCCTCGTGCTGGCGGCCATCGTCTTCCTGTGGCTGCTCGCCGTTACGGCCGTCGGCAACGCGGTACGGCCGCGCCGCCGCACGGCCGCCAGCGTCGGACAGTGCCAGTGGCGCTCAAGGTGGGCACCCCCTGCTTTCTCGTGCGGGCCGGTGTCCCAGCTCCCACTGGCCGTGCTGCGGCGCGGCTTCCTGCGGTACACCCATGGCATGGGCGGTCGCGTGCTGCTGGGTCTCCTGGGCTTCTGGTACATCCCGACCAGCTGGACTAGCCTGCGGCGCGGGTACGGCCACACGCGCGTACGTACAGTACCCAGAGCGGGCTGGGGAGCCGCTCACCGCAGAGCGGGACCTCTGGTCCGTAGGCCGACGGGGCAGGCGCGCCGCGGCGGACGCGCCCAAGGCCTGGCCGGGCGCGGGCCTCGCCTCGGGCGATGTCATCTTTGCGAACCTGACCTCGTACATCGACGTGCTCTACCTGACCTTCCGGTATATTTTCAGCCCCCATCCCGTCTTGCGGGGTGCGCGCCGCGAGCTCACGGGGAGGGGCCGAGCATGGTGCAGGGTGGGCTGGGGTGGCGCCAGGTTTGCGCCGCAGTTCACCGAGATTGTGCAGGTCAAGGACGGTGCGGCGGACCGGCCGCAGACGCGCCTGCGGCCCGTGTCCCTGTGGCAGGCGCTGCGGGCGGCTTCGGGTGCGCCCCAGGCGGATCCGCTCCCCAGCGCGGAGGGCACGTACGACCTCGCCGGGCTGCAGGCGTGGGCCGCACAGCACGGGCGCGGCCCGCTGGTCGTCTTCCCCGAGGGCACCACGTCGAACGGCCGCTGCATCCTGGGCTTCACGCCGGTGCTGCGCGGCTGGACGCCCGGCGACCGCCGCATGCTGATCGCCGGCCTCCGGTGCGGGCGAGCGGCGGCCATTTTGGCGGCCTCGCCCGACCTCGATCTAACGCTGATCTGCGAGCGCCTCCGTGGCTGTGACGACGGTGGCGGACAGGTACGCGTACGAGGACTTTTCGCCGACGTACACGGCCGGCAGCGTCGCCGGCCACCTCTTTGCGCTCGCGTGCCAGGCGGCCAACCACCTCGAGGTTCTGTACGTCCCGCCCGCCGAGGCGGCGGCGCTCACGCCCGGCGAGCCGGACTACGAGGCGCACGTGGCGACCGTGCTGGCGAACGTGCTGCGGCTACGGCGTGCGCGGCTGACGGTGGCGGACAAGGCGACCTTCCTGCAGTACTACAACTCGCTCAAGCGCGGGTACCGGCCCAAGGCCCACTAGCCGCACCTGCCATCCCCCTCCCGAATCCACTGTCAGCCATTGTATCATACATACATAGAGAGAGCTCCAAGGATGAGCAGCGTCAAGGATGTCTGGAAGGATGGATGAGAGGGGCCGTGCACCCCCCACTGATCGGAGTTCCCTCGTTTTGAGGGGCACTTTGAAGCGAGCTCGAAACTCGTTTTTGTTCTGTGTTCCGCTGCCTGCGGCGAAGGTGCGCCCACCCGCGGCGGCCTCGAAAGGAACCACGCCCCACCGCGCCACGCGGCAGAGAGGGTACAGGCCGTCGCCTGCTGCGCCTCCTCTCCTGCTGCGTGCTCTGCCCTTCGGCGGCTGGGATCGCTCACGGTGAATCTGCGCGCGCCTCCGCTCAGCGATGACGCACGCCGGCCCAACAGACCACGTAGGCAAGCGCTGTCCGCGGCTGCAGTCCGTCAGGTGGCGGCTGGCAAGTTGCGCGTACGCAGTGGTACGTCGTCGCGGTAGCGGCTCCGCGTGCGTGCGTCGCGTGGCTGCACGTCTACTGACAAACGGCTGCGTCGTCTTGGCCGCTGGGCGGCCGTCAGCGACGTGATCCGCCTTTGGACGACCGTCGCGCACGAAGGGCGTGGCGTACGTGGAGCCCCCGTGTCCGTGCACGCAGCCCGCTGGGGCAGCGCTTGCGGGACGCTCACGCTCGCGGCGGCGATTCGCCCGGCCCTGCCGCCCGCTGCTTACTGACAGCCGTGCTATCGCTGCCGTTCGCTGTAGTCGGGGGTGACGAACTTGGGTCGCGGCGCGGTATGGCGGACGTTTTGCCTCGCTGGCGTCGCGGTGCGGGCGCGGGCCTGACCGCGGCGTGCGCACGGTGCGTTGTGGCCGCGCGGCGCGCGACGGCAGCCGCTGCGAGGCCCGGCACGAGAATGGCGAGCGCCGCGGATAAGAAGCGCCAGGACGAGAAGCACTGGAAGATCATTGAGGAGCTGCTCAAGCACCCCGACAACCGCACCTGCTGCGACTGCGGCGAGAAGGGTGCGTGCCGCGCCGTGCCGCGCCGCTAGCCCGCGTGCGCGAGATCCGCGGCCCTTCCCCTGACCGCGCGATAGCGTCCTGCTGGGGGGGGCCGCCGGTTGTGTCCAGGGCCGCGCTGGGCATCATGGAACATTGGCTGCTTCCTGTGCCTCCGCTGTGCGGGCATCCACCGCCGCATGGGCACGCACATCTCCAAGGTCAAGTCGGTCAACCTCGACTCGTGGACGGAGGAGCAGGTGGAGAGCATCAAGTCCAAGGGCAATGACTACGTGAACAACCTGTACAACCCCAACCCGCAGCGCCACCCGCTGCCGTCGGTCAACGACGACCAGTACGCCCCACGGACGATCGCACGCCGGCGACCGCGGCACAGGAACGCTAACGGAGCGCCCGCGGCGGCTGCGTGCACTGCTTGCGCGCGGACTGCAGGGCGATGGAGCACTACATCCGCGACAAGTACGAGAAGAAGGCGTTCATGGACGCGGCGCGCGGCGTGGAGCCCGTCCGCGTCAAGCACGACACCGCCGCGGGCTACGGCTCGGGCGCGAGCGCCTACCGCGCCGAGGTGAACAAGCTCGTCGAAATGGGTTTTACGGACACCGAGGCCAACCTCGCTGCCCTGCGCCAGACCAAGGGCGACATCAACAAGGCCGTCAACGTGCTGATCAACCAGCCCCGGCCGCCCAGCGGCGGCGGCAGCAGCGGCGGCCACGTCACCATGGAGCAGCGCCTCGCGGCGCTCGCCGAGCTGGGCTTCAAGGACGTCGCGGCCAATCGCCGCGCGCTGGAAGAGACCAACGGCAACGTGAGCGAGGCCGTGAAGCTGCTCGTCAAGAACAGCATGGCGTCCGCCACGGCGGCGCCGTCGCCGGCCAAGGCCGAGGCCAAGCCAGTCAACCTCCTCGGCGACGACCTGTTCAGCGACGCGCCCGCCCAGGCGCCCGCCGGGCAGAGCAACGCCTTTGGCGCCTTTGCGGGCGCGACGGCACCAGCCGCCGCCTCGGCGCAGCCGCAGCCGGCCTCGAACGACCTCTTCTCTGGTAAGGCACGCGGCGATGCTGACGCCGTGCGGATCACCCCGGGGGCGCTGACCGAATTGCCTGTAACCGCGCACGACGGGCGATCCTCGCAGATTTCACCTCATCGACCACGGGCGCCGCGCAGGCGCACCAGCCCAAGGCCAGCGCAAACGACATCCTCTCCCTGTTCTCGGCGCCGCCGCCGGCGACCGCGGCCGCGCCGGGCGGCTTTGGCGCCGCGCCCGGCTTTGGTGGTGCTGCCCCGGGCTATGGTGGCGCCGCGCCGGGCTTTGGCGCCGCGCCGGGCGCCACCCCCGGATGGCCGGGCGCCGCCGCGGGCCCCTACGGCGCCCCGGCCGCTCCGGCCGGCACGCCGTTCGGCGCCGCGCCCGCAGGCTTCGGCGCGCCCGCTGCGCCCGGCGCCTACGGTGCCCCCGCGCCCGGCTACGGCGCTCAGCCGGGCTTTGGCGCGCAGCCGGGCTACGCTGCGCAGCCGGGCTACGGCGCACAGCCCGGCTTTGGGGCGCAGCCCGGCTTTGGGGCGACCGCGGGCTACGGCGCGCCCGCGGGCTACGGCGCTCCGCCGACCGGGGCGTACGGCGCCGCGCCGGGCAACCCGTTCGCGAACCCCTACGCGGCGCCGCCCGCCGCCAACCCGGCCAACACGCCC
>Ga0180216_1001459_pt1 | contig 21125 bp, 13 predicted proteins | sample eDN3rd37CBELigMG_FD_128879 | JGI IMG/M metagenome (GOLD analysis project Ga0180216, IMG submission 128879) | Enriched Miracle-Growth compost microbial communities from Emeryville, California, USA - eDNA 3rd pass 37_C BE-Lig MG (version 2)... ...
ACAAGGAAAGCAGGTTATGGAATGGCGTGATGGTCCGATCCACTGGGCTGGTGACGAGATCGGTTACTTCGATGATAATCTAGGCTGGGTTCGTGAAAACGACAAGCTAGTTCAAATCCTTGACTACACTAAACGCGGCAATCAGCTTGGGTGGGCACCGCATTTAGCATACGGTACAGATGAAGGTAAGCCGCTTGTACAATCCGGTCAATTGATGGGTTTGGCTCTTGGTTCTTGGGGTGCTCGTGATCTAGAAATCAACTTCCCAGAGCAAGCAGGTAAATGGAGAGTGACGAACCTTCCGTTCGACATTAACTTCCCAATCGGTGGCTCAAGCTTCGTTATTCCTTCTCAATCAGAGAATAAAGATGCTGCATGGGTATACCTACAATGGGCAATGCGTTCACAAGCAGCTTGGGAGATCTGGACAAAATACTCCATTCAGCCTGGCTACACAGACATTGCTCAACAAGATTGGTATGCAAGCCATAAGAGCGAATTCCTCGGCGGTCAAGAGGATTACAAGCTATATGAGAAGATCGCATCCAACATCCCTACAAAACGTCTAAATCCGCTAGATGGTGCGGCTTGGAACATTTGGGTGCCTCGTATTCTTGATGCGCTTGATAACAACGTAGACTCTCGTACAACGCTTCAGTTAGCGAAGGAAGATGTTGAATCGATGCTTGCTGAGGATCTTGCTAAGCTTAAGGCTGATCTAGGTAAGTAACACGAAAGCAATGATACTGACAATCCGAATCAAGTCGCCCCGACTTGATTCGGATTATTTATCCGTGCAATTAGCTAACAAATTAAGATTGGGGGGAGCAGCTTGGTCAGATTTTTGAAAAAGTATACAGGAACCATACTGATATTAATCGTGCTGGCATCATTGCTAGTATGGTGGAATAACAATCGCAGCTTCGACCAAAACGTAATGGCCGATGTGCCGCGCCATGATAATTTGGATGAAGCGTCACTATTAGATGGAGAAAATACAAGTGCGTTACTAGAGCAATCCTATTACAAATACTATTACGGTTATGTAGGTCAAGGTGCCACAGATGTTCAGGGTATACATCTTACGATCCCTTCCATGGATTACAGCGCAATTAGCGACAGTGGTACAACGGTAGAGCGTCAGCTGGACGGTAAGTTCGGTGATGTTATCGCATTACGCGATGAAAAAAGCTGGGTAGAGTATGAGGTAGACATTCCTCAGGACGGCTTCTATATGATCGGTATGGATTATTATGCGCTTGAAGGCAAGCGTTCAGGTCTAGTTAGAAGTATTCAAGTGGATGGAGAATATCCATTCTATCAAGCAAAGCAAGTGGAATTCCAGCGCATGTGGCAGGAATATGGTGAGCCGTGGTATGACAACCAGGGCAATGAGTACAATCCGAAGCGCCAAGAAGTATTCGGATGGCAGTATCGTGACTTTATCGATTCAGAGGCTAAAGTAGCACAAGGATTCCGTTTTTTCTTTAGCAAGGGCAAGCATACGATTCGTATCGAGGCGATTCGTGAGCCTGGTGCAATTGGTGAGCTTCATGTTTATGCACCGCCAGTAATTCCTACATACGAGGAAGTGTCAGCACAGTATGCACAAGACGACCTCAAAGCAACGACAGGTCATTATTTAACGTTCCAAACAGAGCTTGCGACGTTAAGATCTGACCCAACATTAAAACGAATAGAAGACCGCGAGCCTGATACTGTTCCTTTCAATAGTGAAGCGATCGTGCTTAATAGCTTTGGAGGCTTAAGCTGGCGAGAAGGTGGTCAATGGGCTGAATGGGAAATCGATGTTCCCGAAAGTGGTTTATACAATATAGGAGCTAGATTCGGACAATGGTTTCTGAATGGCTTCCCTGTGCAGCGCAAAGTTTTTATTAACGGTGAGCTGCCATTTATCGAGATGAATTCAGTGCCGTTCCCTTATAAGCAAGAATGGCAAATTAGCAACTTCAGCCAATCGAATGAAGAGGATTACTTGTTCTATCTGAATGAAGGTAAGAACACGATTCGGATGGAGGTTCAAGTTGGAGATCTTGGCGAGGTGCTAGAGCTCGTTACTGATACATCTCAGAAAATGTCTGAGCTGACACGTGAAGTTATTCGAGTTACAGGAACGAACCCTGACCCGAATGCGGACTGGAAGCTAGATCGTAATATTCCGAATATCGTAGAGCGTCTGCAGAGCATGGCGTGGAATATTGAGGATGCGATTACGATGCTGTCATTGTTCGGTGTTGATGAAGGCAGCTCGGAGATTAGTACGCTTTACGAGGCGAGAGGCGTGCTTGTTGATATGTCTGAGAATACACGCTCTATTCCGGCTCGTTTGAATCAGTTTAGAGAATTACAATCATCACTTGGGATCTGGGTTAACGGCTTAAGTAAACAAAGCTTGCTTATGGATTACTTAATCGTGAAATCTCCGGATCAGGATTGGCCAAGACCTGCTGCACCGATCTATACGCATATTGGCACAAGCATTAGCGATCTACTGCTAACCTTTAGAAAAAATTACGGCGGAGTAGGTACTGTTTATAGCGATGATGAAGAAGTGCTTGATGTATGGGTTGCGCGTGGTCGTGACTGGGTCGACATTATTAAGCAAATGATCGATGAAGACTTTACACCGGAAACTGGCATTAAGGTTAATGTAAACGTTATCCCTGCCAACCAGTCACAGGTGCTAATGCTCGCTAACACCTCAGGTCTGGCGCCAGACGTTGCACTTGGTGTAGATGGCGAGGTGCCGATTGACTTTGCGGTGCGTAATGCACTTATCGATCTAGGCAGCTTCGATGACTATGAAGAGGTAGCTGCACGCTTCCGTCCAGGAGCGCTTATTCCTTATAAGTACAACGGTGGAAACTTTGCACTTCCGGAGAATCAAAACTTCTACATGCTATTCTATCGCAAAGACATTATGGCGGAGCTTGGCTATGGGGAAGAGGATATGCCGGAAACATGGGAAGACGTTATGGAGCTCATTCCTATATTGCAGCAAAACGGTATGGATTTCTTCTATCCGCATGCGATCAATGATACGAAGCAGGCAATTAATGAATTTGCACCGTTCCTATTCCAGCATGGCGGAGAGTTTTATTCCGAGAACGGCAGCAAGTCCGCATTAGATTCACCGGAAGCTATTGAAGCGATGCGGATGTGGACGGGATTATTTACGAACTACAAGATCGAGAAGCAGGCTGATTTCTATAACCGCTTCCGCTCGGGCGAGATGCCAATTGGTGTAGCTGACTACTCTACGTACATTCTACTATCCACTGCAGCACCTGAGCTGACAGGCTGGTGGGGCATGAAGCCAATGCCTGGTATGCGTCAAGAGGATGGTAAGATCAATCGTTCAACGGGTGGTCTTGCTCAAACAGGTATGATCTTCAAGGATACGGAGTTTCCAGAGCAGTCGTGGGAATTCTTGAAGTGGTGGACTAGCGCCGATGCACAGGAGCGCTTTGGATCTGAACTCGAAGCATTGCTTGGTGTTGAGGCTCGCTGGAATACAGCCAATGTTGAAGCATTGCAGCGTTTGCCATGGCAAGCAGAGGATATTGAAGCGATTCTTGAGCAATGGGAATGGTTCCGTGAGCGCGAGGTCGTGCTTGGTGGTTACTATACGACACGTTATATCGCTAATATGTGGAACGAGATCGTACTAAATGGTCGAATTGTCCGCGAATCGGTTGAGGATGGCGTTAAGGAAATTGATAAAGAGCTAGCCAAAAAACGAGAAGAGTTTGGTCTAGATGATGTTGAACAAGGAGGGACGACAGAATGATAGCTGAAAAAACAGAGACACAGGCAGGAGCAGTAATGGCCCGTTCTGAGTCCCGCTTTAAGAAAAAAATGCAGCTCTTCTGGGCTGATGTGAAACGCAGTAAGGTGTCGCTACTTTTTGTAGCGCCCTTCCTGCTCCTGTTTACGCTTTTTATCGTCGTACCGATTATTATCTCGGTATCGCTAAGCTTCTCGTACTATAACATTTTAGAATCACCGCGCTTTATTGGGTTTTCCAACTATAAGCTTCTCTTTATTGAAGATGATATTTTTATGCAGGCTGTTGGGATCACACTCAAGTTTGCGATTATTACTGGTCCAATCGGCTACATTATGGCGTTTTTACTTGCATGGTTAATTAGTCAAATTCCAACGAAATATCGGTTTTTCTACACGCTATGCTTCTACACGCCATCGATTGCCAGTGGAACCGCGATGTCCGTAGTTTGGCTTTATATGTTTGCAGGGGACCGGAAAGGTTTGCTCAATCACTGGCTCATTCAGCTTGGGATTTTTGATGAGCCGTTCTTATTCCTACAGGATATTCGCTCCATCGTGCCGGTTATCGTTATCGTTTCGCTATGGATGAGCATGGGTGTAGGCTTCCTTGCCTTCCTTGCCGGCTTGCAGAACGTACCGACTGATTTATATGAAGCGGGTGATATTGACGGTATTCGCAACCGCTGGCAGCGCCTATGGTATATTACCGTTCCATCGGTTAAGCCGCAGCTGCTGTTCGGCGCCGTTATGCAGGTCGTCGCCTCGCTGCAAGTATTCGATATTAGTGTGCAGCTCGTTGGTTTGCCGAGTCCGCTTTATGCAGGTCACACGATATTGACGCATCTGTTCGACTACGCATTTATTCGATTCGAGATGGGCTATGCATCTGCCATTGCAGTGGTGCTGTTCTTGCTGATGATGGGCTTGAACCGCCTAATCTTTAATCTGTTGGGGAGGGATTAATGATGTCTCGATTACGATCCATAAGAAGAAGAATTGACTGGGGCGGCATTGGTCTCTATACCTTTCTAACAGCGTTTGGGTTGTTAATGCTTATGCCGCTCGTATATCTTGCGTCGACAGCGCTCAAGCCAATTAGTGAGCTGTTTCTGTTCCCGCCAAGATTTTTCGTAATGAATCCAACGATGGTTAACTTTCGTGACCTGTTGCTCGTTACAGGAACATCTGCGGTACCATTTATTCGTTATATCGTGAACAGCATTATCGTCACGGCAGGTATTGTCGGTGGTGGTGTCATTATTTCAGCGCTGGCAGCTTACCCGCTTGCTAAGCACAATATGGTGTTCAAAAAGTTTTTCTTCGATCTCATCGTCGCGTCTCTGATGTTCTCTCCGCTTGTACTGCAAATTCCACAGTACTTGATCATGAGTAAATCAGGTCTGATGAATACGTACTTTGCCTTGATCCTGCCATACTTGGCAGCTCCAGTAGGAATGTTCCTAATGGTACAGTTTCTGCGTCAGATTCCAGATGCATTATTGGAAGCAGCACGGATCGATGGGGCGTCAGAATGGAAAATATTTTGGTCAATCGTTATGCCTATGCTGAAGCCGGCCATTGCTACGTTCGCATTGTTCAGCTTCATTAGCGCATGGAATGATCCTTACCCAGCGATGGTGTATACAACGAGTGAAAACATGAAGTCTCTGCCGCTTGCTATTCAGACAATTCAAGGGGGAGCCGGAGTGATCGCGCGTGTGGGTACATTCGCTGCAGCCAGCTTTTTGATGATTATTCCTACGCTGCTCGTCTTTATCGGAACGCAGCGCATGGTGCTTCAGACGATGGCTCACTCGGGCTTGAAGGAATAGGAGGGCAGCTATGAAACCATTAAAAAAAGTGCGAATCCTCGTGCTGATGACGTTTATTATGGCCTTGCTAGCTTCCACCGCTCATGCGGCAACGCCCTATGAAAGCTATACGATCAATTCGCAAGGCAATGATATACGCTCTATTGCAGGGTTCGTGTATGACAGCTCGATAACAGGGCTTGATCTGGAATCAGGAGCATTTGTCCGACCAGAATCTCTGTTTATTACGAGTGATGGCATGATTTATATTGCGGATGCGGGCAATAACCGCATCGTTCAGCTCGATAAGGAGCATCAATTTGTACGTTTGATTGGAGACGCTGATGGCAAAGGCAAGCTTAGCGAGCCGAAGGGTGTCTACGTGAAGAAAGACGGTACGATTTACGTAGCGGATACGAAAAATGGCCGTATCGTTATCTTCAACGCAGACGGAACGTTTCAACAGGAGTTTTTGAAGCCGGAAAGTCCGCTCATTGGTGCGACGTTTTCCTACTCACCCTCCAAAATTATTCTTGATAAGCGCGACTATATGTATGTCGTTAGTGACGGGAATACGCAAGGTTTGATTCAGCTTGATCCGACCGGACAGTTCAAAGGCTTCTACGGCGCCAACCATGTTGGCTTCAGCTGGTCGAGATTGTTCATTCGGCTCATCGCCACTGAATCACAGCAGCAAAAAATTGCAACCGTTCGTCCAGCAGAGTTTTCCAATCTGGACATCGACAAGGAAGGGTTTATGTATACAACGACGATCGGTGAAGACTTCAATCAGATTAAGCGTCTATCACCTGTCGGTGTCGATACGTTAAACATGGGCTTCCAGCGACAATACGGTGATTTTTATAGTGCAGGTCCATTCTCGATGCCTTCATTCATTGGAGTGTCTGTCGATCAGAATGGGATCATTACTGCACTGGATCTACAGGCAAGTAAAGTGTTCCAGTATGACAAGCTGGGCAACTTCCTATTCGCCTTCGGCGGTGTAGGAGAGCAGCGCGGAATGTTTACAACGCCAGCTGATTTGGCGCAATCTGCCGATGGCAATATTTACGTTGTAGACCGTGGACGCAACTCCATCGAGGTGTTCCGTAAAACGCCTTTCGCGACCCTCGTACAAGAGGCGTCAACCTTGTATGTAGATGGACGCTATGAAGAGGCACAAGCGATGTGGCAGGAGGTTATTCGTCAGAACAGTAACTACGAGATGGCCTACCAAGCGATCGGTAAAGCTCTTTATAAGGAAGAGAAATATAAAGAAGCGATGGAATACTTCAAGCTTGCAAGCGCACGCGGCGACTATTCGATGGCGTTCAAGGAATATCGCAAGGAGCTCGTGAAGGAAAACTTTGCAGTTATTGCGATCAGCGTAATTGTTCTGTTCATCCTGCTTCGTATCTACATTCCGAAGCTGTCACGCTGGCTTGCACGCAAGGTGAAGGAGAAGTCACAGCTGAAGCCAAGTGTACCAGTGAAGAAAAGCGTATTAGTAAAGGAGAGTGAGACGGTATGAGTCCATTTGTAATGATCCATAAAATCATGTTCCGTCCATTCGACTTTTTTGAGGATATTCAGAACCCTGGCATGGTGCGAATTAGGCAAGCGATCACGTTAATTATTTGCGCCTATCTAGCCCGAGTTGTCTCGATCTATCTTGTAGGATTTGCCTTCGAATCGCGGGAGGCGTATCAGATCTCGATTCTACAGGAAGCGATCTGGATCTTCGTGCCTTGGTTTACATGGTGTGTGGCACATTGGGCCGTTTCAGCCATTCTAGATGGTGAGGGGAAATTTGTAGAGATTGTATATGGCAGTGCGTATGCGCTCGTCCCGTACATCGTGTTCATTATCCCCATTACGCTGCTTACTCAGTTTTTGGCGCTTGATGAATCCGGCATCGTCAATCTACTGACGAGTGCGATCTATCTATGGGTTATCTGGCTTTATCTACTTAAGGTTAAGGTGCTTCATAACTTTGATCTTCCGAAAACGCTATTTATTACATTTTTAAGTATTATTGCTGTACTTATTTTATGGTTTATATGCATTCTGTTGTTCGGCTTGGCGAATCAGTTCGTCAACTTCTTGTTCGATATCGTTAAAGAATTAAGGCTAAGAGGATAGGGGGACTGCAAGATGAAGCGAAAAAACATAGGCTGGAAAAAACTAATCTTAGTTATGCTGCTTGCTGTCGTCCTCGTAAGCCAATCCTCTGCACTTTCTTCGATTGGAGATATTTATGCAGAGCAAGCAGGCGACACTGCAGCTTCTGAAGTGGAGAACGAGCAAGCTGAATCAGCTGTAGAAGATGATGCATCAGAACAAGCAGCTACAGGTGATGCAGCATCAGAGCAAGTGGATGCGGGGGCAACAAACAGTACTGAGCAAGTGGACGCAGCTGCATCGGATGCAGCTGGTGGCACAGAGCAAGCTGACGCTGCGGCGTCGGATGCAGCTGGTAGTACGGAGCAAGCTCCAGCAACGGATGGGTCCGTTGCAACTGGTGGAGCAGCAGTACCGGTCGGTGGCGAAGTGACGCTCTCGAAGGTAACGGCGACGACTGAGGTGCTGAGCAATGACAAGTTCAAGCTATTCATTGATGAGGCAACGGGCAATGTTCGTGTCGTAAGCAAGCAGTCAGGAACGGAGTGGCTAGGTGCACCGCAGGTGCCGTCTACACTGCCGCCAAACAATAAAAAGTTCGTCGATTCTCCGCTCCATCTTCGTTATACAGAGGGCTCTGATATTACGACGACCTATTCACTGAAGGATAGTACAACGACAACGAGCTATAAGGTAGAAGGCGATCAAGTGGTGCTCGATATTAACTTCGGTGCTGAAGGCATTGCTGTTCAGATGATCTACACACTTACTGATCGTGGCTTGCAGCTCGATATTCCGTTCGAAAGCATTGTAGAGAGTGGGTCGGCAAGACTGACGAGCTTGGAGCCGCTGCCGTTTTTCAATGGCGCGCTTGAAACAGATGAAGGGGCAATGCTCATTCCTGATGGTTCGGGTGCATTGCTTAACTTCCGTACGAATCACGAGCAGTACTTGAAGGGCTATTCGGAATACATCTATGGCAACGATACGACGTTTATCTCTCATACGCACGATATGCTGTCAGCAGAGGGTAAACGCGGTAATACAATCCGCGAAAGCATTGCGCTTCCTGTGTTCGGTATATATCGCAATGGCGTCGGGTCGATGACCATCGTTCAGGATGGTCAATATGAGGCGAAAATTAACGCTAACCCGGCGGGCATTCGCGCAATTCCTGTTTACCGCAGCGCCGTAGAGTTTATGTACCGCAAAAACGATATTATTTTCATTGGTAATTCAGGCATGATTCCTTATTTCCAAGGTACGATGATCGCTGGTGATCGCAGTGCACAGTATGTGCTGCTTGAGAAGGAAGAGGCCAACTATGTCGGCATGGCAAAGGCTTATCGCAGCTATTTGCAAGAGGAGCAAGGTGTTACGCCAGTAGCCGATCAGGCGCCAAATCTATCGCTTAAGCTGTTCGGTGGCATATTGCGAGAGGAGATTATCGGAGACACCTTTATTAAGCTGACAACGTTCAAGCAGGCTGAGGAGATCATTGAAAGCTTAAAGGGGCTTGGCGTTGGCAATATCGTTGCCACCTATGAAGGCTGGACGAAGAATGGTGTGTACGGCGCACAGCCGCAGCATAAGGTTGCAAGGCAGCTTGGCGGCAAGAGCGGATTGAAGAAGCTTACTGCATTTGCAGAGGAGCAGGGTGTACCGCTTTACTTGCGGGCTAACTATGTGAAGCCTTTTGAAGCAACGGGCAAATACAGTGAGCGCAAGGACGCTGTTCGCGGAATGGATCGTGAGCTTCTTGTTGCTACGATGTATTGGCCGAGTGACCGCTGGACGAAGAATTATCTAACCTTCCATTACTTGAAGCCGGAGCAAGCCTTAAACAAGTACTTGAAGAAGCAGGTTGATGATCTTGCAGCACTCGGGATAGATGGCCTGCAGCTTCAATATATGGGAGAACTCATTTATTCAGATGAGGATAAAGCATCGATAACGGATCGTTCGGTCGCGGCCAATGCTTGGATCGAAAGCATGAGGCTAGTGAAGGAAGAGGTCGGATCGGTAGCCGTTGAATACGGTAACGCATATGCACTAGGTCTAGTTGATCGGATCGAGGATGTGCCGTTATTCCACAGCAATTACATTTATACAGATGAAGCGGTGCCTTTCTATCAGCTCGTCGTTCACGGACTTGTGCCTTACTATGCTGGTCCTATCAACCTGCGTGAGGATGCCGAAGTAGAATACTTGAAAGCAATCGAGTATGGTGCACTGCCAAGTGCAGAGCTGACTGGCGAGCTTAGCAGCAAGCTGCACCGTACAGCAGAAACGAGACTGTTCAGCTCCTATGCTGGAGACTGGACTGCGCAGATTGCAGAAGAATATGCAGAGCTGCTGCCGCTGTACGATGCTATCGCTGGCGAGCAGATGACGAATCATGAACGTCTAGCACCGAAGGTGTTCCGCACAAGCTATGCGAATGGAACCGCGGTTATCGTCAACTACAGCAATGAGGCAGTTACGGTTGATGGTGTAACGGTCGATAGCATGAATTATACATGGAGTAAGGGGTGAAGGAAGCAGCATGAAATTTAAAATGAATATGAGAAAACGTCACATCATGGAAGGCTATTCCTTCATCATGCTTTGGATTGTAGGATTTATGGCGTTCATGGCGATACCGCTTGGACGCTCCATCTACTATTCCTTTCAAAATCTATCACCGAGTAAGGCAGGGCTAGTTGCTGAGTATGTGGGGACGCAGCATTTTCGAGCAGCGTTTACCGTAGATGTGCAGTTTCTGCCGCTGCTGCAAAGCACATTTACGAATATGCTGACGCATGTTCCGCTCGTGCTGATCTTCGCAATGACAAGTGCCTTGCTATTGAATCGACATTTTAGAGGGCGTATGCTTTTCCGTGGAATTTTCTTCTTGCCTGTTATTATCGCTTCGGGTACGACGTTGAAGAAGCTGATGGAGCAAGGTGCGACGAATCTTCCGATCTTCCTGGATTATGATCTATACAATATGCTGCGTCTATTCATTCCAGGTGATCTGCTCATTAATTTGTTGACGTATGCAGATGCACTAACGATGGTTATGTGGGATGCGGGCGTACAGACGCTTATCTTCTTAGCGGGCCTGCAGACGATCTCACCTGCGTTATATGAAGCTGCAAAATGTGACGGGGCTACGAAATGGGAAAGCTTCTGGAAGATTACCTTTCCTATGATTATGCCAATGATTTTGGTCAACACCCTGTTTACGATGGTTAGCTCCTTCACGCGTGCAGATAATGGCGTCATGGACTACATTAACCAGAGAGTGTTTGCTGAAAACAACTACGGATATGCTTCTGCTTTAGGCTGGATTTACTTCGTATTGATCTTCATTATGATCGGTATTGTATTCCTTCTTTTTAGAAGAAGCTTATCGTCGATGGAAGGCAGGTAATCGTATGGCGAATCCGCAGCAATTTATAAATAACCTTAAGGTGAGCGATAAAATTAACCCTGCTGTGAAGTTTTACACGATTAAGAAAAGTAAAAGCTTTGTCGGCAATTTATTCTATTATTTCGTATTGCTAAGCTTATCCTTTGTATTCTTGTACCCGCTTTTGTACATGGTATCCAAATCGTTAATGCAGACCTGGGATGTAGCAGATGCAACCGTTCGCTGGGTTCCGCATCAGCTTAACTTTCATAACTACGGCGTAGCATTTACGGAGATGAAGTATTGGCAAGGTCTAACGAACAGTACCATCATCTCGCTCGGAAGTGCGCTGCTGCAGATCGTGTCTTGCTCGCTGATCGGCTACGGCTTTGCACGCTATCGCTTCCCGTTGTATGGGCTATGGTTCGTGCTATTGATCTTTACATTCTTAGTTCCGCCACAGACGATCGTTGTACCGCTATACATGTTTTTTAGCGATCTAGGCTGGATCAATACGCATTTACCGTTCATTGTGCCGGCGGCCTTCGGTCATGGCTTGCAGGGTGCACTGTTTATATTAATCTTTATCCAGTTCTACCGGCGCTTGCCGGCAGTGCTTGAGGAGGCAGCACGGATCGATGGAGCGGGCGCCTTCCGTACGTACTGGCAGATTATGTTCCCGCTTGGACGTCCTGCGATGATTACGGTGTTCCTGTTCTCGATCGTGTGGCACTGGAACGACAACTTCCAGCCAAGCTTGTACTTGCGGCTTCCGCCATTCTACAATCTGGCACAGCGCATGAACGGCTTCTATGGTAAAGCTTCAATGACCGCGGATCAAATGAGTACAAGTGTTTCGTCGGGGGCAATAGGCATGGCTCCGACGGTTATGAATCAGATGATGGCAGGGGTTGTGCTGTCGGTAATTCCGATTCTTATCCTGTATTTGTTTGTGCAGAGGTACTTCGTAGAAAGCATCGAAAGAGCAGGTATAGCAGGCGAATAGTAGAGGAAGTCAAAAAGTTCAACTTTGATCACGAAGTAACGCGTTGTAGCGTATTCGACGTCGAATATGAAGCCCTACCGAAAGCTCCGTTGCTCACGTACCAATACCGTACGCTGCGCTACTCGCTTTCTAGTATTACTTCATCTTCTCGGTGCTGAAAGCTGAACTTTTTGAGCCTCTATTGGAAGGGTAGCTCAAAAAGTCCAACTTTGATCACGAAGTAACGCGTTGTAGCGTAGTCGACGTCGAATATTGAATTCAGCATCAAGGACGATACAAAAAGTCTGAGTTAATGCTTCCGATGTAACTTTCGTTGCAAAGAGGCACATCAACGAACGTACGAAAGTTTGTAGGAGGATTCAATGAATAAAAAATGGATGATTGCAATGAGCTGTGCTGCTGCGCTTCTGCTCGTGTCAGCTTGCAGCAAGGAGCAGCCTGCTCCTTCTGCGACGCCTGAGCAGACTGTCAATCAAGAGGATGGCGGCGAGCAGCAAAGCAATGAGCAAGTGGAGGAGCATGAAGAGACGCCTGCTGCCACTGAACAAATTACGATAGAAGAAGGTACTCCAGTGTTTACGAATGCATCTGTACATGATCCCTCCGTTATTTATGCGGACGGTATGTTTTATGTTTATGGTTCACATCTAGCTGCAGCAAAAAGTCCTGACCTCATGAATTGGACGCTTATCGGCACTGGTGTTGTCGATGGCAACCCTCTTATTCCTAACGTAAAGGAAGAGATGGCTGAAGCGCTGGAGTGGGGCCAGACGGAGACTTTCTGGGCTGGTGATGTGATTCAGCTCGCGGACGGAAAATATTACTTCTATTATAGTGTGTGTAAGGGAGACTCTCCGCGAGCTGCGATCGGTCTTGCCGTGTCCGATTCCCCTGAAGGTCCTTTCGAGGATCTTGGCATGTTCCTGAAGTCAGGCATGTGGGGGCAGCCGAGTGAGGATGGCACGATCTATGATGCGACGGTTCATCCTAATGCGATTGACCCACATGTGTTCTTTGATAAGGAAGGGCTGCTATGGATGGTATACGGCTCTTACTCAGGTGGAATTTTTATTATGGAGCTTGATCCTACGACAGGATTGCCGCTGCCTGATCAAGGCTACGGGAAAAAACTGCTAGGCAAAAACCACGTTCGTATTGAGGGGCCATATATTCAGTACAGCCCTGAAACGGATTATTACTACTTATTCCTATCATACGGTGGCTTAGATGCCAACGGTGGCTACAATATACGTATCGCGCGCTCGAAGCAGCCGGACGGTCCTTATCTCGATTCGATGGGTAACGATCTCATTGATGCGCAAGGTCCACCAGGGTCGTTCTTCGATGATCGTGCGATTGAGCCGTATGGCGTAAAGCTGGTCGGCAACTTCATGTTCCGACGTCAGCCGGGTGAAAGCGGCGGCGGTGTTGGTGCTGGATATGTGTCGCCTGGACATAACTCCACGTTCCACGACGAGGAGAGTGGTAAGTACTTCAACATCTTCCATACACGCTTCCCATTCCGAGGCGAAGGTCATGAAATTCGTGTGCATCAAATGTTCTTGAATGAGGATGATTGGTTCGTTATGGCGCCTCATCGTTATGCAGGAGAAACGATTGGTACGTATACGAAGGATGAGGCTGCTGGTGCCTACAAGCTAGTGAATCATGGCCGCGACATATCGGCAGAGGTGAAAAACTCTATCGTTGTTGAGCTTCAAGCTGATGGCAAGATTACTGGTGAGCTATCAGGCAGCTGGGAGCTAAGCGGTGAGCACAATGCTACGCTTACGATTGATGAGGTTATATATCGCGGAGTATTCCTGCGTCAGTATGACGAGCTAACGACACAGGAAGTTATGACATTTTCCGTACTCTCAGAGGAAGGAATCTCCCTGTGGGGGAGTGCTGTCGCATTAAAGGAGTAATAAGAGCAGTACTGTCACATGGGAAGTGTAATATCAAGGACAGCGTTGTTGTAACGAATCAGCAGTAACATGGGCACAGTAACATGAGTATATGAGTGCAAGAACACAGTAACAGTAAGTTGATAACGTAGCTTCAGCACGCTATTGATGCATATATTTCATATTGAAGCCAAGCGATAGCGTGTCTGAACTTCGTTGATCATAAGATGATAGAAGAAAGAAAGAAAGAAAGAAAGAAAGAAAGAAAGAAAGAACAGCAAGATCGTACATTATTAGTATTAAAATTATCACAATATTTCGAATTTTCTGTCATAAGGAAAGACACCTTGGTGCTCCAAATTGATGTCCTTTTTACAGATTAGGATTTCACACAAGCATCCATTTACCTCCGCAGATTCCACTCCAATCTACAGATCTAAAATCTACATTCTAGAAAACTCACAAATCTTACAAATTACAAAGGTGTAACAAAAGAGATTAGACCAGCCAAACGACACAGCGATGGAGCAACACAGTGATGAACTAACACACAACAACACAACGACAACCATTAGAACTTCCTGACTAGGCTCTCAAACTATGAATAGTATTAGGAGGAATAGGCAGTTATGAAAAAGAAATTGTATTTTCGCGTAATGGCTATCGTCCTTGCATTTGCAATGGCTTTGCCAATCTCTTTACAGACGGGGTATGCTGCAGCTTCTGTTTCCGCAACGGATATTGAAGGACATTGGGCGGAAGATGATTTTACAGCGTGGACAGAAAAAGGGTTGATTACAAGTGAAGAGGATGGCAGCTATCAGCCGAATAAGCCGGTTACACGCGCTGAATTTGCTGCATTGATCAATGCAGTATTTAATTTGCAAGAGGAAGCAGAGATTGCTTTCAAGGATGTTCAACAGTCAGCACCCTACTATAGCGACATTATGAAAGCGGTTGCAGACGGCTATATGAACGGATATGGAGACGGCACAATGAGACCGTTTGCTCCAGTTAGCAGACAGGAAGCCGCAGTTATCCTGCATCGAGTGTTTCAGCTAGCCCTTAATGGCAACGATGGCTCCGGTACCAATAAGCTTTCCGATGTTGCTAGTCTACCTGAATGGAGTCGCGCTGCTGTTGCTGCGCTAGTGAATGAAGGCTATGTTCAGGGTTATTCGGACGGTACCTACAAGCCACAGCTGACGATTAGTAAAGCCGAGGCTATTCGATTAATTGGGGCAATCGGTGGCGAGCTGCTCGTCAAGTCAGGCACTTATAAAGCCCTCACTGGTCGCAACGCTGTTGTGAATACAGCTGGTGTAATCATTGAACAGTCAACATTTACAGGCAATGTATATGTGACGGAAGGTGCGGCAGATGGCGAGTTTGGGCTTGATCGCACAAGCATTGATGGCACGCTGTATGTGGCAGGAGCATCTAAAGCTGTAACTGTAGACAGCTCCAGCGTTGGGACGATTGTACTTGACGATGACTATTATAATGAAGCTTTCCGTCTCGTCTTAGCTGGAACGACTTCTGTTGGAGAGCTTGTACTGCAATCCTCGGTTAGAGTTGTAGCAGAAGCAGGCGTTACGATAGATAAGCTCGTAATCGATGGACTGCCAGAAGGTGCTGTGATCGAATTGATCGGAAGCTTCGGCTCTGTCGAGGTTCGTTCAACGAACAAGCCGACGATTAAGCTAGATGGTACGATTGGCAGCTTAAGTGGGGAAGCAGCGAACGTAGTGGAGGGTAAGCTTGAAGACTCAAACGTGACTCCAACACCGACTCCGACACCAGTGACTAATCCTGGCCCAGTAACAACGCCTAGCCCAACAGGAACACCTGCACCATCTCCGGTGCCAGACTTAACTGAGCCGCCGGTGTTCCGCAATGATTCTGTACATGATCCATCTATTATCGTTGTAGATGATATGTATTATGTATTTGGCTCTCACCTTGCTGCAGCCAAGTCACCAGACCTCCTGCAATGGGAAACCTTTGCAAGTGGAGTGAATTCGGATAATCCGCTATTTGACGATGTACTTGTAGATTTGAAGGAAGCGTTCGAATGGGCGGAGCTTGAAGGGCTTTGGGCAGCCGATGTGATCGAATTGAATGGCAAATTCTATATGTATTACAACGCGTGTAGGGGAGATGCACCGATCTCAGCGCTTGGTATTGCTGTAGCTGATGACATTGAAGGTCCATATGTGAATCAGGGGATTATATTGAAATCTGGTAAGGGCAAAGCGCCGCTGAACGAAGCCAACTATAATGCGAATATTCATCCAAATGCGATTGATCCACATCTGTTCTTTGACGAGCAAGGCAAGCTTTGGATGGTCTATGGTTCATACTCAGGTGGCATATTTATGATGGAGATGGATGCTGAGACTGGACTGCCGATTGCTTACGAGGACAGTGAGCTCAACTCAGAGAATGATGGCTATGGCCGTAAGCTAATGGGCGGCAATCATGCGAGAATTGAAGCGCCTTACATTCAATATGTACCAGAGTCTGGATACTATTACTTGTATGTGACGTTTGGCGGACTAGATGCAGTTGGTGGCTATAATATGCGTGTTTCACGTTCATTGACGCCAGAAGGTCCATATTATGATGCGGAAGGCAATGATATGCTGAAAGCAGCAGGTAAACCAGGCGGTGGTCTGGTAGGCAACGACGTTAATATTGCTCCATATGGTGTGAAGCAGCTAGGCAATTATGTATACGACAACTTATATAATGAAGCGAACTATCCAGCCTATGGTTATGTGTCCGCAGGACATAACTCTACTTACTATGACGAGGATAGCGAGAAGCTGTTCAATATATTCCACAGCAGGTTCCCGAATAGAGGCGAACAGCATGAAATTCGTGTTCATCAAATGTGGATCAATGAAGATGGCTGGCCAGTGATGGCTCCTCATCGCTACTCCGGTGAAACGATCCGTGCGGTGACCGAAGAGGAAATCGTTGGACCATATCATTTCATCAATCATGGTAAAGAGATTACGAGTGAAATCTTCGAAACTAGCTATATTGAATTGCTGCCGAATGGTCAAATTACGGGAAGCATTACAGGTACATGGGAGCTAAGCGGAGAGCGTGGCTACGATGTGGAGCTGAGCCTTCTCGAAAACGAGCAGGAGGTACAATATAGCGGTGTGTTCGCAAGACTGTGGGACGCAACGAACGAGCGGTATACGATGACCTTCACGGCATCGTCTCAAGCTGGTGTAACGGTATGGGGAAGTCAACTGCCCGCTATTAGTGATCAGCAGCTCGTGGACAATGTGAGTGAGTCACTTCATATTGGAGATGCAACGCGAGTATATAAAAACTTGTCGTTAATAACTGTAGGCGCGCTAGGTAGTGTTATAGAATGGGAGTCTTCCGATGAGAGCATCGTGCAAGTCGACGGAACGATTCATCGTCCTGCATACGGCAGCAGCGGTGATGCCGAGGTGACGCTAACAGCGAAGATTACACGTGGAGATGCTAGCACCGAGAAAGTATTTGAGCTAATCGTAAAAGAGCAGCCTGAGCAACCACTCTATGATGGTATGATTGCGCATTATGGGTTCGAAGGAGCTCTTGTTGATCGGATCGATAATAGCCGAGTGGGAGAGATGACAGGAAATCGCATCGATAACGGTGGAGGCATAATCACCTATAGCGATGGTATAGATGGTCAAGCCGCAGTGTTTAACGGCGAATCCGGCATCCGTCTGCCAGAAGGATTAATTAACAATACTTCGACTTATTCGGTATCGCTGTGGTTGAAGCCAGAGCAGCTGACAGATTTCACAACAACATTTTTCGGGGCTGTTCCAGTAGATGGCGGCTACGAATATATCAGCATTGTGCCGAAGCATGGCTTCTGGAACAACATGGTGGCTTGGGGCTATCAAAACGGTGCGCATTATGATGCTCATTCCCACACGGTGCTGCCGCTGAATGAGTGGACGCAAGTTGTTGTTACCGTAGAAAGCAATGCTGTTAATGTGTATGTGAACGGCAGCTTGAAATTTACGGGTACTGGCTTCCCTCATTTGTTCGGCTCAGATAATGGTCAGTTTGCACTTGGTGTAAACTATTGGGATCTGCCATACAAAGGGAAAATGGATGAGCTGCGCATCTATGACGTTGCTATTCCTGCTGAGCAGGTTGCTGCACAATACGAGCAGGATCGCTCCAATGTGTGGGCGTTAAAGCTGAGTGCTTCGCAGCTTAATCTTGTAGCTGGCGGAACGGCTTCATTGTCAGCAGCTATCACTCCAGCATCTGCAAGCGATCAACCATTGCAGTGGCACAGCTCAGATGAGGCGGTAGCAACGGTTGCTAACGGTGTGGTGACAGCAGTTGCGGCGGGTGACGCAGTCATTACCGTTAGCTCAGTGAATGACCCGAGCAAGCGTGCCGAAGCACGTGTAAGTGTAACAGAGCAAGTGATTGCGGTTGAAGCGATAGATCTGGAGCGTGAAGAGGTCGTGCTTCGCGGAGGTGCATATATTCCGAGCAATATTGTCATATTGCCAGACAATGCATCGATAAAAGAGCTAAGCTGGTCGATCGACGATGCTGCTATCGCGGACATTCATCCGCACACTGGAAAAGTCATTGCCAAGTCTGAGGGAAGCACTACGGTTACAGCAACTGCAGTAGATGGAAGTGGCGTAAGTGCATCGTATACATTAGTGGTTAGCAATGAAGGGCTCCTTGCACACTATGCCTTCGAGGACAATCTTAATAACGGAGCGGGTACGGCCTTCGCTTCTGGGGCAGTTATAGGCGGCAAGGTTCATGAGACTGGAGGCAGCATCACATACGGAGAAGGTGTTACTGGCCAAGCGGCAAGCTTTGATGGTCAATCTGGCGTGCGACTGCCAGACGGCTTAATTGCGGATGACACATACACAGTAGCATTCTGGTTAAAGCCGGAGCAGTTAACACCATTCACCACAACATTTTTTGGGGCACGTACGGGAGATGATTGGATCAGCTTTGTGCCTCAGGGACATGATGGTGTAGCCGGCAATACGATGCTGTGGTCGACGTTGAAGCTAGAGGATGGAGCGAGCTGGATCGATGCTCATGTTGGCTCTAGAATCGCAGCTGGTCAATGGGTGCATATTGCTTTTACCGTCGCTCAGAACAACGTGACGATCTACATTGACGGTGTTAACAAGTATGAAGGAAGCTTCAATAACGTATTCACCGATGCGAGTGGCGTATTTACGCTTGGTGTAAACTATTGGGATGTACCGTACAAAGGTCTGTTTGATGAGCTGCGTATTTATGACGAGGCGTTGAGCGCGGAGCATATTACGTACTTAGCAGCTGAATAATTATAATGAATTAAACAACAAAACAAAGAATCGCCCAGTCGTTGCTTCTGCAATGGCTGGGCGATTATATTTCCTAATTTCTAATTACCTAGGTTGGCAGCTCATTAGTGCCTATCATTCACTCACTTACGCAATTATGCAAATGGGCGTAAAGCCTCTTTATATAGCTCATACAAGTCTTTCCATTCGCTTTTATGATCGACGAGCTCCTTGCCATTAAGTAAAGTCGAGATCGCATCAAGGCAAATATGCCAGCCTGCCAGATCACGCGGAGTGTGATCCGTAATGGTCGAGAGCTTTTCAACAAATACAACTCGGCAGCCTTCCGTTGTTTGCTCCAGTTCAAATGCTACAACGTCACGATCCCATGTAAACTCAAGCAAGCGCTGCGGCTCTAGTGCGAGGATCTTCATGTCTTCGAAGCTACCATCACCCATATCGAAGGTAATGCGGCCATCCACCTGTAAGCTCTCCACTGCAAGCTCGGGAAACCATTGCTGGAGCTTATCATTCTCCGTTAAGTATGCCCACACTTTTTCTACTGCATGCGGGTACATCCGTTCCATCGTTACAGTAAAATGTTGATCGTTCTTCGTAATCTTACCTAGCATCGTAAATTACTGCTGCGGGTATGTTATGTAAACAGCAGCTTCCTCCTTTATTCGAATTCCTTCTATATAATATTGGCTTTAACTGCACAGAAATTCAATGCGTAAACACTCAGTTCAAAAATTTGTAACTATATTTTTTTAAGTTGCTATTTATTTTTTGATTCGTACAGGTTATAATAGACTCACATCTTAAAATTAAGATAAATAAATATAGTCAGTCATAAAGGAGATAGAGAAATGAAAGTACTTTTAGTTAAAGCTAATAACCGCCCAGCTTCTGATGCGGTATCTTCCAAAATGTTTGAAGCATTCCAAGCAAACCTGAAAGGTGCTGAAGTTTCAACTTTCGACGTATTTGCAGAGGACATGCCTTATTTCGGTCAAGATTTCTTTGATGCATTCGGCAGAGCGCAAGCTGGCACTTTGACAGACAATGATCAACGTCTTCTTGCTGCTAAGCAAAAAGCTATGGATGCACTAAGTGCAGCTGATGTTGTTGTATTTGCATTCCCGCTTTGGAACCTAACAATTCCTGCAGCACTACAAACATTCATTGACTACACTTACCAAGCAGGATATTCCTTCAAATATAATGAGCAAGGTCAAATGGTTTCACTTCTAACTGATAAAAAAGCAATTTTCCTAAATGCACGTGGCGGAATCTACTCTAGCCCAGAAGCTGCACCAATGGAAATGTCTTTGAACTACATGCGTAACGTAATCGGTGGTGTTTACGGTATGGAAATCATCGATGAAGTTGTAATCGAAGGCCATGCAGCAAACCCAGCGCAAGCTGAGACAATTATTGCTGAAGGTATCGAAAAAGTTAAAGCAGCTGCTGAAAAGCTTTCTCTTGTTGCTGCAAAGTAATATTGCCCTAACTTGAATCAACGGCTAGCCAAAGTCAGCATGATCTACAACAATAAGCACTAGTCCGTTGTGCTATAGATTATACAAATGAGCAAGATTGAAAGGATGATGCATTTGAACTGCCCCCTGTCAAGTAGACAGTGGAAATAGTAAAAGAGACATTAAGCGGCTCGAGTCCTGAATTCTAATGGGCTCAGGCCGCTTAATCGTTTTTGATACCTATGGTGATTGTAGAAAT
>Ga0180216_1001460_pt1 | contig 21120 bp, 19 predicted proteins | sample eDN3rd37CBELigMG_FD_128879 | JGI IMG/M metagenome (GOLD analysis project Ga0180216, IMG submission 128879) | Enriched Miracle-Growth compost microbial communities from Emeryville, California, USA - eDNA 3rd pass 37_C BE-Lig MG (version 2)... ...
ATGATCGCGAGAGGGGGGCTCGGCGAGGTTCCGCCGTCGGCTGGACGAACGGAGCCGAGCCCGGTTCGTGGGACCGCCGGCGATCATCCTCCGCCGAATCCCGATACGCTCTTTGTATCGGCCCCGGCGCGCGATCGGACGCTCCGAATCGTCGCCATGCCGCGGGCGGGCGGTCGCGAAAAAGCGGCTGGCGCGATCAAGCCGGTTGCGCCGGAACTGGCGGCGTCATGGCCCCACCTCGCTCACGCGGCCCTCCAGCTTCGGCGCGGCGACGCGCCCCTGGTTTTTCAGGATGAAGCGCCACGCGGTGGAGAGAACATTGGGTTCGAGAAGCTCGTGGTTCAGCCTCCCGAAGTAGTCGCCCAGATGAAGCGCGTCGCCGCGGGTGATGACGGAGGAGTTGCAGACGATCCGATACTCGCGAGACGGCTCGATGTCGGTCTCAACCACGCGCTGCCCCTGGGGCTTGCGGCGATCGAACCTGTAACGGCAACCGGCCACTTGAACGAGGAACATGTCGTCCTTGGGACCGTCGAGAATGTTCGCCTCGATGATTTTCAGCAGGTCGGAGCCTTTCAGCGTGAAGGTGGCCAGCGCGGTGTCGAGGGGCCGCAGCCAACTGACGAACTCCATGAAGCGGACGGGCCGGCCGGCCTCGATGGCGCGCCCGCGCATGCCGTCGCCGTAGCGATAATGGCCCTTTGTGCTGATGGCGACGTCGGCGCCGCTGATGTCGAGCATGGCGTCGTTGAGCCAGTTGCCGAGCGTGGTCTCGGGGCCCCCCTCCCAGGTGGGCGGCTCTTCCGCGACGCCGATGACGAAGTCTTTCCAATCAAGGCGCGACGGCTCCCGCCTCGGCCTCTTGGTCGCGGTCCAGTCGCCGCGTTCCCGGGTGAGCGAGAGTTCCTCGGACTCATCGCAAAGGCCTCGGAAGACCTCCCGGCCGTCCACGTCGACGGCGAGCGGCCGCGCCGGGTCGTACAGCGCGGGATCGGGCCGAAGCGCGAGGCGCGACGTGTTTTTCAGCTTCACCACGACGCGATTCTCGGGCTCGGCCCTCGCGTCGACCTCCGCGAACCAGCCCGGACGCTCGATCTCTTGAATCTCGACCCACCAGGCGCGGCCGTGCGGCGGAAAATAGGCGCGGTGGGTGATGTGCTTCGGATGCGCGACCCGACGTTGTTTCAGCGCCCAGTCGAGGACCCTCGGGGTGCTCTCGGCGAAGGTGTTGTGCCCAGCGCCGGGGATCACCCACAGCTCGCCGTTGTAACCCAGCCGCTTCATTTCCTCGGTGATCGGGATCGGTCCGGTGGCCGCGTAGATGGGCCAGTCGTCCCCGCCTTGAACGTAAAGCATGGGCACATCGCGCAGATTCGCGACGAGATCGACGTGGCCGTAGGTCGACCCCAGCGGAGCGCCCCCCGCGAACAGGTCGGGGTAACGGCAGCAAAGGTACGTCGTTCCCGTGCCGCCCATCGACTGCCCGGTGCATACGATCCGATCGGCGTCGATGTGGAACCGCCGCAGCGCGTCGTCAATGGCGGCCAGCGCGTTGATCTCGGCCTCGCCCCGCCATTCGGTGGGCAACCCGTTCGAATCGGTGCCGAGCGGGCAAAGCACGGCCAGCCCGCGCTTCTCCGCCTCGGCCTTGTAGATTCCGTCGAGATAGGCTTCGTGATCGAAGTACTTGTTCTGATCGCCGCCGGTGCCGTGCAGCGCCACGAGCAGGGGGACGGCTTCCCTCCCGTCATGCGCCGAGGGAAGATACAGCCGGTAGGGTTGCCTGGATCCGTCGAACGGCGAGGTGAACTCAAGCGCCAGGTCGCGCGGACCCGCCACGTCCGGCTCGTCGGCGAGCCCCGGAACCGCGAACGCGGCCAGCGCCGCGAGCAGCGGAGGGAGGAGGCGAGAAGATGCCGGGCGCTTGGCTCCGGGCCGGGGCCGCGACGTGGTTCTCGGCGGGCGCGCTCTCATGGCGGGTTCTCCTGGACCACGGCCGGCAAGCGGAGTGGAGTGGAGTGGAGAAGCCGGCCGGCGTTCGATGGAAACCGAGGTTACCCCGCCGCGGCCCGCGGAACAAGCGGCCCTCACGCCCGGCCCGACCGCTCGTGAACGTGGGGGAAGGGCTCCAGGTGGACCAGCACGTCCCGAACGATCGCGAATTTCTCCAGCAGCCGGTCCTTGACGTCGTGGCCGATCTGGTGCCCCTCGGCGACGGTCATCTCGGCGGCGACCTGAACGTGGATGTCGATCAGGTACTCCAGGCCCGTTTTGCGGACCCAGAGCTTGTCAACCCGGCGCACGCCCCGCGTGCCGGCGGCGAGGGCGCGCACCTCGGCGACGAACTTCGGGTCGGCCTGCGCGTCCATCAACTCCTGAGCGCTCGCCAAAAGCAAGCCGGTCGCCGAGTAAAGGATCACGACGACCACCACCAGCGCCGCCGCGCCGTCGAGGAACGCGAGTTTCGGCCCGCCGACCCGGACCAGGAACAGACCGATGAAAACGGCCAGGGCGCTTAGGGCGTCGGATCGGTGGTCCCAGGCGTTGGCGATCAAGGCGCTCGAGCCGAGCCGCCGGCCCAACCGCGCCTTGTACTGGAAGAGCGCCTCCTTGACCGCCACGTTGACCCCGGCGACCGCCAGCGTCCAGACCGGCGGGGGCCCGAGCGAGGCCTCGGGAGGGAACGACCAAATCACCCCCCAGCCGACGATCAGGGCCGAGACGATCACCAAAACCGCCACGTTCGACCCGGCGATCGCCTCGGCCCGGGTGTGTCCGTAGGGATGCTCGGCGTCGGCCGGCTTCTGCGCGACCCGAAAGGCCAGCAAGACCGCCGCCGAGGTGAAGACGTCGCCCAGCGAGTTGACCGCGTCGGAGATCAACGCCATCGACCCGCCGACAAGCCCCCCGGCCAGCTTCGCCACCCCCAGGATCAGGTTGACCACCAGCCCAAGAACGGTCGCCCGAACCGCCTCGCGATACAACGTCCGCTTGCCCTCCTCCGCCGGAACCAAACTCATGCGGCCTCTCGTCTCCCCGAATTGGGATGGAATGAAGGAAAGCCCTCCGCGCCACTCATTCTAGAGAGCCGCCCCCGCGCCCGCCAAGCTCGCGATTGGACCTCGCCGAAGACGCCTTGAAAAGCCGCTCTTGGCCGCGCGCTTGACGATTATCCATAATGTTTTCGTGTGGCCGACGCGGTCGGCCGAGTGGATTGAGGGGGGAGGAGAGCCGGTTCGATGGCGATGAAGGAAGGCGCGGCGGCGACGGAAGCACAACCAGGTGCAATGGCGGCGGCCGTGGCGGCGGCCGCGCCCAGCCAGAAGGCGGCGGCGGGCCCGGTCGGGGCGGCCGAGGGGGCGGTCCTGGCTGTCCTGGCGGGGCTGAGCGTCTCGCACCTCTTGAACGACACGATGCAATCGCTGATTCCCGCGGTCTATCCGATCCTCAAGGAGAAGTACGCGCTGAGCTTCACCCAGGTGGGGCTGATCACGTTTGGATTTCAGATGTCGTCATCGCTGCTTCAGCCGGTGGTGGGGATCGCCACCGACCGCCGGCCGATGCCGTACTCACTGGCCTCGGGGATGATCTTCACGTTCTCGGGGCTGGTCTTGCTGTCGATGGCCTGGAACTTCGGCTCGATCCTGGTGGCGGCGGCGTTGGTGGGGGTCGGCTCGTCGGTCTTTCATCCCGAGGCGTCGCGGGTGGCCCGGATGGCGTCGGGGGGTCGGCACGGGTTCGCCCAGTCGTTCTTTCAGGTCGGCGGCAACGCGGGAACGGCCCTGGGGCCGCTTTTGGCCGCGTTTATCGTCGTGCCCTGGGGCCAGCCGAGCATCGCCTGGTGTTCGGTCGCGGCGGTCGCGGCGATGATCGTCCTGTTCAACGTCGGCCGGTGGTACTCCGCCCACCTCGCCGCCGCGCGGGCGAACCCCCGCCCCCGGACCATCGCCCGGCGAAGCGACCTGTCGACCCGGCGCGTCGCCTCGGCGGTCGGCATCCTGCTTGTCCTGATCTTCTCCAAATATTTTTACATGGCGAGCCTCAGCAGCTACTACACCTTTTATCTGATCCACCACTTCGGCGTTTCGGTTGAAACGTCGCAGGTCTGCCTCTTCATCTTCCTGGGGGCGGTGGCCGCCGGCACCCTGGCCGGGGGGCCGATCGGCGACCGGATCGGCTTCAAGGCGGTCATCTGGGTCTCGATCCTGGGCGTGTTGCCGTTCACCATGCTGTTGCCCCACGTCAACCTGTTCTGGACCGTGGCGCTGACCATTCCCATCGGCGCGATTCTGGCCTCGGCCTTCTCGGCGATCATCGTCTACGCCCAGGAGCTGTTGCCCAGCCGCGTCGGCATGGTCGCCGGCCTCTTCTTCGGCTTCGCCTTCGGCATGGGAGGCCTCGGCGCCGCCCTGCTGGGCGGCCTGGCCGACCGGACGAGCATCGAATTCGTCTACGGCGTCTGCGCCTACCTCCCCATGGCCGGCCTCCTCACCGCCTTCCTGCCCAACCTCCGCCACCCGGCCGGGCATTGAGCCGAGGACCCGAAACCGGGTCGGGTCGGGAGGTCAATCCCCCCCGCCGCACCGGCGCCATGCGTGGGGCTCGGCGGGGGTAGGTATTGCCCTCCCCGGAAAACCGCTCGCGAAACCCGCCGGCCCCGCCCACCCTTGACACCTCAATAGTTGATTCATAAACTATTCACGGGTCAACGAAGTGCGGATCGAAGGGAGCGGGGGTCATGGGGGCCGGAAACCTGGAGCGGCGGATCGGCAAGCGGGAGGCGTTTCGAACGCTGGAGGAGGCGGCTATGTTGGGCCTGGTGCGGACCACCGATCGCGTCCAGGGCCGCGTGGCGCGGCTCTTGCGGGAGCATGGGCTCACCCCCGCGCAATACAACGTGCTCCGGATCCTCCGGGGAGAGGGGCGGCCCACGCCGATCCTCGAGATCGCCCAGCGGATGCTCACCGAGACCCCCGGCATCACCGGCCTGATTGACCGGCTTGAGAAGTTGGAGCTGGTCCAGAGGCGGCGGTGCGAGACCGATCGGCGGGTCGTCTTCGTGGCGATCGAACCGAAGGCCGAGGCGATCCTCGCCGGACTCGACCAACCGATCGAGGAACTACGGCGCGGCATGTTCTCACACCTGGGCGACGCCAACCTGCGCGTCCTGGTCCGCCTCTTGAACAAGGTGCGCGAGCCGCTGGAGGAGACGCCGGGCGATCAACCCGCGAAGAAAAAAGCGGAAAATCACGACGAATCGGAGTCTGGAACCGAATTGGAGGGAGGCGTTCAATGATTCGCGTTCGAAGGGCCGCCCAGCGCGGCGGCGGCGATCACGGTTGGCTTCAAACCGCGCACACGTTTTCGTTCTCCTCGTATTACGACCCCGCGCACATGGGCTTTCGGTCCTTGCGGGTGATCAACGAGGACCGCGTGCGGCCGTCGACCGGCTTTGGGAGGCACGGCCATCAAGACATGGAGATCGTCACCCACGTCCTCTCCGGGGCGCTTGAGCACGGTGACGACATGGGCAACTCGGCGGTCCTCCGCGCCGGGGAGATGCAGCGGATGACCGCCGGGACCGGGATCACGCACAGCGAGCGGAACCCGTCGCCCGACGAGCCCGTCCACTTCTATCAAATCTGGCTGTTGCCCGACCGCGAAGGGCTGGAGCCAGGCTACGAACAAAAGGCGTTCCCCGACGCCGGCCGGCGCGGAGAGTGGCGGCTGGTGGTCTCGCCGGACGGCCGAGACGGCTCGCTCCGCATCCATCAGGACGCCTCGATCTTTTTGGCGACGCTCGACGCGGGAGACAAGCTGATCCGGCCGATCGAGGAGGGCCGCCACGCCTGGATCCAGGTCCTTCGCGGCTCGGTCGCCCTCGACGGCGAAACGCTTCGGGCCGGCGACGGAGCGGCGATCAGCCATGAATCGTCGGTCGCGATCAAGACGGTTGACCCCGCGGAGCTCATGCTCTTCGACCTGGCCTGAGACTCGCTCAACTTTTTTTCATCGGGAGGTGACTTATGGCGCGTGTCTTGCGAGGAATTTTCAGCGTGATGGGCCGCATCGCGTTGACGGCGATCTTCATCTCGGCGGCGCTGGGGCAGAAGATCCCCCACTTCAACGGCGTCGTCCAGTACATGGAGGCGCACAACGTGCCGGCGCCCCGGCTCTTGCTGCCCGCGGCGATCGTCTTCCTGCTGGTCGGCGGAGCGTCCGTCCTGCTGGGCTACCGGGCGCGGATTGGGGCGCTCTTGCTTTTGCTTTTCCTGATCCCGGCCACCTACTATTTCCATGACTTCTGGAACCAGAGCGGACAAGAGGCGGAGGCGCAAACGATCCATTTCATGAAGAACCTTTCGATGATGGGGGCGATGATCTTCATCATCGCCAACGGCTCCGGCGCCTGGAGCCTCGACGGCCGCGGCTCCAAGATCGCCGAGCCGATCGAACCGGCGCCCGCGGAATGACGCGGCGACGGCCGATCGTCCACTCAGGTTCGCTTCAACACCACTGGAGATCAACATGCACCCAACCCGAAACGACATGCCCGAGGATCTTCGCATTTCGGTCGTCAAGCTGCTCAACGATCGGCTGGCCGACGCGATCGACCTTCAGCTTCAGAGCAAGCAGGCGCACTGGAACGTCCGGGGGCCGCATTTTCTGAGCCTCCATGAGTTGTTTGACCAGGTGTTCGCCAAGGCCCAGGGGTACGTCGACGAGATCGCCGAGCGCGCCGCGGCTCTGGGCGGCGTGGTCGAGGGGACGATTTCGGCGGTCGCCACGCGCACCAAGCTGCCGCCCTTCCCGCCCTCGGCGAGCGACGGCCGCGACTGCGTCGACGCCCTCGCCAAGGCGCTCGCGGCGTTCGGCAAGCAGGTCCGCGCGGCGGTCGAGACGGCCGAGAGCGCGGGCGACGTCGGCACCGCCGACCTCTTCACCCAGATCTCCCGCGACGTCGACATGCAGCTTTGGATGGTCGAATCCCACCTCGAATGCCCCTCCATGAAGCCGGGTTCCGGCGGCGCCGACTCCGAAGGCGCCTGACCCGCCGGCGGCCGGATGACGAAATCCATTCCCAACCATTCCGGTTCCCCGCGGCGCGACCGGCTCGCCCGCGGGATCCCTTGCCGCCCGCCCGCGCCAGGGCCAGTCGCGCCATGATTGGCCATTGATCGCCTCCAGGCGACGCCCGTTCACTCAATTCACCATCCCAAGGTATTCGTGCGCGCCGGGGGGGCGCCCCCTTGACGGGCCGGCGCGGCACGGCGCACGATGGAATTCAGCTTGAATACGAGGCGGCGCCTTGCGCTCCCACTTGTTCCAATAAGGCTCGCTCCAAAAGGCTCGTTTCAGAAAGCTCGTTCCAAAAAGGAGCGGGGGGGGCCGCCGCGCCTCCTTCGCCATCCGGCCAACCGCGGGTCTTGCAAGCCTCGTCGAGATCTCTTATCGATTCTCATCCAGTCTCGTCGACAGGGACGAATGCGGAAGTGGGGCCTTGGGTTCATCAAGCCAATTGATTTTGTTTTCCGCCTTGAAAACCATCCACTCGGGAGAACAGGCATGAATGCGTCGCTACGCCGTGGTTTCACCCTGATTGAGTTGCTGGTGGTGATCGCGATCATTGCGGTTTTGATTGCGCTTTTGCTCCCCGCGGTGCAGTCGGCTCGCGAGGCGGCCCGGCGCTCGCAGTGCGTCAACAATTTGAAGCAAATTGGCCTGGGCGTGGCCAATTACGAAAGCTCGATCCAGTGCCTCCCGCCCCAGCGGTTTCTGCTTAACTGGAACGACTGGGGCCCCCACGCCATGATGCTGCCGCAGATGGAACAGTCGGCGATGTACAACGCTTTGAACTTCGCCGACACCGGACGGTCGGCGGCGATCAACCAGGACGGCACCATTGGCGCGATTGAGAACTCGACGGTCATCCGCGCCCGCCTTTCCTACCTGATCTGCCCCTCCGACACCGAGCGGGCGAAGACTCAGGGGGGACAGGTCAGCTACGGGATGAACATGGGATCGGAGCCCTACGCGGCGACGCACGGCGGCAATTGGATCGGCGTCGGAATCGACATCCCGGCGATCATGAGCAAGCAGCCGACCGCGCGGCCATGCCGCCTGGCCGACATCATCGACGGCACCAGCAACACGGCCTGCTTCAGCGAGCGGCTCATCGGCATCGGCCCGATCAACCCCAGCGAACTCGACAAGCTGACGCCGTCGTCATCCGTCTCTAACATTCCAAACTGGCTTCCCGACGACCAGCCGTACACCGCCTACCTGACCTGCATGGCGACCAAGCCCAACGCCTCCAACCTCGCCCAGTACGCCTACGTCTCCGGCGGCTTCTGGCACACCGGGCTCATGGACAACAACTGCTACCTGCACATCATGCCGCCCAACACCTGGGGCTGCACCATCATGGATCAGCGCTCCGACGGCGCCCTCTACAACGCCGGGAGCCGCCATCCCGGGGGCGTGAACCTCTTGATGTGCGACGGTTCGGTGCGGTTCATCAAAAACTCGATCGGCTTCGCTCCCTGGAACGCGCTGGGCACTCGGGCCAACGGGGAGGTCATCTCCAGCGACTCGTATTGATCGTCCCGACCGGAGCGTCCCACCCTCATCAGGCCCCTTGAACTCCCGACGCCCCCGGGCCCAGGCTCGGGGGCCGGGAGAGGAGTTGAACCGACGATGTTCTGGATTCCACCCCGCGTCCGCGTTTTCGGCCCGCTGGCGATCGCCGCGGCGACGGCGCTCGCCGCCTTCGGCTGCGGCGAGCCGGGGCCGCCGCCACTCGCCAAGGTCCACGGCAAGGTCACCCGCAAGGGGGAGCCGCTCACGACCGGCAGCGTTCTGTTCGTCCCAGTCGCGCCGAAGGAGGAGGGGTCGCGCGACTACCCCGCCGGCGGCCCCATCGGCCAGGACGGAAGCTACGAATTGACGACCATCGACCCCGGCGACGGCGCGGCGGTCGGCGAGCACAAGGTCGTCGTGATCTCCATGACCGGCGGCGCCGAGGCGCCCACCGGCTTCTACGAGGGCGAATCGTCCAAGGCCAAGGCGCCGAAGCCGGCCACCCTGAAGTCGGCGATCCCGGGGAAATACGCGGCCCCCGAGACCACCCCGCTCTCGTTCACGGTCAAACCGGGCGAGAACACCTTCGACATCGACCTGCCGGATTAGCATTCCAGCGCGGCCGACGGATCGGCTTCACCCGCGGCGTTCGGCCCTTTTGATTTCCCGGCCGGCGCGAAGCCGCGGCGATCCCGGGGAGCCCGCGAAGCGCCTCCCCGGGATTGGCCCCGCCTCGCGGGACGGTCTTACCCAACCCGACGGGCCAGGCCGACCACGCCCACAAAGCCGACGCCCAGAAGGACCAGCCCGGCGGGTTCGGGGACGGCGGCGGCGGGGCCGATGGTCTTGAAGTCGTCCACGGCGACGTAGGTGGGGGTGAGGTCGCCGAAATTGTTCCGCTTGGTCGTGTAAAACGTGAAGCTCAGGCTGCGGGCGTCGCCCAGGCCCGTCAGGTCGATGGTCTCCCAACTGTTCAGAGCGGATGTCTTGCCGTCGCGGTAATCAGCCAGGTAGACGTCCAGCGAGTTCGTGACGGAGCCGCCGCCGCCGAGCCCATCGTAACCGGTGATGGTGAGAAGGAAGTAGTCGCCGTTCTCGAACTTTGGGGTGAACGAGTCGCCCTCGGTGATCGAAAAGTACGTGTACGCCGTGTTGGTGACGGCCATCGAATACGCCGACTGGCCGGCGGCAAGATCAATGTACGCGCCGCCGAAGGTTCCCCCGTCGAAGCCGATCGCGTACTGAGACGAGCCCCCCGCGCCCTCGCCGGTGATCGCGCTGTACTGGTTGCCAAACCCCGGGGTCGTGTTGTCGGTGTGGTTGGACACCGCCCAGCCCGCCCAAAACTCGTAGTTAAAATCCTGGTCGTACTCGTATTTATTGTTAAAGAAATTGCCGTCGACGCCAAACCCCCCCGAGTCGTTGTTGTAGCCGGTGGCGGGCAGGGGGAAGCTCTCGAAGTCGACGGTGGTGATGACCGATCCGGCCCGGACGGTGGAGCCGAGGACCAGGAGCGCGAGCACCAGGGACGGAAACAGAGCGCGACGCATCGGAAGATGCTCCTTTTAAAGCACGAGGATTGAAGAAAGATCCGGCGAGGGATCCGGTCAGTAGGTCGAGTCGTCGATCACCTCGCCGCCGTCGCGGGTGCAGAGCGCGCCGAGGGTCTGGTTGCTGATCGTTTCCTTGAGGAACCTGGCCGAGCCGTCGCAAAACAGGACGTTGACGCCGGAGGGGTGCCGGCTGGCCAGTTCCTGGCCGTACTCGGAGGGGGGGCGGGCGTTGATGGGGGCGGCCTGGTCGAAGAGGTTCCGCCCGCTGGCCCAAAAGGCGTTGAGCGCTTCGGGGGCCTCGCCGACCTGGATGGTGCGCGAGGCGCCGTCGGTGATCTCGGTCAGGCTGATCGTCTGATTGAAGATCAAGGGGCCGCGGGGAGGGTTGTTGTAGGCGTTCTTGCCGCTCAGCCCGCGTTCGCCATACATGCCGCCGTAATCGCCGTCGGCCGCTTCGAAGGGGTCGCCGGGGTACTTCCCCCAAAGCGACTTGCGGGGTTCGGAGGGGCAAAGATAAATCGCCAGCACGGTGTGGGCGGCGGTGGAGTTGGCCGCGTGGCTGTACGCCAGGTTCACGTTCAATTGCGCGTACAACTCCCGCTGCTCCAACCAGGGGAGGATGGCGGCCGACCAGCCCATGTTCATGTTCACGGTGTTCGGCTGGGTGGGCATGGGAATCCAGCCCCCCGCGGGAAAGGTCGAATGGGCGTCGTGATAGCCGTGCAGGGCGATGCCGATCTGGCGGAGGTTGCCCAGACAGTGCGCGCGGCGGGCGGCCTCGCGGGCGGATTGGACGGCGGGCAGAAGCAAGCCGATCAAGACGGTGATGATGGCGATGACCACCAACAACTCAATCAGCGTGAAGCCGCGCTGGCGATGGCGGGGATGATCGAGGAAGTAGGGCGACAAAGCGGCCGGTCCCGCCGGCGATCCGGCAAAACGAACGATTCGCCTCGGCCCTTCTCCGGCGCGTCGCTGGGCGCGGAACAACCGCGCCGAGTCCACCCGGACGCCTGTGACCGAGGCATCCCAAGCTCGAATCTCGACGGGCAGGTCTTCTGGCTCTCGGCTCCAGCGGTCCCGGGCGGCCTTCCCACCCGCTGTTGGCGGGCAGTGGCCATTGGATCTTTGTTCGCGCCCGTGGACCCGACCGATTACAGCGGCGGCCCCGCGACGGATTCTCACCGTCTTCCCTATTCTTTCCGTGGTCGAACCGGTTAATGGTTCCGGAACACCCGTCGAGAGCACCGATTAAACCACCCCCGGCGCCGTTCCGTCAAGCGGGCCCATTCGGCCGATGGCGCCGCGAGCTTGAGAAATTCGCGAGATTGGGCCTGACGGAATCGTTCGGTTTGCTAAGATGGCCCCGCCTCGAAGCGATGGATGGGATCGGGGCGTCTTGCCGAACGTTGTCTTCACCAGGAGGGTGAGCACATGAACCGGCCGTTTTCGCTGGGCGATCTGGTGGGCTTTCAACTGGTCACCGGGCAGGCTTCCGAGGGAATCATCATCCATCGGATCGTCGAAAAGCGCCAGCCGACCATCTTCTTGATCGAGAGCGCCGACAAGCGCCGGGCGTTCCGATTCGAGACCGAGCTGTCGCTCATCACCCCCGCCGAAGCCATGCCCCGCGTCGACGATTCCCACGGCGACCGCCACGTCCCCACCCCCGTCTTCGCCGCCCAAACCGCCGACGATTGAGGGGAGCGGCCGACCGAAGGCGATCAAGAGCGGCCAACGCCAACCATTCTTCTCCCCTCGAGCGCCGGCGCGGCCGGATGAGGACTGACGGGTTCACGGCCGAAGCGAGGGGCGATTCCGGGAGGGCAATGCCCTCCCGTCGAGCCGGAGGTTTGCGTGGGGCTCGGCGGGAGCCTCGCCCTCCCAGGGAAGCTGCTCGCCAGAATCGCTTCGAACGCCGGCTCACGGCCGGGCGCGGCCGGCGGCATCCCGTTTCCCGCCGCGCGCCGGGGGCGTAAGATCGTGGGTTTGGGAACCGACCCCGAAACCGTCGATCGCCCGGAGAGCCCACATCGTGAGAATCCACCCGCGAAGCGTCGCCGCGCTGGCCATCGTTGGCTCGTTGATCTGGGGAACAGGCGCCGCCTCGGCGCAAGAGAACGCCGCGGGGAAACGGCCGCCGAACATTGTGTTGATCTACGCCGACGATCTGGGCTACGGCGACATCGGCCCATACGGGGCGACGCGGGTTCCGACGCCCAATCTCGACCAATTCGCGGCGCAGAGCCTACGGTTCACCGACGCCCACTCGGCCGCGGCCACCTGCACGCCGTCGCGCTACGCGATCCTGACCGGCGAGTACGCCTGGCGAAAGCCCGGAACCGGCATCCTGCCCGGCGACGCGGCCTTGATCATCGAGCCGGGCCGGCCCACGCTTCCCTCGGCGCTCCGAGACGCCGGATACACCACCGGGGCCGTCGGCAAGTGGCACCTGGGGTTGGGCGACGGGACGAAAAAGATCGACTGGAACGGCAAGCTCGCCCCCGGCCCGCTGGAGGTCGGCTTCGACCGCTGCTTCATCATCCCCGCCACGGTCGACCGGGTTCCCTGCGTCTATGTGGAGGACCATCACGTCGTCGGCCTCGACCCGGCCGACCCGATCTTCGTCAACTACAAGGAGAAGGTCGGCGACGAGCCGACCGGCCGTGAAAACCCCGACCTGCTCAAGACGAAATCAAGTCACGGCCATGATCAAACGATCGTCAACGGCATCGGCCGGATCGGCTGGATGGAGGGTGGCCACGCCGCCCGATGGTCGGACGAGGACATCGCCGACACGTTCGTTTCCAAGGCCGTCGAGTTCATCGAGCAAAACCAAAAGCGCCCGTTCTTCCTCTATCTGGCGACCCACGACGTTCACGTCCCGCGCGTTCCTCACCCCCGATTCGTCGGCCGGTCGGAAATGGGGCCCCGGGGCGACGTGATCGCCGAGTTCGACGACACCGTGGGCGCGATCCTCAAGACGCTAGACCGGCTTAACCTGGCCGAGGACACGTTGGTCATCGTCACCAGCGACAACGGCCCGGTCGTCGACGACGGCTACCAGGACGAGGCCAAGGCCCTTCTGGGCGATCACCGACCCGCCGGCCCCTGGCGCGGGGGCAAATACACCAGTTACGAAGGCGGCACCCGGATGCCGATGCTCATCCGGTGGCCCGGTCACATCGACCCCGGCGTCTCCGACGCCCTCGTCTGCCAGGTCGACTTCCCCGCCAGCCTCGCGAGCCTCGCCGGCCGCGAGTTCCCCAAAGACGCCGGCCCCGACGGTCAAAACGTCCTCGACGCCCTTTTGGGCAAGTCGAAACAGGGCCGCGAGGAGCTGGTCGAGCAGGGCGGCGGCGTCACCACCGCCCTCCGCCAGGGTCCCTGGAAATTCATCCCCGCCCGCAACGCCAAGCAACCCGCCGGCGCTCTCTACAACCTCGCCGACGACCCCGCCGAAACCCGCGACCTCGCCCCCGACCACCCCGACCGCGTCGCCGCCATGTGGAACCGCCTGAATGAGATCCGCGGGAAGTAGGCGGTGGCGGATGGGTTGATTGGGCGGCGCAATCGTCCCTCTCCCGGGGGGGCGATTGCCGCTTATCAACGGCTGTTCCGCTAAACCCCTTGCGTCCCGCTCCATCGCCCCCGATCATGGGACAAGCGTCGTAGGCATTTCGACAACGCGGGGAACGAGGTGGAACATGGCGCGTTGGATCGTCCGCTTCGGGTTCGCGATGGTTTTGCTCTCGTTGCCGGCGATGGCGGGGGGAGAGGTCCTCCCGCGATACGCGCTGAGGCCGGGGCAAGTGCTCGACTATGAGGAGCGCGAGGATTCGCGCGCCGCGGAGGGTGATTTCGTTTACGTCTGGCGGTCCCGCGTCTGGGTCGTCGACGGCGATGAGGACGGCGCGGCGCGCGTCGTGGTGAAGCAGGTCCTGACGATGGAGCGGAAAGACGCGGAAGCGAACGCCGCCGCCGAAGACGATTTGACGAGCTTCGCGAAGTTCGACATTCAGCCGAACGGCGCGATCCCATTCAGCCCGTCGCGCGACTCGCGCGTCGACGCCTCGGCGTTCCTCCCGCGCTTGCCCGATGACGCCAAGGCGGTGGCCGAGGGCTGGCGGTCGCGCGACGACCGCGACGATAAGACCATCGCGTACAAGCGGGTCGCGAACGACGAGGGAGACGAGAACGCCGCGTTTACTTTTGAGGCCGACCAGTCCTCGTATTTGGAAAGAGTCTACGAGGGGAGATCCCTTCGCGTCTTCCATTTTGATCGCGACCGGGGATTGGTCGTTCGGGCCGAGACCGCCCGGACCTTAGGGAAGGGTTCGGATCGCGTGTTGAAGGGAACGCTCGAATTGAAATCCATCAGCGCGATGGCGCCCGCCGAGTTGGCGGTGTTTCGCGGCGAGATGGATCGGTATTTCGAGGCCCTGCAAGCGTATCGAGACGCGTTGCGGCGAACCATGAAGGCGGGCGACGGAGTGGAGGGGGCAATCACCAGGGCCCGGACGATCCTGGTCGACGCCCGCGCCAAGGTGACGCTCGCCGACCCCGTCGCCGCGATCGACGAGAACATCGAGAATCACGACAAATTCGCCAAATACTACATCGAGGACGCCAGGCGGTTCGCCAAACTCCTCGGCAAGCCCGCCCCGGGCTGGGGGTTGATCGAGACGCCCAACGCGACCGCCAACCGGATTCTCAACCTCATGGGCGAGAACAACGCGGCCGCGGAGGTCAAGGATCTCGACGGCCGACCTCACTCGCTCGCCAAGTACCGGGGCAAGGTGCTCGTCCTCGACTTTTGGTATCGCCACTGCGGCTGGTGCATGCGGGCGATGCCCCAGGTGAAGAAACTCGCCGACCACTACCGCGATCAACCCGTCGCCGTCTTCGGCGTCAACAACGACCAGGACGAAAAAGACGCCCGATTCGTCGTCCAGGTCATGAACCTCGACTATCCGGTGATCCGGTCGATGGACCTTCCCGAGCGCTACGGCGTTCCCGGCTTCGGCTTCCCAACGCTGGTGATCATCGACCAGGAGGGCAAGGTCGCCGACATCCACGTCGGCTACTCCCCCCAACTCTTCGAGCGGGTCTGCGAAAGCGTCGACCGCCTGCTCAAGCCGTCCGAGTGAGGGGGCGACGGCCGATCCCGTCTTCCGAAAGGCCGGCCAAGGAAGCGGCCGCCGGGCCAACCGCGGTCCCCGGCCGGCGTCTATTGCCCGTTTCGCTCGGCCACAAGCCGGCGTTGAACCCACCGGCGCAGTTCGGACGAGGGCTCCATGTCGTTCGGGCCTTTGAGTCCCGTGATCCCGACAAAGTTCCGCGTCAACTGCACGGGCGTGATGAACAATCCGAAGGGCGCGCCCCACCAGCCGAGGAGCATCGAGAACGCCCCGTCCTTCCATTGCGTCTTGTTCCCGCAGGCTCGGCAACAGAGTTCCGCCCGGCTGCCCCACGAGGTCCACAAAAGCGCCGAGTAAACCCAATGAGACGAGTGGACGTCGACGGGCCCCGCCCCCAGGCACTTCGGGCACTGGCCCTGGTGCACCTCCCGGACCCGTCGCTCGACGTCAACCTCGGGGATGGTCGAAGCCGCGTGGACCCACTCGGCCTGCTCGAGGCAGTTCGCGTTACAGAAGCGCAAGTCTTCGTGCCTGACGCCGCCAAACAGAATTGTCTCGCCGCAGTTGTCACACGATCTCATCGTCGAACTCCAGGCGTCCGAACCACTTGTTGCAGCCGAGGCCGTGCCCCCAGGGCGGTTGCCTTCAGGCAACGACGCGGGTCCCGGCCTCACTGGGCCGTCTTTTTAAACCAAAATTCGGCGGCCATCCGGGAGGTCGGTCTTAAGCCCCGGAGGGGGTTTCGGCTAGGCTTGCGTTCTTGCGGGTTGGATCCTCGACGCGGGGGCGCCGCGACGGCAAAGGCCGCATTGTGATGCTTAGGCTGTGAAACGCCCCACCTTTAAGTCTATAAAACTCCCCGCGTGGCGCTCGCGCGATGTGGTAAAAAGACAACCCACGGGGCCGGCCCCATGAAGAACGCTCGGCGCGCTGCTTCCGCAACCCTCGCGGGCCATACGGATAAATCCGACGGATTCTTTTCGGAAAACTTGACCGCGCCCGGCGCGAATTTGCTGATCTTCTCAATACGCGGCGTTGCGCCGGGCTCCTTGGCAATCCGGTTGAAGATGGCGTTACGCGGAGGGACGCGGCGAACCACCGCGGTTTTTTGGCCGAACGAAGCCAATTCGCCCGACCTAGCCCGGCCAGTAAATCACCGCAACAACATCACTTACGGCAAACTCGGCTTTGTTTGACCACGCGCGAACGAACCCAATCGCTTGGGTTAGTCGCGCGGCTTGGCGGTTGGAAACCCCTCGCGTGGGGACGTGGGGATCGGGTAGGATTGGGGGCATGGGCGAGTCGGACGAAAGCGGCGTGACGCTGCGGGGTTTGCAGCGAACGATCCTCGCGATGTACGGGGCCAAGGACGCCGCGCGCGGTGACGCGGCGACGTTCCTTTGGCTCACCGAGGAGTTCGGCGAGCTGGCCACCGCCCTCCGCTCGGGGACGCAAGAGGAGCTGGCGCTTGAGATGGCCGACGTGCTGGCCTGGCTGGCGACCCTGGCCAACATCCGGGGGATCGACCTGGAGGAGGCCGTCGCCCGCAAGTACGGCCTCGGCTGCCCCGGCTGCGGCCGGTCTCCCTGCGTCTGCGACCCGGCCGAGAAGCCCTGAATCACGATGACACCAACCGGGACGGCGGGCTGGGCCCGCCTTACGACTTACTCGCCATGACGAACCAAAGCCCGCCGTCGCCCCCCCTTCGTCGTCGTTCTCGGACCCCGGTCGCGCCGATCCTCGCCGCGATTTGCGTCGCCGCGTTCGCGGGTTCGGTTCGAGCGGCGATGCCCGTGGAGTTGGGACCGCCCCGAATCGGCTTCGGTCCCGCCAACACCTTCAAGATCGGCGCCTGGACGCCGGTTTGGGTCGAGCTGAAGGGGGGCTCCGCGCCGTTCAAGGGGTTCATGGACCTGGTGGTCGGCGACGACGACGGCGTCCCCACCTCGCTCCGCCGCGAGGTTGAAGTCCCCGCCGGCGAGTCGCGCTGGGTGGCCGCCCAGGTTCGGCCCGGAGGGCGAGACCCCGAACTGGCGATTCGGTTCCACGACGAGCAGGGCCGGTGGCTCGGCGAGCGGTCGCAAGCCCGGCTCCTCCGCTCGGAGCCCCTCGCCCTGATGCCCGACACAACCCTGATCCTGACCGCCGGGCAGCCCCAGGGGGTCGACCAGATTGGGACCGTCGCCGGGTTTCAACGGACGGGCTCGGGACCGGCGAACGCCGAGGTCGTCGTGATCCGAATCGACGACCAGGAGGAGGGCGAACGAATTCCCGAGAGCTGGCTCGGTTACGACGGCGCGACCGCCCTGGTGATCGACACCGCCGACGCCGCGACGCTCAAGCGGTTCGAGGGGGACAAGGGCCAGGCCGTTGTCGACTGGGTCAAGCGGGGCGGGCACCTGGTTCTGGGCGTCGGCGGCAATTGGGAGGCCGTCCGCAATAGCCCCCTGGCGTCGATCCTGCCAGCGCTGCCGGCCGGTCAAGAGCGGGTGCAGTCGCTGGAGGCGCTCGACACCTTCGCCGGCTCCAACAAGTCGATCACTCCCCCCGGGACGCCGCCGCAAAGCGTCCTCAAGCTCGAGGAATTGGACGAGAGGGGCGGCGTGACGCTCAGCGTCATGGCGAACCATCCCCTGGTCGTCCGAGGCCCGGCGGGGTTCGGCCGGGTGACCTTGATCGGGGTGGACGTGGACGGAGAGCTCTTCGCCAAGTGGTCGGATCGGGGCCTCTTCTGGGTCCGCGCCCTCGACCTGCGCAGCCAGCGGGCCGAGACGGTCGCCGGCCCGTCGATGGGCGGAAGCGGCGCCCGGTTCCAGACCAGCGGCGTCACCGACCTGGCCAGCCAGCTTCGGGTCGCGATGGAGCAGTTCCCCGGCGTCGCCCTGGTGCCGTTCGGCTGGATCGCCTTTTTGGCCTTCCTCTATATCGTGGCGATCGGCCCGGGAGACTACCTCTTCCTACGCCGAATCCTCGGCCGGATGGAGCTAACCTGGATCACCTTCCCCCTGATGGTCGCCGCGACGAGCGCCCTGGCCTACTACGCCGCCCAGCGCCTCAAGGGAAATGAACTCCGCATCAACAAGGTCGATCTGGTGGACGTCGACCAGGCGGCCGGCCTGGCTCGGGGCCGGTCGTGGGCCACCCTCTTCAGCCCCGGCAACCGCGACTACGACCTGGGCTTTCAGCCGGTCGCCATGACCAGCGCGGACGAGCCCGAGCCAATGACCCTTGAGCCGAAACCAGGGGAGGTGGGAGGGGCCATAATCCGAAGACTCCCGGCGGGGACGGAGGTGGTGACAAGCTGGTTCGGCGTGCCGGAAAACCAGTTCGGCGCGATGGGGGGGACCAACAGCCGGTTCACGTTCACCGGCCCGGGGTACTCGTATGAGCCCCCCGACGCCGTCCAAAGACTGGAGCGGCTCCGCGTGCCGATCTGGAGCGCCAAGACGGTGGTCTCGCGGTGGTTCGGCCCGGCCGAGCCCCTGGTCGATTCCGACCTTCAGCCCTTCGGCTTCGACCGCCTCTCCGGCACGATCACCAACCGCCAGAGCTACCCGCTCGACGACGCCCTTTTGGCCTTCGGCAAGCAGGTGTACCTGCTCGGCCCCATCGCCCCCGGCCAGACGATCCGGGTCGAGTTGACGCACAATCGGAACCTCTCGGGATTGTTGAAGGACCGTCGCGAAAACTACCAGCCCCCGGCGTCGGCCGACCCGTCCAAGAAGCTCAATCGCGGGGACCTGCTCTTGGCCATCATGTTCCACGAGAGCGAATCCACCCGCGCCCTGGGCGGCCGGGCGCTTGGGAACTCGCAGCTTCGCGACCTGGACCTGACCGGCCAACTGGCCCTGGGACGGCCGATGCTGGTGGCCCGGGTCAAGCGACCCGCCGCCCAACTGGCCGTCGGCAACGCCCCCGGCGAGCCCAAGATCGACCAGACGACCATGCTTCGCGTCATTCTGCCGATGAAGCCGGCCCGACCCTGACGCCCTCCATTTCAGCCCACGACCGACCACGACGAGGCGGATCGCGATGATCGAGACTCACGACCTGACCAAAATGTATGGCGACATGTACGCGCTGAACCGCCTGAATCTGACGCTCGATCAGGGGGACGTTTACGGCTTCATCGGCCCCAACGGCGCGGGCAAAACCACCACGATGCGGATTCTGGCCACCCTCCTGAACCCAAGCTGGGGCGAGGCCACCGTCTGCGGCCACTCGATCTACACCGGGTCGAAGGAGATCCGCCGCCTGATCGGCTACATGCCCGACTTCTTCGGCGTGTATGACGACATGAAGGTTATCGAATACCTGGAATTCTTCGCCTCGGCCTACCGGATCAAAGGGGCCGCCCGGCGGAAGATCTGCGAGGAGGTGCTCGAACTGGTCGACCTGACCTACAAGCGCGACGCGATGGTCACCAGCCTCTCGCGCGGGATGACCCAGCGCCTGGGCTTGGCCCGGACGCTCTTGCACAACCCCCAAGTGCTGCTCCTGGACGAGCCGGCTTCGGGCCTCGACCCCCGGGCCCGCATCGAGATGCGCGGGCTCTTGAAAGAGCTGCGGAGCATGGGCAAGACGATCCTCGTCTCCAGCCACATCCTCCCCGAGCTGGCCGACATCTGCAACAAGATCGGCATCATCGAACAGGGCTGCCTGCTGGTCAACGGCGAAGTAACCGAGGTCATGAAGCAGGTCCGCACCGACGTGGTGCTCAACATCAACGTCGCCGACCGCCCGACCGAAGCCGCCGACTTCCTCGAAGCCCAGCCCGAGGTCGAATCCGTCGAACCCAAAAACGGCGTCCTGATCGTCAAACTCAACCCCGGCATCCACAAATACGGGTTCCTCGCCAACCGAATCCTCGAAAACGGCTTCGAGCTGACCCTCTTCAAGGAGGACGAGATCAACCTCGAAACCGCCTTCATGCACCTAACCAAGGGGATCACGAGCTGAGACACGAAGCCCCATACGGCATGGGTTGCTTGTATGAGAGAGACTTGGACGGGGATGCTGTTCGTCCTCTTGGAGGATGCGACTCTTTGGGTCGTCCTTCCCAGCGCCGCTTTCGTGCTCATGTGCGCTGCGATTTTCAGCGCCATTGGATGTTTGGGGAAGGCCGTCATCTGGCTCCTTCAAGGGCGGCCCGATGCCTGGCCCGCCATCATTCTGACCCTGGCCGCAACCACAACCGCAATCGCGTCCGGCTGGTTCCTCTACCGCTATTATCTGATACCGATCGCGTCACAATTCGGAAGATGAGCGGGGAAAGCGAAGGCGGATTTGGCGAGCGCGAGAGCCTCTTTGGAGTGCGGGAGCTTGCTCCCGCTCTCGACCGGCAACGACCTGGCGAAAACCCCGCGCGGGTCGGAAAGAGCGGCGGCAAGCCACCGCACTCCAAAATGGGCCGCTCCGCTCTCCCGGCCTCTTTGTAAATCCGTTGACCCTCATCCGGCCCGTGGCTGATAACCGCCGATGACTTCCTTGTTGAACACCCGCACATGAAGACGTTGGAAGGTTCCCCCGGCTTGATGGATTATCTCCAAAAGATCCTCACGGCGCGGGTGTATGACGTGGCCATTGAATCGCCGTTGGAGCGGGCGGGGAAGCTCTCGGCGCGGTTGGGGAACGACGTTTGGCTGAAGCGCGAGGACGATCAGCCGGTCTTCAGCTTCAAGCTCCGGGGGGCCTACAACAAGATGGCCCTGATGTCCTCCGACGAGCGCGACCGGGGGGTGATCTGCGCCTCGGCGGGCAACCACGCGCAGGGCGTGGCCTTGAGCGCCAGCCGGCTGGGATGCCGAGCGACGATCGTCATGCCGGTCACGACGCCCCGGCTCAAG
>Ga0180216_1001462_pt1 | contig 21111 bp, 20 predicted proteins | sample eDN3rd37CBELigMG_FD_128879 | JGI IMG/M metagenome (GOLD analysis project Ga0180216, IMG submission 128879) | Enriched Miracle-Growth compost microbial communities from Emeryville, California, USA - eDNA 3rd pass 37_C BE-Lig MG (version 2)... ...
CTACCTCTATGCGGTGCTGGTCGGCTACGCCGATCCTCCGGCCGGGTTCGAACTCGGGGAAGGCATGCACTACAACAAGGCTTTCCCGGGCCACCAGATTGCCATGGCGCCGCCGCTCGCGCCGGAAGGTTCTGTCGAGTATCAGGAGAATGCCGGGGCCAAGTCGTCGCTTGAGCAGAACGCCAAGGACGTCACGGCATTCCTGACCTGGGCGTCCGATCCTTCGCTGGAGGCACGTAAGCGCATCGGCTGGCAGGTGATGCTATATCTGCTCGTGACGACCGTACTCCTGTATATCGCGAAGGTCCGGATCTGGGCGCGCGTGAAGCATTGATTGGTGGCCGGCGCTGAGCCGCCGGCTCTGGCTTCAAAACGCAATCTGACAAAAAGGCCTCGCACGCGAGGCCTTTTTTGATTAAAGGCTCGGCGGCGCACTTCGCTTGGGCGGCACGGCTTTGAAAGGAATCAAGATCATGGCAGAAACGGTACTCGGGATTGTTGGCGGCAGCGGCCTTTATGATATCCCAGGTCTCGAGAAGGCCACCTGGCGGCATGTCGACAGCCCGTGGGGCCGCCCCTCCGACGACATCCTCTTTGCCGAGCTGGACGGCCTGCCTATCCGCTTCCTGCCGCGGCATGGGCGCGGCCATAAGGTTTCACCGACCCACATCAATTACCGCGCGAACATTGACGCTCTGAAGCGCGCCGGCGTGACCGATCTGATCTCTATTTCAGCGTGCGGATCCCTGAAGGAGGAACTCCCTCCCGGTCATTTCGTTATCGTCGATCAGTTCATCGACCGCACCTTTGCCCGTGAGAAAAGCTTCTTCGGGGCAGGTTGCGTGGCTCACGTTTCCGTAGCGGAGCCCATCAGCCCGCTTCTCGCCGATGCGGTGGAGGCGGCTTCCCGGGCCGAAAACATCCCGACAACACGCGGCGGAACCTATCTCGTGATGGAGGGGCCGCAATTTTCGACGAAGGCGGAAAGCGAGCTCTATCGCACGTGGGGCTGCAGCGTCATTGGCATGACCAACATGCCCGAGGCCAAGCTCGCGCGGGAAGCCGAGATTTGCTACGCAACCGTGGCAATGGTCACGGATTACGACTGCTGGCATGACGAGCACGCGCACGTTGATGTTGCGTCCGTGATCGCTGTCATGAAGGACAACACCGAAAAGGCTCAGCGTCTCGTTCGCCGGCTCGCGAAGGAATTTCCAAGACAGCATCCGGCGTGCCCGATCGGTTCGGACAGGGCACTCGATGTTGCAATCATTACCGCGCCTGAAGCACGCGATCCTGCCGTGCTGGCGAAGCTGGAAGCCGTTGCCGGGCGTGTACTGAAGGCATGACACAGCAAGCCTTTTTGCAGCAGGAACTGGCGTAATCGGCGCATAGGTGTAAGCTCGCGGAGACGTGCGTCTATCGGGCCGGTCCGGCACTTTTCGGACTGGCCACGAGTGTTCAGATGGCGGCGTTGAAACTGGATCTGTTTGGCATCGGAACACCAGATGGTCATGCCTTCGCTTCGCGACACGACAAAGTCACTGCTTGATGATCCGGGCTTTCGGATTCATCTGATCATATACGTTGCCGTCAATCTGCTGCTGATGGTGATCAATCTTCTGACCAATCCAGGAAACCTCTGGTTCTTCTGGCCATTGCTCGGCTGGGGATTGGGCCTGATCGGCCATGGCTTTGCCGCCTATCAGGCCAGCAGGAACTAAGTCCGGGGACCGTTGAGGTGTGCGTTCAGCATTGCCGGCAGCGTCCCTGGGAGCCGCGGTGAAGAGGCCGGTATCGGCATCATCCGGCCTTGAAGCGAGGCGCTGATCTGAGAGGGCGTCGCCAAACGCGGCACAGGCGAGAAAGAAAAATCGCCACATGGACGCTACGTCCTACCCGGTTGCGCATGTTGTTGCTATTTTGCGCCCCCTATTGATGGGAGGTGCGCTTTGACGGATCTGAAGAAACTAATACGATCGATACCGGACTATCCGAAGCCCGGTATCATGTTCCGGGACGTGACGACGCTCTTTGGCGACGCACAAGGTTTCAAGGCGGCGATCGCGCAGCTCGTTGAACCATTTCGCACGGTGCCCGTGGATGCCGTCGCCGGTATCGAAGCGCGGGGCTTCATTCTGGGCGGCGCCGTAGCCGATCGTCTCGGTTGCGGCTTTGTGCCGATCCGCAAGAAGGGCAAGCTGCCGTGGAAGACCATTGGCCAGGAATACACACTTGAATACGGGGTCGACGTAATCGAAATGCACGAGGATGCGGTAGCGCCAGGGTCGCGCATCCTCATCGTCGATGACCTGATTGCCACCGGTGGAACCGCTGAAGCTACGGCTAAACTGATCAAGCGTTCCGGAGGCAACATTGTTGCGGCAGCGTTTGTCATCGATCTGCCGGACCTCGGTGGCATGAAGAAACTCCAGGCAATGGGCATCGAAAGCCATGCTCTGATGGCCTTCGAAGGGGACTGAATTGTGCCGCAGGCTCGTATCAACCCCGGCTACTGGCTGAAGTGATTGAGCCCGCGGTTCTTTCGCAGCACGTTGGCAAGCCGGTCCGGGACGGTTTGCCAATGTCCTCGCTACCATCGATCATCGATTGCCCGTCGCGTTCGCACGCTATATGGCCCATATTGAGGTATACAACCTGTGGCCTGATGCCGAGCGCTTGCATGTCCGGGATAGAGAAGGGCCTGCGCAGGCGGGATACGCGCTTACCGCGTCTTCAGGCAAATATTACCGTTTGGATGTAAATGATGTGCGGCAGGTGTCATCGGATCATCTGGTCCGCGGTATTCGACAACGCTGAACTCCTGGGAACCTAGCAAGACATGAAAATCAATGGCCAGCACTACCGCACCATCTGGCGGGCGAACGACGGCAAAAGCGTCGAGATCATCGATCAGACGCGCCTGCCGCATGAATTCGTCATTACGCGTTTGGGGACGCTGGAGGATGCTGGCCGGGCCATTCTGACCATGCAGGTGCGTGGTGCCCCCCTGATCGGAGCGACAGCCGCGTACGGTATGTGTCTTGCGCTTCAGGAGGATGCGTCTGACGAGGCCGTTGATGCTGCCATTGCCTACCTTGCAAAGCAGCGTCCGACCGCGATCAATCTGCGCTGGGCGCTCGACGAGATGCGCAAGGCGGTCCAGAACCTGTCCCGCGAAAAGCGCCTGGAAGCAGCTTACGCGCGTGCAGCCGAAATCTGCGATGAAGATGTCGAGACATGCCGGCTGATCGGGACGCATGGCCTGAAGCTGATCGAGGAGATCGCGAGCCGCAAGGCTCCGGGCGAGCCGGTTAATATCCTTACCCATTGTAACGCTGGCTGGATCGCATGCGTCGACTGGGGCACGGCAACCGCTCCCATCTATCAGGCTCACGACAAGGGAATCCCCGTGCACGTCTGGGTTGATGAGACGAGACCTCGCAATCAGGGCGCATCCCTCACGGCTTTTGAACTCGGCGCACATGGCGTACCGCATACCATTGTCGTCGACAATGCGGGCGGCCATCTGATGCAGCATGGCAAGGTCGATCTGTGCATTGTCGGAACGGACCGTGTCACGGCCAACGGCGACGTCTGCAACAAGATCGGAACGTACCTCAAGGCGCTGGCAGCGCGGGACAATAATGTGCCGTTCTATGTCGCCCTACCTTACACCACCATCGACTGGACACTCGATGACGGGCTGGTCATTCCCATCGAGGAACGCTCCGCAGACGAAGTTCTGAAGATGCCCGGACGTCTGCCTGATGGCAGCGTCGTGATGGTCGAGATCGCGGCACCTGGTTCGCCCGCCGGCAATCCGGCCTTCGACGTCACACCCGCTCGTCTTGTCACCGGCCTGATCACCGAACGCGGCATCTGTGAGGCGACCAACGCCGGCCTGCTCTCACTGTACCCGGAAAAGCAATGAGCGACCGTAGTATCGAAAAGCCGCGTATCAGTGTTCCGCCTCAGGAAGCCACGGTTTCCGAGGACGGGGCGTCAAAGGCATCGCCCAGGAGGCCCAGAAAGACGCCCGCCAGGCCTGCGCAACCAAAAGCGGCGCGCAAGCCATCCGGTGCGAGGAACCGCCAGGCGGAGCTCAAGCAGCGTCAGGCCGTGATTGCGACAGCATTGGAAATGAGCCGGCGGGCTCTGTCGCCCGGCCGCTCAGGCAATGTCTCGTGCCGTTGGCCGGGGGGAATGCTGATTACCCCCTCCGGCATGGCATACGACGTGCTCGAGCCGGCCGATATCGTGTTTGTTGCCGACGATGGCAGTGTCGCTCCGAACTCCCGCAAACCATCGAGCGAGTGGCAGTTTCATCTTTCGGCCTACCACGCACGTCCCGATCGCCATGCGATCGTCCACACCCACTCGACCTATGCAACTGTACTGGCTTGCGCCCATAAGCGGATTCCGGCTTTCCATTACATGGTGGCGATCGCTGGCGGAGCTGATATTCCCCTTGTGCCCTACGCGACATTCGGAACCACGAAGCTTGCCGAGCATGTGGCCGCTGGTCTTGCAGAACGCGATGCCTGCCTGATGGCGAACCATGGTCAGATCGCCATCGGCGAAACGCTCGCCAGCGCACTGGAGCTGGCCAGCGAAGTTGAGGTGCTGGCTGAGCAGTACTGCAAGGTTCTGACGCTCGGGAAGCCGAAACTGCTGTCGGCGAGGGAAATGAAGATTGTCCTGGAGCGCTTCAAGGGCTACGGCCAGCACGCCCAAAAAGATGCCTGAGGGTTGAAGTGCAAAAATCCGTCGGGTCTGACGGAGCATTTTCCTCTGAACAGTCCGGCAGCTACCGGCAAGCTAATCTTCCTAATCTGAAGCCGAAAAAGGGTCACTCCGGCCGCAGGAAGTGGCTGGTAACAGGTCACGACCGCAGGATCGACAGGCCGTCATCCAGGGGCCGCTGGCACGTGAAGGTTGAAAGATGAGTTACGTTACCCCGCAGATCACCTATGATGTCATTGTCATCGGCAGTGGACCGGGCGGCCGCCGCGCGGCCATGCAGTCCGCCAAGCTTGGCAAGTCGGTGCTGGTGGTCGAAAAGAACCGGCGCGTCGGCGGCGTATGCCTGCATACCGGAACGATCCCGTCCAAGACCTTGCGCGAAACGGTACTCAATCTCACCGGCTGGCGTGAGCGCGGCTTTTACGGGCGGTCCTATCGGGTGAAGAAGGATATCCGGGCCTACGATCTTCTCGCCCGCCAGCACAAGACGCTGGATCATGAAGTCGATGTCCTCGAGCATCAGTTTCAACGGAACTCGGTGCGTACTGTGTGCGGAACCGCGCGCTTTCTCGATACGAGCCGCATCGAGGTCGAAACCGAGATGGGCGAGGTCGACATTTATCGCGCCGAACGGTTCGTGATTGCCGTCGGCACTGTTCCGTTCCGACCCTCCTATGTGCCGTTCAATGGTGTGACGGTTCTGGATACGGACGACATCATCCAGATCGATCACATACCTCGCAGCATGGCAATCATCGGCGCGGGCGTCATCGGCATAGAGTACGCTTCGATCTTCAGCGCGCTTGATGTTCAGGTCACGTTGATCGAGCCGCGCGCCACCATCCTCGACTTCGTCGATAGCGAAATCGTTGCCGAATTCATGCACGAGCTGCGTGATCGCGGCGTCGCCCTGCGCTTGAACTCAACGGTCGAACAGATCAGTGTCGCAGGGACGCGGCCGATCATATCGATATCGGGCGGGCGAACCGTCCACGCCGACATGTTGTTGTTCGCCGCCGGCCGCGTCGGGGCAACCAAGGACCTCAACCTGGAAGCAATCGGCTTGTCCGTCGACCATCGCGGTCGCATTGCCGTAGAACCGGAAACCTACCAGACCGCAGTGCCTCACATCTATGCCGTTGGCGATGTCATCGGCTTTCCGAGCCTCGCCTCCACATCGATGGAGCAAGGGCGCATTGCCGCCTGCCACGCGTTCGATGTTCCAGGTCCGAGCGGGCCGCCGCAGAGTTTCCCGTACGGGGTCTATTCCGTTCCCGAGATTTCCACCATCGGCATGAGTGAAAAGGAAGTCGCGGAGCGCGGCATACCTTACGAGTGCGGCATCGCCCGGTTCCGGGAAACGTCGCGCGGGCAGATCATGGGGCTTCAATCCGGCATGATGAAGCTGATCTTCTCGATCAAGACCGGACGCCTGCTCGGCTGTCATATTGTTGGTGAAGGCGCAACGGAGCTGATCCACATCGGTCAGGCGGTTCTCAACCTGAAGGGGACGATCGACTTCTTCCTGGATAATACCTTCAACTATCCGACGCTGGCAGAGGCTTACAAGGTCGCCGCGCTCGATGCCTGGAACCGGATGGCCGCACCTCGCGCGTCATCGCCTAGTCCTCAGGATTGTTTCAGGAACCCCAAGGAAAAACAGTCGGGCTCTCCAAAAGCGCCCGCCGTTTGTCCCTGTTGAAGTTCACAAGGGATCAGTTGGCAAACCGGAAGTGCATCACGTCGCCGTCCTTGACGACGTACTCCTTGCCTTCAAGCCGCATCTTGCCCGCTTCCTTCGCCCCGGTCTCCCCGCCAAGTGCGATGTAATCATCAAAGGCGATGGTCTCGGCGCGGATGAAACCCTTTTCGAAATCGGTATGAATGACGCCAGCGGCTTGAGGCGCCTTCGTGCCCTCCGTGATCGTCCAGGCGCGCGCTTCCTTGGGGCCGACCGTGAAATAGGTGACCAGGTTGAGCAGCTTGTAACCGGACCGGATCAGCCGGTTGAGCCCTGGCTCCTCAAGTCCCAGATCGCTCAGAAAGGCGGCGCGTTCCTCGGGATCCAGACCCGCCAGCTCGGCCTCGATCTTGGCAGAGATGATGGCGACCTGTGCGCCTTCCTGCGCGGCACGTTCCTCAACAGCTTTCGAGAACGCATTGCCCTCGCCAGCCGAGCCCTCATCAACGTTGCAGACATAGAGAACCGGCTTGGCGGTCAGAAGCTGCAGCATCTCAAATGGCCGCTTCTCCTCATCCTCGAGATCAACCTGACGTGCGGGCCTGCCTTCCCGCAGGAGTTCCAGAACCTTGCTGATAACGGTCAGCTGGGCCTTGGCCTCCTTGTCGCCGCCCTTCGCCCTCTTCTCGAGGGCAACAACACGCTTCTCGCAGCTTTCCAGATCCGCGAGCATCAATTCGGTCTCGACCGTCTCGGCATCGGCAAGCGGATCGACGCGGCCTTCGACGTGGGTGATGTCGTCGTCCTCGAAACAGCGCAGCACGTAGGCAATCGCATCGACTTCGCGGATATGCGACAGGAACTGATTGCCAAGACCCTCGCCCTTGGACGCTCCGCGCACCAGCCCGGCGATGTCGACAAACGTAAGACGCGTCGGAATGATCTGCTGCGACTTGGCAACTTCGGCGAGCTTGTTCAGCCTGTCATCAGGAACGCCGACTTCGCCGACGTTGGGTTCAATCGTGCAGAACGGATAGTTGGCAGCTTCCGCCGCCGCAGTTTGCGTCAGAGCGTTGAAGAGGGTCGACTTGCCGACGTTTGGCAGGCCGACAATGCCGCATTTGAAACCCATGATATCAATTCCTTCGTAAGGGGTTCTCGCTCGCAGCGACGCTGCAGCAATTGACGCGATCAGTTCTGGCTGCGATCGCGGCCCTTGAGCCATTTCTGGAGATTTTCGGCAAGTGCGCTTTGCCGCTTCGACATGCGTTCACCGCCGGGATGACGGGAGGCAGCCGGGACCGGTCTGGCCGTTTTCTCGGGCTCATCATCCGACCGGTCAGGTGTCGCATTGCCGGTGGGGCTCGTCGCACGGGCGACTTCCGACAGGAAACGCGCCTGATCACCCTGCGCCAGCCGCCCTGCTGATTTGGAAATGGCCTCCAGCATCGGCTCCAGCCATTCCCGATCGGCAGCGGAGAAATCGTGCAGGACGTAGTGAGCCACCAGATCCTTGCGTCCCGGATGCCCCACACCGATGCGGACGCGGACATAGTCGTTGCCGACGTGAGCCGATATCGAGCGCAGCCCGTTATGGCCGGCGTTACCGCCCCCGGTTTTGACCTTGATCTTGCCGGGAGCCAGATCGATCTCGTCATAGAGCACGACGATGTCGGCTTCCGGGATCTTCAGAAAGCGCGCAGCTTCCCCGACAGAACGGCCGGACTCGTTCATGTAGGTTTCTGGCTTGAGAATGAGAACGCGTTCGCCGGCGATCTCGCCTTCCGCTACCAGCCCTTGGAACTTGCGGCGGAAGGGACCGAACCCATGATCAGCAGCAATGCGATCAACCGCCATGAACCCGACATTATGGCGGTTGCGCTCGTACTTTGCGCCGGGATTGCCGAGGCCGACAAAAAGCTTCATGAGGCCTTCCGATGGCTTGGCATCAAGATATGCGAAGCTGTCAGTTGAGCAGCGCCGGAGCACAGTGTCCGGCGCCGGCGCCGATCAACGGAACTGCGATTACTTCTTCTTCTCGGCCGCTTCTTCATCTTCTCCTTCGCCTGCTTCCGGTTCGGCATCAGCCAACTTGCCGCGTCCGGTTAGCGTGGCGATCGTGAAGTCGCGATCGATAATCGTCGGCGAAACGCTCTCGGGCAGGCCGAGATCCGACACGTGGAATGCGCGTCCGATTTCCACGCCGGCCAGATTGATCGTGAATGATCCCGGGATCTGGTCGTATGGGCACCAGACTTCGATTTCATGGCGCACGACGTTGAGGACGCCGCCGCGCTTCAGTCCCGGAGACTGCGCTTCGTTGATAAAGCGCACAGGCACCAGCACGCGGATCCGTCCGTCCTTACCAATGCGAAGGAAGTCGATATGGAGCGGCGTGTCCCGGACGGGATCGAGCTGCATATCGCGTGGTACAACCAGCCGGATTTCCCCGTCGATATTGAGCTTGAACACCGTCGAGGTGAACTGCCCCTTAAGGTACTGCTTCCAGATTTCGTTGTAATCGAGGGCGATTGCCTCGGGAGGTTGGTTGTCACCGTAGATGACGGCGGGCACTTTGCCCTCGCGACGAACCTGGCGTGCGGCCCCCTTGCCGACACGCGGGCGCGCCACGGCGTCGAGCTCAATGGTCTCTGTTGCCATAGCTTGCGTCTCCAATGCTGAAACAGGGCCCTGAACAGGACCCGACATACGCTACGCGGCCTCCAAGGGTGCCGCCGTGCGCCTCACGCGATTTCTAGTGAGAACCCCGGCTTATAGCGGCCGCATCGGGCATTGGCAACTCAGGATATCGCACTGCAACTCACTGCTGCCATCATTGCAACGGTTTTATGAGGCAACTGTAGACAACCCGTTCGGCAGATTACGAACGAATATCAACGAATATTAATGACAAATCAGAAAAAGCAGCTGGAGCAGGAACGCGAATGAGCACTACAACACGGGCAAGGTACTGGGCGATCGGGAGCGCTATCGGACTTTCGTTGGCCTTGCCGGTACCAACGCACGCCAATGGGCTGGATGCCGATGCCTTTGCTGCCATCATCGTTGCTCAGGCCGGTCCTGGAGGGGAACGGGAAGGACGGGAACGGCATCACGGGCCGCAGCGGGGCAACGACAGGCAGGGCCAGCCACAGGAAGAAGGTGAGCGGCGCCAGCGTGGCGAGGCCGCAGAGGAAAAGGAACGCCCGGGTCGGGGCGGCGATAACCGCAAACAGGCCGAGGGTGAACAACGCCAGCGTGGCCAGGTTCCGCAGCCCGGCAACGCCAGCCAGCGTCCGCAAGGCCAGGCCGCCGAAAGCAACGAGCGTCGGGGTCGCGGTGAGGCAGAAAACCGCCGTCAGCCTGAGAGTGAACAGCGCCAGCGTGGCCAGGCTCCGCAGCCCGGCAGCGCCAACCAGCGTCCGCAAGGCCAGGCCGCCGAAAGCAATGAGCGTCGGGGTCGTGGCGACGCGGAAAACCGCCGTCAGCCTGAGAGTGAACAGCGTCAGCGTGGCCAGGCCCCGCAGCCCGGCAACGCTAACCACCGTCCGCAAGGTCAGGTCGATCAGTCCCGTCGGGAGAACGAGCATCCGCGTGGCCACGCCGCGCCGAATGCTGGAGATCAGCGCTTAGGTCCGCAACAGGGTCATGGGGCGGCGCATGATCGCCGGACAGGCCAGGACGATGCTGCCCGGAGCCATGGCGGCGACAATCGCGCCGATCGGTCGGACCGGCAAAGAGGTGCTGCCAGCGAAAGCCGCCCGGGCCGCGGTGGACACATTGACGAAATCCGCAAGCAGCGCAGAGAGCGCCGGGAAGCGGATGGCCGGGTGATCATCGAGGAGCCAGGCAATCGCCGGATTATCCGGGATGGCAGGAACACGATTATCCGTCACGATGAATCGGAGCGCTTCCGGCGTCAGGCACGCAACGTCGACGTCAAGCGTGGCAAGGATAATGAGCGGATCACAACGATCACCCGTCCCAACGGGGTGACAATCGTGACGGTCGAAGACAGCAATGGCCGCCTGCTGCGTCGCACCCGGCGTGGCAGGGATGGCCGTGAAGTGGTTCTCATCGACAATCATCGCCACGGACACCATCAACGGCATCACGGCCATGACGGCCTCGCGATCTTCCTCGATCTCGCGATGCCGAAGGTGCACATCGACCGTCGTCATTACATCGTCGAAGCCGATATTGCCTCCGAGGACGATTTGTATGACGCGTTCATCGCCCCGCCGATAACGGAGATCGAGCGCGGATATTCCCTCGACGAGATCCGCTACAACTATCCGCTGCGCGCGCGCATGCGCTCGGTGAACCTTAACACGATCAACTTCGCGTTCGGGTCATGGGAGGTTGACGATCAGGCGTTCGACAAACTTGCGGAGGTGGCACGCGCCATGAACCGTGCCCTGGATCGCAATCCCGATGAGATCTTCCTGATCGAAGGACATACCGATGCCGTCGGTAGCGACGAGGATAATCTGACACTGTCCGATCGCCGGGCGGAAACTGTCGCCATCATCCTTACGGAGGAATTCGGTGTCCCGGCAGAGAACCTGACTACGCAGGGGTATGGCGAGCAGTACCTGCTGGTTGACACACAGGAAGCTGAACGCCGCAACCGCCGGGTTACGGTCCGTCGTATTACGCCGCTGCTCGGGCAAAACCGCTAACGCGCGGCACGTGAAGGCTGGAGAAGCGTCACACTGGAAAAGGGCCGGTCTATAGACCGGCCCTTTTTTCTTGAAAGCGCCCAAACGCAAATGCTGCGGGCTAGGCCGCATCCGCCGACCGGGTATCCCTGAAGGGCAAGACCAAGAACGAATGCGCCGCATCCGATGGCGAACGTGACAATCGAGATCAGTAGCAAATTGAGCGGGCGAGACGAAGCCCGGAGCATAAGGCCCTTTCACCAACGAAAAAGGCGGCATTTTCGATGCCGCCTTTGATCTGTTGCAGGAAGGTGCAGCTCAGTAGAACAGGCTGGACACGCTCTCCTCACGGCTGGTCCGCAGGATGGCCTCTCCGATCAGAGGTGCGATGGACAGCACGCGGATGTTTCCTGCCGCCTGAACAGCAGCCGTCGGCATGATCGAATCGGTGATCACCAGCGACTTGAGCCGGGAATTCTTGATCCGGCTGACCGCGCCACCCGACAGCACACCGTGGGTGATATAGGCTATGACCTCGGTCGCACCATGCGCCAGCAACGCTTCCGCCGCATTGCACAGCGTTCCGCCGGAATCGACGATATCGTCGATCAGGATGCAGCGTTTACCCTCGACTTCGCCGATGACGTTCATGACTTCGGACTTGCCGGGTGCTTCGCGACGCTTGTCGCAGATCGCGATGGGAACGTCGATGCGCTTGGCCAGTGCCCGCGCGCGAACCACGCCGCCGACGTCGGGCGACACCACAATGAGGTCTTCGGTGGCATAGTTCTTTTCGATGTCCCGGACCATGACCGGCGCCGCGAACAGGTTGTCCGTCGGGATATCGAAGAAGCCCTGGATCTGGCCTGCGTGCAGATCGAGCGTCATGACGCGATCAGCCCCGGCCCGTTCGATCAGGTTGGAAACGAGCTTGGCGGAAATCGGCGTGCGCGGGCCGGGTTTGCGGTCCTGCCGCGCGTAACCGAAATAGGGGATGACGGCTGTCACGCGCCTTGCCGATGCCCGCTTGAGGCAGTCGATAAGGATCAACAGCTCCATGAGATTGTCGTTTGCAGGAAACGACGTCGATTGCACGACAAAGCAATCCTGACCGCGCACGTTCTCCTGGATCTCGACGAAGATCTCCATGTCGGCGAAACGCTTCACCTGACCTTTGGCCAGCGGCACATTAAGGTAGCTGCTGATGCCTTCGGCGAGGGGGCGATTACTGTTGCCAGCGACAAGCTTGAGCGGAAGGCCGTCCGGCCGGCCGCCTGAGTGCGCATCGAAGGACATAACTAGGGGCACTCCACGACAGTTCGATGACTGGTGTCTAGCAAGACGGACACGCCAGTGTAAACACCACTGACACCCGGAACTTATCGAATAAAGTCTTTTTCTTTGCTAAAGGGACCGCGCGCCAATGCCCATCCGGCTGGGGAGCAGGCGCAGTCCGGCGGATACAACGAAGCCCGGGGTCGAAAAGCATGTGCTCTAAAGCCCGGGCCCGGACTGTTCAGGAAACGATGCGAAGCTGACTATTGACGCTGAAGACAGCTCCAATAGCCAGCCAGCTACGCCAAGAGAATTATCTCGAACCTAGTTCGTTTGTGACTGCGGCAAAAGCTTCAGGATGCCCTGGGCAGCGGCAGCGGCAGCGGCATCTGCGGTCTGACCCCACGCCCCGTCCAGCGAGCCCTCAGGAATCTCGTTCTTTTGCGACACTGTTCCAAGCGTCTTTCCGCTCGGATCCTTGACGCGCCAGTCGATCTGGATCGGTTGCTTGCCGCCGTTGCCTGCGCCGACCTTCACCTTGCCCTCAACCCGGTAGGCTTGCGCGGCTGAAGCGTCGCTGGCGAGCGAAATACCGTTGCTGGAGAGCTGTTTCTGCAGTGCGTTTGTCAGCGAGATACCACCGTCTCCGGGTGCCCCGCTGACGCTCGGGACGACCGCGGTGATACCCGGACGTCCGATGCTGCCGGTCGTCGTGTTGGCCGATTGGGCCGGTAGCGTCGATGTCGCCGCGGTTGTCTGCGGAGCGGCGTTGCTGGCAACGGCAAGAGGCTGTGTTCCGGCGCTTCCGGCAATCGCCGGTGAGCTTGCCGCCTGCGTAGGCAGCCAGGTCGCCAGCGACGTCGCAGTCTTTTCGGAAATGCTTTCGACAATCTGCGGAGAAACAGCTTCCCATGGATCACGCCCTGATCCGGCGGGTGCCAGTTCCTCGCCCGTAATGCGGTTCAGACGCTTGCCGGAGGGATCGGTCACGTCCCAGATGTAGGAGATCTTGGTGCCGTTGGATTCGCGGGCTGAAACCACATAGCCGCGAAGCGTGTACTGAGTCGCCTCGCCGGGAGTGGTGGAAACTGCAATCTGTTTCCGCTGCATGGCGGCGCCGAGCTGCGCCTGCAGTTGTTTCGCGACTGCATCAGGTGCCCCGATCACGGGTGCGATGGCGATCTTGGCGCCCTGCGTGGCAGCCGGCGTAGCCAGCGCCGCAGTCGATTCCGTTCCTGCGCCCGAATTTGCGAATATGTCTGTGGCGGTAGTTCCGCAGCCGGCAAGCGCTATCCCTAAGACAGCTGCAAGACCTGCCAGCGTAAGCGATCGCATAGCGCGTCGCGCCGCAGATGTTTTGGTCGTCACAACGACGTCCCCCTCTATGATCCACTAGATCATCCGGCGGCCGGCGTACAAACCCTGCGGCCTAAAAACTCCCTTCACCGGTACACACTAGCCGCCGATTTAGCCTGCTCGCCAACGCGGCGTCCAGACCTCCCTGTGTTCGAACCTGTTCGTAGGGCTAGTGAGCGGGTCGTTACGCACAGTCCTTTTGTGGATAATGCAGTTATGCCACGAGGATGGCGGAGATTTGGCGGCCGTAGTCAGCCTCGCTCCTGTGTGTTGTACGACGGAAGCTGAAGAATTTCGATTCGTTGGCATAGGTGCAGGGGGCAGCCATGGCGAGGGTGCCGACACCGGCGCTCCTGAGCCGTGAAGCCACATAGCCGGGTAAATCAAACCGGGGCCGGGCTTCGTCGGTGCTGCGGATGAAGAATTTCGCGTTGGCGGCATCAATCCCGATGAGATTGGCTTCGAAGTCCTCGCCGACCTCATAGTTCGGCTGGCTTATGCACGGTCCGATGGCGGCGATGATCCGGGTCCGGTCGGCTCCCAGCTCCTCCATCCTGGCAAGAGTTGCTTCCAGAATGCCATTGACAGCGCCCCGCCAGCCCGCGTGTGCCGCGCCAACGATCTTCGTTTCCGGGTCTGCGAACAGAACAGGGGCACAGTCTGCAGTCAGAACGCCGATGGCGAGACCCGGCAAGCGGGTGACAAGGGCGTCGGCGCGCGGCAGGTCGTCCATCGCCGGAGCTTCATCGACAATGACCGCGTCGGCAGAATGGACCTGATAGGGCGTCAGGACATAAGGGCTTTGTGCACCAAGGTGCGCAGCCACCCGCGCGCGGTTTTCCGCCACCGCGGCCTTGTCGTCCTCTGAGCCGAAACCGCAATTGAGACTGGCATAGAGACCTGAGGAAATGCCGCCTTCACGTGAAAAGAAGCCGTGGCGGACGCCGGCGACGGTCTCGAGTTTGTCTGCGATCAGCGGGCTCAGCATGCCGGTACCATCATGTGAGTTCAGGCAACGTGACGATACGAACGTTCAGCCCCCGAGACCAGGCAACGGGGGCAAGCCGGTTGAGCGCACGCCAAGCACCTTGAAGCGCGTGCCCATACCCTGCGGCGCCATCAACCGTGCGACGGCAGCTTCGATCTGGCCCGCTTTGGCCGGGTTCGCCGACATCAGCTTCGAAGCCCGCTCCATGATGCCGAGGCTGCCCAGGAACTCCGCTTGCGCCACAGGGCCGTCGGTGGTGAGTTCCGCATGGGCGGAAATTTGCGCCCGAAAATCTGCAAAGTCGACGTGCGTTGTCAGATCGGCTTCTCCCGGCGACGTCAATGGATGTTCATACCGGTGCGCGCGAACGGCCTGCAGCGTATCGCCCAGGGCACGTTCCGTGTGCCCGTAATCCAAGAATAATGCCGCCAGCGGTTGTGCCTTGCCCCGCATTGCGAGGTCCGAAACGAGTCCGCCAAAGTCGGAAACCGTGACGATACTCCCGGCTTTCGCGTTCGCTGCAAAATCGGGAACGTTGAGGTCGTCCCCGGCTGGAGGGATCATCTCGCCGAATTGCAAACGGCCGTCCGTATCGACCGTCACGGCGCGCAGCCTCCAGCCAGCCTCCGTCGCAACCAGTTGATCGACGGCCAGAGCATCGAGAAACTCATTCGCGATAACGATCGTCGGAGCAAGCGGAACCGATGCAAGCGAGCGATGCCAGGAGGGATCGAACCCGGATGGCTCAAGCGTCTCCTCCTGGATGCGCTGCAGGGTTTCGCTGCTTTCGATGAGGTGAACGCAGACGGCTTCGGCAAACGGCTTCACAAGCCTGCACGCGCGAAGCGCATCGCGCATCAGCGTACCGCGTCCAGGTCCAAGCTCAACGAGGTGCACCCGGTCGGGTGACCCCATCTGCTGCCAGACGACAGCTGACCACAGGCCGACGAGTTCTCCGAAAACCTGGCTGATCTCCGGCGCCGTGACGAAGTCGCCCTCGCGCCCGATCGCCTGCCGGGACCGATAGTAGCCGTGCTCGTCATCCTGCAGGCATGCGGCCATGAACTCCTTGAGCGGCATCGGTCCGGATCTGGCGATTTTCTCGCTGAGCAGCCTGGCGAGTGGCGTCTCGCGACGTGCGTGTGGATCGTAGCTCACGAAGATGCCCGCTCCTTTCTGCGTGCCCGCACAACCATCCAGATACCAAGTGCGAGCATGGGAAGCGAATAGACCATGCCTTTCGTGATCGGATAATCAGGCGAGAACTGGCGGTATTCGATGATCTTGAAGAGTTCGCAGAAGATGCGGAACACACCATAGCCGAGGAGAAAGACACCGGTGGTCAATCCCGGGCTCTTCAGCGCCATCAAACGATGGGTGAAGTAGCGCAGAATGAAGAACAGCACGATACCTTCGAGCGCCGCCTCATAGAGCATTGCCGGGTGCCTTGGCTCGTCACCCCAGCCCGGAAACACCATGCCCCACGGCATGTCTGTGGGCGTCCCGACAATCTCGCCGTTGACGAAATTCGCCATGCGTCCAAAGAACAGGCCGATCGGCACCGTCGCCGTGACGAGATCCGTGACCGAGAAGAACACGAGCCCCTTGCGCCGGGCGAACAGGAACAGGGCGATTGCCGATCCCAGAAAACCGCCGTGGAACGCCATGCCGCCGCGCCAGATGGCGAAGATCTGCGAGGGATGTTCGAAGTAGTAGGACGGCTCGTAGAAAAGGACATGGCCGAGACGGCCGCCGATGATGACGCCAGCCGCTACCCACAACAGCAGTTCGTCGACGTCTTCGGCCGTCATTGCGGCAGCGTTGCCGCGCCACAGCCGCGTGTCGGCGACCAGCCGCTTGATATAGATCCACCCGAGGATCAGTCCCGCAGCATAGGCAAGACCATACCATCTGATCGCAATCGGTCCGATCTGTAGCGCCACCGGATCAATCTGCGGATAGGGAATTGCGAGCAAACTCATGTGGATCCCACTTGAAGCTTCGGTTGCGCCCCCGGCGCAAACGAACGCCAGGCCTGGACAGGGAGGATGATCACTCTTTCAGTGTCAAGGCGACACGCCGCGCTTGAACGTTATGTCTGGCATGCTCATAGTCTCCCTCGATGAACGGCTGCCGCGAAGGCAGATACGTATGACGGCCTAACAGGCTGTCGCAACACATTTAGGACCAGCGATGACCCAGACCTCGAACCGTCTATTCGATGAACTTGCCAAGCTGATGAATGATGCGGCAGGCGCTGCCCAGGGCATGAAGCAGGAGTTCGAGTCGATAGCACGCAGCCAGGGCGAAAAGATCCTGCGCGAACTGGATGTCGTGCAGCGCGAGGAATTTGAAGCCGTCCGCGCCATGGCCGAAAAGGCCCGCACCGAGAATGAACGGCTGGAAGCCCGGATTGCTGCTCTCGAAGCGAAGCTGGGTCAGAGCTCTGGCAACGCCTGACTCGCTCTTCGGCAACCAGACGCGATTGGATAATGTCGAGTGCTGGAAAGCCCTCCCGAAAGATATCCACGCGTTCTCAACAGTTTTCGGCTTTTTCCGAGCCTCTTTCGTGGAAATGTCAGCCTCGGGCCATCATGGCCGTGGACACTTGCCCCCGACGTGTTGCGACTCGTGGGTCTCCGATGGTTTGGTGGCGCCAGATCACGCGCACCGCATCGGACGGAGCAGCACGAAGAGAAGATTACAGGGCGCGCCACACGTGCTCACAATCTGGGGGAAGAGAATGGCATCTACTGAATTGGGCTACGATCGCGTGACGAACCCCATCGACCTAGTGGAACAGTTGGCAGGCCGCCATGATTGGGCGTGCGACCGCACCGGCGATGACGAACTGACGCTGATCGTGTCCGGTACGTGGACCGACTATCATATCTCGCTCAACTGGCGGGACGATCTGGAAGCCCTGCATCTTGCCTGCGCGTTCGACTTCAAGGTGCCGGAGCCCCGGCTCAGCGAAATGTACCGCCTCGTCGGTCAGATCAACGAGCAGCTCTGGGTTGGCCATTTCGATCTGTGGACCCAGGAGGGTCTGGTGATGTACCGCCACGGTCTGCTTCTGAACGGTGCGGTTGCAACGCCGATGCAATGCGAAGCGCTGATGCAGGCTGCGCTGGAGAGCTGCGAGCGCTATTATCAGGCGTTCCAGTTCGTTGTCTGGGCTGGCAAGGAAAGCCGCGAGGCACTGATCTCGACCATGTTTGAGACTGAGGGTCAGGCCTGACACGGCGCAGCAGAGAGAAGTGTCGGACATGACCCTGCCCCTTGAAGGACCATTCCTGATCGCTGGAGCCGGAAAGATGGGCACTGCCCTGCTGACCGGCTTGCTGGAGGCCGGTCTCAGCCCGGGGCAGGTCGTCATCCAGGACCCTGCACCATCACCCGACATCCAGGAATATGTCATTCGGGAGGGCGTTCGCTGCGCGCCTGTCATTGCCGACCTCGACAAGGCCCCGACCGTCATTCTCGTGGCCGTAAAACCGCAGATCATGGACAGCGTGATGCCGGGCCTGGCGAAGCTGGCAGGTCCGAACACGCTCACGGTATCCATTGCAGCTGGACGGACCATCGCAAGCGTCGAGCGTCATTTGCCGGCGGGCGCGGCCATCATCCGGGCCATGCCCAATACCCCGGCAGCGATCGGTGCCGGTATCACAGTCTGCTGTGCCAACGCTCATGTCGGTGCGGCGCAGAAGGCGGTCGCTGAACAGATGCTGCGCGCCGTGGGTGACGTCGACTGGATTGAAGACGAAGCGCAGATGGATGCGGTGACCGCCGTGTCCGGCTCAGGTCCGGCCTATGTCTTCTACCTCGTCGAGGCCATGACGGAGGCCGGGATTGCCGCTGGTCTTGATGCGCGGTTGTCGGCACGGCTTGCGCGCGCAACGGTCGCCGGCTCGGGCGCTCTTCTGGAAGCTTCGTCCGAGCCCGCTGCGACACTCCGCAGGAATGTCACTTCGCCCGGGGGAACGACGGCCGCCGCCCTCGAGGTGCTGATGGCTGACGATGGTCTGAAGCCGCTGATGATCGCGGCCGTGGCCGCCGCCACCGAACGTGGCCGCGAACTCGCGAAATGAGCGTGAAAGCGCTCGATCCGGGCTAATTCATTGCAGGTACTCGCCCCGTGCGATTGACCTCTGCGCCAGGACGAGGAAGGCTGGCGTGTGAGGACGGCAACGCGCAATGAGGCATGTCATGACAGTTACCATCTATCACAATCCGAAATGCGGAACTTCGCGCAACGTTCTGGCGCTGATCCGTGCCAGCGGTGTTGAGCCTGACATCATCGAGTATCTCAATGACCCGCCCACCCGGGACCGTCTGGTCGAGCTCATCGCAGCCACGGGACAGCCGGTGCGCGATCTCATGCGCCGCAAGGGTTCGCCTTATGATGAGCTGGACCTCGATAACCCGAAGTGGACCGATGACGACCTGATCGACTTCATGATCGCCCATCCGATCCTGATCAACCGGCCGATCGTCGTAACCGAAAAAGGCGTGCGCCTGTGCCGTCCCGCGGAGCAGGTTCTGGACCTGCTTGACACCCCTGTAACGGGACGTCAGACAGCGGAGTAATCCCGGTTGGTGTCTCATTCTGCTGCGATTTTCGCCATTGGCTCTGGCAAATCGGACCGTCCGGCCCAAATTAGTAGCAGTGATGACAAAGGAGGTTTTCATCATGAGTGAGGCCCCTCCAGCATACCCGGACACCTACAGGGACCGCATCATCGATGCTGCCTTGCGTCTGGCGATCTCACGCCCGTGGAGTGAGATTTCTTTGCGTGATATTGCTGAAGCAGCCAACTCGGATCTCGTCGAGTTGCGGGCCAGCTTCTCCTCCAAGGCCGATATTCTTGCCGCCTTTACACGCCGGATTGACGACGAAGTTCTGGCGCAATCCGGTCACCCGGAAAAAGGCCAGTTACTGCGGGATGCCTTGTTTGAAGTGATCATGAGGCGTCTCGATGCGCTGCAGCCCCACAGGGTGGCAATCCGATCGATCATTGCCGATATCGGCTTCTCGCCGGAGCTGATCCGGCCGACGCTCGCGTCGCAGGCGTGGATGCTGCAGGCCGCTGGCATCAACACCGATGGCATAAGGGGCAACCTGCGGGTAGCCGGCTTGGCGGCACTCTACGCTTCGGTGCTGCGCACCTGGCTCAAGGATGATGATCCGGGGCTCGCTCATACCATGGCTGTGCTGGATCGTGGCCTCCGCCGCGGCGAAAGCTCATTGGCAACGCTTGATAGTGCGGTATCGACTGTGCGCCGAATGGGCAAGGCGTTCAGATCCGCATTGCGCGAGGGGAGAAACGCGATTGCCACGAAGGAATCTCCTCCTCCTGAGCCGGAGCCATCGCCATCCGGATCGACTCTGTCTTCGCAGCCGGAACCGCATTGACCTTAGACTGGCGACAACGCACGCTCACGGCATGGACACACGAAGGCTACAAGGGCACGCTGATGATGGCGCGCAGGCCGCCCATTGAGCTCTCGCCCAGGGTGATGTCGCCACCGTGACTGCGCGCAATGTCTCGGGCAATGGCCAATCCTAGTCCTGTGTTGCCGGAATCCTGGTTTCTGCTGGCGTCGATCCGGTAGAACGGCCTGAATACGTTTTCACGTTCCTCGACAGGAATTCCCGGTCCGTTATCGTCCACCTCGATGCGCACCCAGCGTCGTTCCGTTGCCGCCCGTATGACGACACAGGTACCGTAGCGGCTGGCATTGGAGACGAGATTGGTTATGGCCCGCTTGAAGGCATTGCGCTTCAGAGGCAGCACGATGTCCTTCTTGCGCCGCCGCATCTTGAAGGTGATATCGACCCCAAGCAGTTCCGCCTCTTCACAGATTTCGCGCAGCATCTCCTTGAGGCTGGTGGGTTTTGCTTCTTCGCCACCGTCGCCTCTGGAGAATGCAAGATAGTCTTCGAGCATATGCTGCATTTCGTTGACATCGAAGCGCAGCGATTGGACTTCTGGACTATCTTCCAGGAATGCGAGCTGCAACTTGAAGCGGGTCAGGATCGTTCGCAGGTCGTGGCTCACCCCCGCTAGCATCGTTGTGCGCTGCTCGACGTGCGTCATGATGCGCTCGCGCATTTCAAGGAATGCCACTGTGGCCTGACGCACCTCCCGCGCACCGCGCGGCTTGAAATCAGCCGGAACCGGCCGCCCTTTGCCAAACGCTTCGGAGGCTTCCGCGAGTTTGACGATCGGCCGGATCTGGTTGCGCAGGAACATGATTGCGACCGTCAGCAGGATTACCGAAGAGCCGACCATCCAGAGCAGGAAGATTTCCGAATTCGAAGCGTAGGTCTGTTTGCGCGTCGCAACGAAGCGCAGCACCGCCTTGTCGTGCTTGACACGGATCTCGACAAGGCGCGA
>Ga0180216_1001464_pt1 | contig 21074 bp, 17 predicted proteins | sample eDN3rd37CBELigMG_FD_128879 | JGI IMG/M metagenome (GOLD analysis project Ga0180216, IMG submission 128879) | Enriched Miracle-Growth compost microbial communities from Emeryville, California, USA - eDNA 3rd pass 37_C BE-Lig MG (version 2)... ...
GCCCGCCCGGCGCCTTGCCGGTAAAGCCCGGTGGCGCGACAAGGGCGGCCAGCCGCTGCGGAAGCGTCCCCCGCTCGGAGGAGGGAATGGCCGAAGTAAAGCCGACATGGTCAAGCGCGCCTTCCTCATTGTAGAGCCCGAGCAGCAGCGAGGCAATCGCCCCCTCGTCGCTCTGGCGGAACCCGCCAACGACGCAGTCCGCCGTGCGGCGCTGCTTGATCTTCAGCATGGCCCGCTCGCCCGGACTGTAGGGCTGGTCCAGCTCTTTCGCCACGACGCCATCGAGCGCGCCACCGGCCTGCGCGAGCCAGGTCGCGGCCTCATCATAAGCATGGCTTGCCGGTGAGAGATTGAGGGCCGGGCGCATGATCCGGGCATGCCAACGCGCCAGCCTGCCGCGCCGCTCCGTCAGCGGCGCGGCGGAAAGGGTCGCGTCACCCATCCACAGGCAGTCGAACAGCATCAACTCGGCCGGCGTCTCCCTCGCAAGCCGGGCGATGCGCGAAGCGGCCGGATGGAGGCGCTGCTGCAACGCGTCGAATGACAGAACCCCGCCCAGCGGCAGGATGATCTCGCCATCCAGAATGAAGCGCGGCGGCCCCGGAAGGCCGCTCACCAGCGACACAAGCTCGGGGAAATAGCGGTCCAGCCCCTTGCCGGATTTGGACTTGATCGCCACCCGATCGCCATCCCGCAGGATCAGCGCGCGAAAGCCGTCCCACTTCGGCTCGAACTGCCAGCCGGCCTCGCCGGGAAGCTGCGCGACGAGCCTGGCCTCCATGGGGACCAGGCCAGCGAAGGCGCTGGCGATCGCCGATTGGCCCATCAGGCGAGTTTGATGCCTTCCTTGTTCATGTCCACCGTCAGCTTGTGGCGCTGATCTTCGTCCAGCTTCGCGTCGAAGGGCGGGAAGATCTCGTCCTCCTCCTCGTGCATGTGCTGCTTCAGGCTCTCATGCAGCGCGCGGACGGTCGGCAGGAACTCGGCGGCGTCCTTGGCCATGGTGTCCAGCTCGAAGAGAAAATGCTTCACGTCGCCATGCTCGACGATGAGGCTCTCGGCCTGCGCGGCAAAGCCATGATCGCGCAGGGCGGGATAGATGACGTTCTCCTCCTGGAAGGCATGCTTGCCGAGCGCCTGCTTGATATGAGCGAGGAGATGCTTCCGCTTGATGGTCTGGCTGTCGTCGGTCTGTTCAAGGGCGTCGAGCAGACCCAGCACCGTCTTGTGCTCGGCCTTCAGCGCCTCGAGCCAGTTGCCCTGAATCAGCGAGGGTCCCTGGACCAGCAGCTTGCGGCCGAAATTCGCGGCCAGCCCCGCCGCCAGGCCGATGGCGGCAAAGCCCATATATTTAGCGGCATCTCCATGCTCGGATTTCGATTTCCCAATCATGTTCCGGTTCCTTGTGGCGGAGGCTATGGCGGCGAGGAGGAATCCCCCGCGGCGTCCTCATCGGAACGGCCTATGGCTCGAAGGGTTCCATCGCCATTCGCCGCACCGGAAGCATCTCCTTCGAAGCCGGGGACTGGACGCAGGCTACCCTTCGGCGCTGCCGATCCGTGTCTCCGCTAATCTTCCGCCGGGGATGAGGGCGACTGGATCAACAGCATGCCGGCGACAGTCATCGCCGTTATCGCGGTCACGCCGGGGTTCCTGATGGCGAAGCGAACCGCCCCTTCCACCAGCTTGGGCGCGATGGCGGCGAGCGCCATTTTCGCGAGCGTCTTCGGCTCCTCCTGGCGTAGGGCGCCAACCACCGGTTCAGCCAGCTTCACGCCCGCCTTGCCGGCAACGCGGCCGGCACCCGCGGCTTTGCGCGCGACTGTCCGCACCTTGGAGGCGCGTGCCCGATCTGGTCCCAACGGTGCATGAGCGGGGGTGGAACGGGTCGGCATGGTGCGGCTTCCTCTCGGCGGACAGGTCAGTGGATCAACGCGAACGCCGACCGCGCGTTCCCGCCACGGGATGCACATTCCATGGCGATGCGGGGAACACGCCGCTGCCAAACATGCCAAACAGGGCACCGAATCACCGATAGGCCAAGGAACCATCGGTGAGCTGATCCATCCTGGCATGCGGTCACCAGTTGGTGGCTACCCATCTGTACACATGCTCAGGTTTCTGCCCCGCATCCGAGTGGCTGGAATGACGTTCGCTCCTATGCAGCCGACTTATCGCGGGAGCGCGTCGGTGCCGGTGCTGTCCGATCAAGGGCGGGACCGGCCTGCCTCAACCGGACTCGTCAGTGGCATGCTGGCGTGATGCGGCGGCCGCTTGTGCGAGCATTTCTCGCGGCAGTTTGGGAGCATTGACACCATCGTGGCCGATGGCGATGGGCCATCCCAGATGCGGTTCAAGCACCGTCATATATCCGCCGTCGCCCTCGTGATCCTCGGGCAAATCCTCTTCAGCGACACCGTACTTCCGCAGGTCGAAAAGACCGTGTGTATAATAGCTGTTATGGAGCTGCATTGCGGTTCCGTATTTTGGACCTTTCTTGAAGGTGCGCGGATCATAATCGGTGCAATACCACATGAAGCCGACCTTGCGCGTCATGTCCTTCTTGATGAGCGGGCAGTGAAGATGGCTGCCCCGTGCCGAGCAGGACACGAAAGGCTTGGTCAACTCGTTGGGTAACAGCTTCTTGGTGGCGGTGTCGAACGCATAGATTTTGACCGTGCATCCCAGATCGTGCGGTTGGCTGGGGTCCATGCTGACCCAGACCAGGCTTTCGGTGAAGGGATGAGCGTGCGGCAGATGCATTGGCCGGTTGTTATGGCGCCGCGGATCCTCGGATGAAAAAATGAACAGGAACTGCTTCTCGATCGGCACGTCCGGAATATCACCCGGCAGGAGGCGGAGCTGCGTGGCGGGCAGATAAGTCGCCGGGTTCTTTTTGCGGCCTGAGAAGAGATATTTGCCGTAAACGCCGCCCCCCGCGGGATGCCAGGGGTATCGCGGATCCGCCAGCCGAATATCTGCCGCTCCGGCGGGCCGCTTTTCGCCAGTCAGCGGGTCGGTGTCCGGCGCATCGGCAATGAACTGGGGCAGATCGCGATGTTCGTCATCGGCATCGAGAATCGGATAGGATTCCGGGTTGCCTTCCTTGGTCGGGAAGCCCTGACGGAAATCGGGGAGCTGCATATCCAGATCCGGCCGTAGCTCGACCGGACCGGTTCGCCCTTCCGGGCAGGTGTCGAGATGCAGGATCTCGCGCCGGATGTCGGGGCCGTAAACGATCACACCATGTGGCACGTTCGCCGGAATATAGACCAGCGCCGGCGCGTCGAAGGAATGCTGCTCGAGCTCTTCGCCCAAATAGACGGTGACAGTGCCGCCCAGATCCATTTCGTTGTCTTCGTTCATGCTGAACCAGCCGAGGACGCGTGGATAGGGACACTGCTGCATATGACCATGCATCTTGCCTGCGATCGACTTGGGAAGCTGCTTCATTTTGAACGGCGGAGCCCAGGGCGTCACGCTGGGATCCATCTCGATCAGCGCATCCTGATCGCCGTCCGGCAGCGGACCGCTGATGTAGCGATCGGCAACGGGACCTTCCGGCAATGGATAGTGCCAGAAGGCCTTTCCTTCGCCTGCATGTGCCGGCCGCTCATGATTGGGGACCCGTGCGACGTCCTGCGAAATCGCGCATTCGGGGGGAATCGCCATCGACATTGTAATCACTCACTCCATATGTGGCCCGCCGCGGGATCCGCGCGCGCCAAAGTTTCAGAAGCGGGCGCCGAGACGCACGCCATATGTCCGCGGCGGCATCAGGTCGCCCATCGCGGTGTTGGTGATCGGGCTGGCCAGGCCAGCGGTCAGCGTTGCATTGTCTTCGAGGTTTCGAACGAAGGCGCCGATGCTGATCCTGCCGCCATCCAGGCGATAGGTGATGCTGGCATCGGTGCGGGTGTAACCCTTGCCATTCTGGCTTGCGAGACCTTCGGGTCCCAGCAACATGTCGGACTGAAGCTTCGATGCGACGTTGATGGCGATCTCGTCGCCATTGGCCAGCGGAAAGCTGCCCTGATAACCGACCGTCGCAGAAAACTCGGGGACGCGATAGATCGCGGCGCCGCTGCAATCGATGACGCCGGGCGAAGGAGCCGTGCAGCTGGCAGGTGCCGGAAGCGTCGTGCGATAAATGAACTCGTCGTTGATGGCTTCGTCGATATACTCGCCCACGAGGCTCACGACATGTCGCGGGGCCACCTGGAATGACAGATCAAGCGAAGCGCCTTGAATATGCGACTTGCCGACATTCTGGGTGATCGCGCCTGAAATATTGGCAGCCGTGCCGGTATTGATCGGTCCGAAAGTGATGAACTGCCGATTGTCATACTTCCAGTAGAAAATCTCCGCATTGACCTGCAAGCGATTGTTCAGGAGCCGATTCTTGGTCCCCAGCGTATAGGCAGTCAGCGTTTCGGGGCCGTAGGAGTTCGGTGTCGGATTGACTGCCGAGGGAGCAGCGCCGGTGAAAAAACCGCCGGCCTTGTAGCCGTCCGCAACCGTGGCATAGAGTAGCGATCGCGGCGCGAGATCCACCTCGATACCGACGCGATAGTTCAGCTTCGTATCGTCGAGCCGCCCGGACGCCGGAATGTTGATGGAGCCGAGGATCGGCGGAAGGGGAGAGAAGCTGGTCGTCGATCCGACATTCGTCTTGATCTCGCGAAAGTAGCGCAAGCCTCCCGTCAAGCGCAGCCAGTCGGTGAGCGAGAAACTGTTCTGCGTGAAGGCGGCATAAGTCGTATCGGTGACCGGATCGACGATCAGGCGGCTGCCGAACGTAGGCGCGAGCGGGTTGCCCTGATCGACAAAGGCGGTGAACTGGACGCCACGCTGCACTTCACGGAAGTAATAGCCGCCGACCAGCCATTGCAGCCGATCACCCAAGGCGGTTCCTGAGAAGCGGGTCTCGAGCGAAACTTGCTGCGACTTGACGTTCGGGCTGGTTGCGAAAGCCGCATTGTAGCCGATATCGTCGGTATTGGACACGCGATACGCGGCAATGGTCGTCCAGTCGATTTTGCCAAGCGTCCAGTCGAGCCGCCCGCGAACACCATAATTTTCGTGATCGATACGCCCCAGGCCGGCGAAGTTCACCAGATTTGTCCGGCCCGGCGGCGTCACCAGGCTGTAAGGCGGTCTCAGGTTCGCGGCGATGAAGTTTCGGAATGCCGGCGAGCTTGGCCCGGCCCAGGGATCATTGTTCACGAACGGCAGCGACGTGAAGCCGGACCCGCGTCCGCCTTCATGCGCATAGTCAGCACCCAATGTGAGGTTTACATCTTCGTTTGGCCGGAAGCGCAGCTGGATGCGTCCGGCCGTGACGTCTTCGTTATCATAGCCGTCTCGGTAATAGCCGTCGCGATTCGCCACTTGCCCCGCCAGGCGGATCGCAACGGTATCACCGAGCGGCAGGTTCGCATGACCGGCCGCAACGATCTGGTTGAAATTGCCATATTCCAGGTCGAACCCGCCGCTGCGCTCAAAGGCAGGCTGCGCCGTAACCACATTGATCGCGCCCGCGGTGGCGTTACGCCCGTAGAGCGTGCCCTGGGGGCCCTTCAGCACCTCGACCCGCTCAAGGTCATAGAATGTGCCGTGCGTACCCGTGGTCCGTGCGATGTAGACGTCATCGACATTGAAGGCGACGGCGGAATCGCCAAATGCGTTGGTCACCACCGAGCCGATGCCGCGGACGGAAATCTGTGTGTTGGGACCCGCCTGCTCGATCACCACGTTGGGCAGCAGCGTCTGCAGGTCGCGGACCTCGGTGATGCCCGCTTCCGCCAACTGTTCGCCGCTGATTGCGTTGATCTGCACAGCGGCGCGCTGGACTTCCTGCGGGCGCCGTTGTGCCGTAACGATGATATCCTGCAGGCCCTCTGACGGCGCATCCTGTGCCTGGGCGCTCTCCGCCGCTGCGCTCTGCGCAAGCGCGGGCGCGGCAAGGACGCCGGTAAGCGCGCAGCTCGCGAGCCATGAGATTGATTTGCGCATTCTACTCCCTCCCCATATGATTTTCAGAATTTTTGCTTCATCGCGGCGTCGGTATTTGCCGCACGACGAACAGCAGCACCGCAGCAGTTGCGAAAAGGATGATGAGACCGGCAACGGCAAGCGTGTAGCTGCCAGTGGCGTCGAAGACGGCGCCTGCTGCCAGCGGGACAGCGCTCGTCGCCAGCGTCTGGACGATCAGCATCAGGCCCATCAGCGCAGGAAAAGGTTCCCGCCCGAAGACCTCCGCGGGATAGGACGACAGCGGGACGAGCGTGAGACCAACGCCGATGCCCGCAAAGAGGGCGAAGATATGGCTGTTGACACCGAACGAGGTGTTCAACAGCAAGAGTCCTGCGCCGAAGCTGAGCATGCATAGCGACCACAATGTGCGCGACGACATGCCGCTGCCGACAATGCTGATTACGATCTTGATGATCAGCGCGGTAAGCGACACGAGCGCCATGGACATTGCTGCTTCGCCAGGATTCTGGCCAAAGCCCCGTAGCTGGGCGATGCCATGTGCGAAAATAAACGCCAACCCGCACGAGAAGACTGCCGAGCCGAAGGCCATCACCCAGAACAGCCGCGTCCGAATCGCGCCGCGATAGGTCCAGGCGGCCTGGGCAACCGAGATACCGCTCGCTTGGGCCGGCGATGGCTTGCCGTCGGGAGTCTGTCCGATCTGGGCAGGATCGTCCCGGACGAACAATAGCGCCACGACGGCCGCGATTGCGGCCAGGAGGGCCAGCGCGGCCCATCCCGCACGCCATGTGCCGAAATGGCTCACGATTGCGTTCAGCAGCGGAGGCGCCGCAAAGCCTCCGGCTCCACTGGCGGTGAGCATGATCGCCAGTGCGCGCGGGCGCTGGGCGTTGAACCAGCGGGCCACTAGCGTTTGCGCGGGGAGCAGGCCGCCCGCCACGACCCCGCCGCCCACCACGAGTCCAAAGACCAACGCAGCCTGAAGTCCGCTATCGACAATCGTGGCCAGCAGCAGGGCGCCGGTCATGATGGTCAAGCTGCCTGCGACCATTGTCGCGCGGGCGCCAAATCGGTTGATCGACCATCCGACCAGCGGCCCGGGAAGCCCCACCATGAGCATGAAGATGGAAAATCCAAGGCCGAGCATCTTGCGATCGAGTCCCATCGCGTCGGCCATGTGGTTGTTCATGACCTGGGCGCCATACATGGGGAAGGCCAGCGCTACGAAGATCGCGAACCATAGCGCGGCGACCAGTTTCCAGCCGTAGAAGGGCTTCGCGGGACTGACCTCCCGCGAATCGATTGCCTGCACCTCTCCAACCACAACCTCTCCTACGTGAACTTATTTTGGACATGATAGTCATATTTAGCCTTATCGGTCAACGTTCTTCGGCTTCCGACAGCGCCAATTCCGCGGGGAGTGGCAAGGGCGGTTGACCCGGGGCCACTCCATCTGCATGTTTGACGGATGCAGCTTAGCGGCCAAATTTGGCCCTGGTGATATGTTCACTTATTAACGGCGAGCCGATGCCGCGTCTCAAAGATTCATACGGAACGTCTCCGCAGCCTATGCATCATCCGGAGCGGGTGTGGCGACGCTTGCTGCCGCTGTATAACAGTATTGGACATCTTGCCCGTCGGCTCGACCAAAAGATCGGCACGGTGTTTCAGAATAACCGCCAGGACATGGAACTTACTCGGGCGCAATTCCTGGTGCTCGTGATTGCCTCGCTGTCGCCAGGTCTCGAACAGGCGGAACTGGCTGAACGTGCGAGCATCGACCCGGCGACCGCAGGCGCGGTCATCAGCCGGCTCGGTAGACTGGGTCTCATTCGCCGCAGCCGCAGCCCACGATCGAGCAGGGGGTTTGTTATCGATGCGACCGCGCCGGGGTGCGCGATCATCGAGGAGCACATTGCGGTTCTGGACAAGATCCAGAATGAGGTTCTCGCGCCGCTTGGCCCCGATGAGCGCCTCATGCTGCTGAGGCTGTTGTCCAAGCTGGTCGGCTTGAACAACAGCTATCATCAGACGGACGCGGAAACCTGATCGGCTATTCTCACATCAATCGGGGCTGATCCGGTTCGGTCCCGATTCTGATCCATCTCGCCAGTCACCGGATCGAGGCGGCGAAGCTCTATGGCCGAGGCGAGACTCAATGCTTCGTTCAAAGTCGTCGGATCAAGGTCCACCATGATGATGGTCCGTTCAGGCCGGCTCGACTGCACGTTGAGAATTCATCGCGATCCCGATCCCGGGTCCGGAGAATCGGACAAGTTCGGCGTCGATGAAGTCAAGGATGTCGAGATCTGCCATGCCGTTCACGATATGAAACGAAAGCGGCAATTGCTCGAAGGTAGCGCGATGCCAGCTGAGCTTGCCTTTTCCGGTCCAGCGGCGGAATTCGAATTCGTCGAAGTTGATATTGGCGACCGACCCGCCGCTCCCAGCTGGCGCTGCGGCGGTTGTGACATAGGCGAGATCGGCGCCTTCACGCCCACCGATGCTCGTGCGGGGCATGTATTTGTAATACATTTGCGCGCCGCCATCCGATCCTGGCAATTTCTTTTCCGGATTTTCCTCTTCGACCAGCTCGGTAAGCTCAATGTCGAAGAAGATATGCTCGAACCACGAAGCGTCGCAGGATGCTCGCCCTGCGGCTTCGTCCCATGCGATCTCGCTGAAGCGGGCGAACATCTTGGGGAAACCCAGCTCCTCGCGGCCGGTCATGATCGCATCAGGCGAGCCTTCCCAGATGACCGGGCAGAGCGCACCCTCCAGGGTCTCGGTCTTACCCTGATAAGTGACCGGAAAATCCACGGAAAGGATGCCGTAGCCACGGCCCGCAAGCCAATAGAGATTCTTGAACCATGCGCAGCTCACCGACACGATCGGCTCACCTCGCAGACTGAAGCCCGGCGGCAGCAATTTGGCCAGCTTCGCCGCATCGGTGCGGTAGCTGACCTTCATCCATTCCGCATTCATGCGACCGCCCTCCTCGGCGGTCCACATCCGACCGTCCGGATGCTGGCGAGGACCGGGCGCGGGGCCGAACATGACGGGCATGCGATAGCGTGAGCCGGGATTGGGTATGAAGGTCATGATGTCGTCCTGGATGAGGTTCAGAAATCAAAGCCGACGCGCATGCCGTAGGTCCGCGGCGGGCGCAGGATAACGAAGGGTGCAGCGAGCACGGGCTGCGCGAAGGAGCCCGACTTGACCGCTTCATTCTCGATATTGTCGATGAACGCACTGACGGTGAACCGGTTACGCGGTGCACGCCAGGTGAGGCTGGCGTCGGAGACCATCACGCCTTCCTGCAGTTGACCCGGCAGATACTCCTCGCCGACCCAGTATTTGCTCTGGATCTGGGTTCCGATCTGCGCGTCAATCCGCGATCCGTTCGCCAATTCGAAGCTGCGCGTGTAGGACAGGTTGAGCGTCCACTCGGGCGATTGGGATACCGGGCGGCCGGAGCAATTCACGATGACCTCCGGCGACCCGGTGACGGGGATCGTCGGGCAACTCGTTGCAGGCGCGCCGGTGACGGTGGTCTGACGGTATAGAAAATCGCCATATTCCGCGTGCAGATATTGAACCGTCGCACCCAGGCGGTCGTTCGAGCTCGGCTCCCACAACAGCTCAAGCTCCGCGCCGTAAATATCCGCGCTGCCGGCATTTTCGGTGATCAGGTTGAAGCCGCCCGGCCGGATCGGGCCGATGTGCGTGACTTGCTTGTCCTTATATTTCCAATAGAACAGCTCGGCGTTGAGCTGCAGGCTGTTGTCGAGGAAGCGGTTCTTCGAGCCCACCGTATATGCGGTCAGCGTCTCAGGGGCATAGGTGTTCGGTGCGAGCGAACCATAGAAACCGCCGGCTTTGAAGCCGGTGGCGATATTGGCGTAGAGGAGCGAGCGCTCGGCAATGTCGAACTCGACGCCGGCTTTCCAGGTCAGCTTCTCCTGATCAAGGTCCCCGTCGACGGGCGCGTAACAGGTGCCGGTTGGCGCATCATAGGGCATGCAAGCGACTTGATAGAAGGCGTTGTCCGGTCCCGGAAAGCCGACCGGCACGGGCGGCGGAGGCCCGCCGTTGAGACCGCGCTGGCTCTTCTGTTCGCGCGTATGGCGCAGTCCGGCCGTTAGCCGCAGGGTGTCGCTAAGACCGTAGGTGATCTGCCCGAACGCTGCATAGCTTCGCGTAGTGAGTGTCGGGATGGTGCGATTGAATGAGACCCCCTGATTGGCGAACAGGTCGAAATCCAGATCCTCGTCGAAGAAATAGCCACCCACCAGCCACTTCAGGCGACCTGCGTCGTCGTTTGATCCAAGCCGAACCTCGATTGACGTGGCACGCGAGTCCTCGCTCGCATTGACCGGGAAGCCCGCGGCATAGTGACGATAGTTGCTCATGCTGCGGCGATAAGCCGGAATGATCGTGACGCTGGCGCTTCCCAGATCATAAGCGATGGTTGCCGACAGACCCCAGTTCTCCAGATCGACATATCCGTCGTCCAGCAGCGGCGGCAGCAGATCGGGATCGGAACCGCCGGTGATTGCCAGCGATGCGTCGCGCAGGATCGCATTCGTCCCGTTCTGTGATGATCCGCGATAAGGATCATCGGCGTTAAGGTAGGGCGCGATAACGCCGCCGGCACCCTTGCCGCCCAAATGCGCATAGTCTCCGGAAAATAGGATCGACAGCCGATCGGTCGGGTCGAGCTTCAACTGTGCGCGCGCCGCTTCGGTTCGATCGTCGAGATAGCCATCGCTGAGATAGCCGTCCCGCCGCGAAATCGTGCCGGCGATACGGAATGCGGCGCCCACGCCGATTGGCGCGTTCATTGCCAGCTCACCGCGCCAGAGATCATAATTGCCGACCGTCAGCGCTCCTCGCACGGCAAACTCGTCGGCGGGCTTGCGCGTGATGACGTTGATCGCGCCTGCCGTCGCATTGCGGCCATAAAGTGTTCCCTGCGGCCCCTTCAGCACCTCGACGCGGTCCAGGTCGTAATAAAGTCCGTTGGGGCCACCGGAGCGGGCCAGGTAGACGCCGTCGAGATTGATCGCGACGGCCGGTTCGGCATAAGCGTTGCCGGCGAAATTGCCGACACCACGGATTGTCACTTGCGTGCCGCCGCCACCGGAACTGGAGAGTTTTAGCGCCGGCACCAGTTTCGAGAGATCCTGGGGTTGCGCTACGCCGGCTTCGGCAAGCGCATCACCGTCGACGGCGCTCACGGCAAGGGCGGCCCGTTGCAGGCTTTCTTCGCGACGCTGTGCCGTCACCACGATGTCAGCGATGCCGGTCTGCTCGTCAGCCTCGAGCGTTCCCGATGATTGCTCTGACCCATTTTGAGCAAGGGCGGGCTGGACAATCGCGATGGCAAGCGCTGTCAAACTGGAACGGATAAGATAGTTCACCGACGTTCCTCCCCATGGCGCCAGTCTGCGCTGGCCGTGATTCAAGCGGCGACCTTGCACGCAAGCGCATCTCGCCAAAGATGCAGGAGCTGCCCCGGATCGCCGATGCCGAAGATGTGACGGTCCGGCCTGATCAGCGCAGACGCTCCGCCTGCCGTCTCCAACCAGGCGCCAATCGTGGGCGCGAATTCCGCCAGATCGGGCGAGTCGAGATCAAGGTAGCGAACGTCACCGGTTCCATCGGGCAAGCCGCGGCCAACCAGCGCCGGATCCGTTCCGAGCAACTGATCAAATCGCACGCCGTTCGCCGAGACCGGCTGCGGAAACAACGCACCGGCAGAAGGGGTATCCGTCAACAGGCCGCCGAAGAGATCGGGATATGCAACTGACACATCCTGGGCACCCGCCGCCTTTCGCGCCAGCATATCGCGGTCGCGAGCAGCCGCGGCATCTTCGTCCAGCATGCAGACCACTTTGCCCATGGCGATGGCGGTGGCGATGATCGCTCGCACATGAGGCTCGCGCTCCTCCTGGTAGCTGTCCAGGATCGTCTCGACCGCGCGACCGTGCACCACCGCGGCGAGCTTCCAGGCAATGTTCGCCGCATCCCGAATACCCGAACACATGCCCTGGCCCGCGAAAGGCGGCATCTGATGCGCGGCGTCGCCTGCGATCAAGACGCGCCCCACCCGCCACTGCTTCGCGACAAGCCCGTGAAAGCGATAGACAGCCTTTCGTTCGATCTTGATCCGATCGCCACAGTTCCAGGGCGCCAGCAGTTCCTGGATCTTGGTTTCGGCGAGCATCTCCTCGGCGGTCTCACCGGGCTTCAGCATGAACTCCCAACGGAAGCGCTTGCCACTCATCGCCATATGCGTGACGGGCCGCCTGGGATCGCATATCTGCTGGCATACGATGGGCAGGTCGCCCGGATCATCGATGATCGTATCCAGCACCAGCCAGGGTTCATCGAACATATAGTCGTCGAGCGTGATACCGAGCGTCTCGCGGACCGGACTCCATGAGCCGTCCGCACCCACGACATATCGCGCCCGGAGCCCGAAGCTCCTTTCTCCATCGCGGAGCGTGACATTGACGCCAGCTTCATCCTGTTCGAGATCGACAAACTCCGTGCCGAGCCGCACGCGCACGCCGAGTTCATCCAGGCGATCGCGCAGCACCTGCTCGACGGCAGGCTGATGCAAGGCGTAGGTTTCCGCCCAGCCGAAGGGTCCGGTCTTCGCAACGGGGAAATCAAGCAGTATCTCCCCTGAAGCGGTGTGGAACTGATATCGATCAGGTATGCGGCATAGGGGCGCGATGCGATCCGCGACGCCGAGCATCTGGAAGATGCGCATGATCTCGTGATCGAACACCGCAGCACGAGGGAGCGGGAACAGGGTGGGAGACTTGTCGATCGCAATGACCGACAGTCCCTGCACTTGGGCGAGTGCGGCCAGCGCATCGCCGACCGGACCAAGGCCAACGACCAGCAGGTCACAATCATAGTGCTTGGTCATGCAGGGTCCTTCGTGTCCGGGAGCGGCGGCATCGGCATGCCCCACTGAACACCCATCAATTCCGGCACCGAGCCGATCCCGCCGCCATCGGCGGTCACGAGCTGGTCGCCATCGGTCCAATGTTCGATCTCGTGACCCCAGGGGTCTTTCCAGTAATCGAATATCTGGCTGCCGAGATAATGACGGCCGACACCCCAGAAATGCTCGCGACTCGCTTTCTTGAGATACTCATGACCGACCATCAGGTCGTCGAAGTCGGCCACTTCGAATGCGGCATGCATGAAGCCGGGCGGAACAGGACGCTCGAGCAGAAAGATCGTGTGGTGATCGCACGGTTGATCGCCGCGGTCGCAGCGCAGGAATGCGCCGATCACCATCCCTGGAGCCAGTTGAATCTCATCGGAGGTGACCAGACCGAACCGCTCCTTGTACCATGCCTCCGACCGTCGGAAATTCGACACGCCCAGCACAACGTGACCAAGCCGCTTCACATGTGAGGGACCCTGTGCAACCCGCTTGGAGCTTCCTTGACGCGGATAGAGTCCGCCATGGTTCCAGGGAGTGTGATGAAGAGGAATGGGATCGGCTGATACCTGGCCCGCGACCACCTCGACCACAAACCCGTCAGGATCCCGCAGCCTGACGACGTACCCTCCGCCAGGCAGGTCCAGCGGTGAAACCTCGGCACCATCACGGACCGCGATTTTCTGCAGATCGTCAAGACTGGTTACCCAGATTCCGAACCCCGCGAATGCGGCTTCCTCGTCGCGCTCCGTCACGTGCACGACGGCACTCTCGCCATAGCCGCGCATCGCCAGCCGACTGTCCGACCGTTCGGCAACGAGCATGCCAAAATCGGTAAGGAAGTCCTCCATCATCGCCAAATCCGGCGCGCGGAAGCGCACATAGGCTACGTCATGAGCCTTTACGATGCTCATCGTGTCCGCGCCTCACGCATTACTCGTAGGGAATTGCCCATCGATCCTCGCCTTTCGTCATATTTGAACTAGACAGTCAGATTTATACGTAATAGTCAAGCCATGTTGTGGCTGGCAAGTTCAGGTTGGCTCTCTCTGGAGCCGCGACGAGATTTTTGGCGGCTGTGTTGCGGGGTCTACGATTGGGAGAAGGATGAATGAAACTTGCTCGCTATGCCCATGATGGCCGCGTGCATCTGGGTAAGGTGGTAGGCGATTCAGTGATCGAGATCAGCTCGGTTGCACCCGAAATCGGCGATTCGATGCGCGCGCTGCTTGCCCGTCTCGATGAGCTTCGCCCTGCGATCGAAGCGCTCGAAGGCCCGGCGTTTGCGCTGAGCGAGGTTACGCTTGAAGCACCCGTCGCCGATCCGGGCAAATATCTGGCGATCGGCATGAACTATCAGGCGCATGTCGAGGAGGCGGCCGCGGGCGGGGTGACCGCCCCCAAGACACAGATATGGTTCAACAAGCAGGTGACCTGCATCAACGGACCTTTCGCGCCGGTAGAAGTGCCGCGAGCCGCGCCAACCATGGTCGACTACGAGGCGGAGCTTGGCGTTGTGATCGGCAAGCGATGCCGCCACGTATCGCGCGAGGATGCGCGTTCGGTGATCGCTGGCTATCTCGTCTGCAACGATGTGACGGCGCGTGATGTCCAGTTCCGCTCTCCCACTTTCACGCTTGGCAAGTCGTTCGATACGCATGGGCCGATCGGCCCCTGGATCACGACCGACGATGAGATCGAGAATCCGCATGCATTGACACTGACGCTCGAACTCAATGGAGAAGAGCGACAACGCTCGTCTACTGGGGACATGATCTATGATATCTACGATCAGATCGTTTATCTCAGTGAGATCATGACGCTCGAACCGGGCGACATCCTGGCGACTGGGACTCCGGCTGGCGTTGGCATCGCGAGCCAGCGCTTCATGCAAGCGGGCGATGTTGTTCGGGTCGCGGTGGACGGCCTGGGTGCGATCGAAAATCGCTTCATCGACGAAGCGTGAGGGCGATGACGACCGCGCTGACGCCGTATCATACGCCGGAGACTTGCTCACGGGCGGTCTTGAACGCGCTCGAAGGACTCGGGTTCGATTATGTCGATCAACCGATCAACATCTTCCGCGACGAACAGCGTGGCGCAGCTTATTTGTCGGTCAACCCCAAGATGAAGGTGCCGGCACTTGGCATCAAGGGAACAGTGCTGACCGAAACGCCGGCAATCCTGCTTTGGCTCGATGGAGCGCACGGCCGCCTTCTGCCGGGCGAGAACCGATTGTCGCAATCCTAGCCCTCGGCGATCTGATCTGGTGCTGACATGCTCCATCCATTGGCCCGAATGGCACGAATGCCAGAGCGGGTCTCTCCGAATGATCCTGGGACTGTTCGCCGATTGGCGGCGACCCAGCTGGCAGCCCTTCTCGAACGGATCGATCGGTTGATCGACCGGCATTGGTGGTTCGGTGCGCGATGGTCGATCGTTGATGTCTATGTAAGCTGGATTGTCGGCATGTCCCGCGGCGTTGGACTGGCGTGCGAACCCGCCCGACTCTCTCCGCCCATTCCGGGCATGTCGCAGCTCGGCTAGTTATCAACGCGCTTTTGCTCGCGAGATGCAGGCTCGAAAGATCGGGTATCGAATTGCCGGGTAGCGCGAAACTATAGTGCGGTGAGACACGCTCCTCTTGACCCGAAATCGCGCAGCGGCCATCGCTTGGCTTCAGCGGAGATTGAAGAAATTGGCCTCAACGCTCGAAGGAAAAGCACTAGCTTCGCGTTCCAATCGGATGGAGCGCCGACGTGCCAGAACACGTGACGCGTTGATCGCCGCTGCCCAGCGGCTCCTTGCCGAGCGCGCTCCCGATGCGGTCAACATCGATGAGATCGTCGAGATCGCCGATGTCGCGAAAGGTACTTTCTATAATTATTTCACTGATAAGGACGCGTTGATCCAGGAGGTCGAAGCGATTGCCCGCCAGCGCATCGAGGAAATCATCAGCAGTGCGAATCAAGGGGTTGACGATGCGGCGACGCGGGTTGCCCGGGCATTCGCTGCGGGCGTCGGATGGGCGGCTGCGCATCAGGACCAAGCGCGCATGCTCATGCGAATGACGCCACACTTCACGGATCCCGATGCGCCGATAAATGCCGGGGTGCGGCGCGACGTGCATGATGGTCTCACTAGCGGCCGGTTCACGGCTTTGACCGAAGAGGCAGGTGTCGTGCTGGTGTTGAGCGTGATGCACGGCGGCATCAACCGGGCGCTGGATCTGGAACAGCCTGCGAAGGTGCGAGCGTTCGGCGTCCATCTCTCCGCAGGACTTCTTGTGGGCTTGGGCCTGGAGCGGGATGAGGCCGTCGCTCTGGCCAGCGAAGCCATGGCCAACTGCCGCTGACCTTTCAGCACTGCAATCCTGCTTCCCGAGTTTTCTGAGAATGGGGGGCAGCTTTAGGGATGCGGTTCACTGCCTCGAACGATGGCTATATTGCGAAAAGTTGGCGTAGACTTGGTTCGCTCATGCCAATTCAGCCATGCGCGTGCTCATGCCGATTGTCCCTTGCCAAACAGGATTTTGGAGGCCCGAGCCGGAATCGAACCGGCGTATACGGATTTGCAGTCCGCTGCGTCACCACTCCGCCATCGGGCCTCGGCGCAGATCACGTGGTCGCCGGGCCATAGCGATGGATTTTCCGCAGGGCCAGCCCCTATTTTTCCGCGCGCGCCTCGTTGAGAGGGCTCACGGCCACCTCCCTTTGCCCGGCATCGTCTCCCGCGATCTCCCGCGCGCTGCAACTTCCGCTCCGCTGCCTCGTTCTGCGATGAGAGCAGGAGGATGCGATGAACGGCACGCTATGGACGATCGTGACGATAGGCGGCCCGGTCTTGCTCGGGCTGGCCTTGCTCTATGCCGTCCTCTCCAACAGGTTCAGGCGCAACAAAGCGCCGAGGGAAGTGACGGAAAGAGCCGCGAAGAAACTGCACGAAGAACTGGACAAGGAAGACAAGGCGCGGGACGAATAGCCGTTTGCCGGCGCGCAAAGCCATGGACGGCGGGCACGGCCGCAAGCGGAGGCCAAACCCCCTCCGCCCCGCGCCCATTGTTTCAGGATTGAAAAAGCTTTCACTGTGCGTTGCAAAACGACTAGAGAGATCGGCATCCGCCATTAGTGTGTTGCCATAGCAATACAGTTGTGCCATCAGGGACCCCATGAGCGAACAGAATTTCAAGGCGATGCGCCGCGCGATGGTCGAGAGCCAGTTGCGCACCAACGACGTGAACGATCCGGCGATCATCGAGGCGATTCTGGCCGAGCCGCGCGAAGTCTATCTGCCCGAGGAGCGGCGCAGCGCCGCCTATATCGACCGGGCGGTGCCGCTGGGCGGCGGCCGCGCGCTCAATCCGCCGCTCGCCACCGCGCGCCTGATCGTCGAGGCGGCGCCCCAGCCCGGCGAGCGCGTGCTGCTGATCGGCGCGGCGACGGGCTATGCCGCCGCCCTGCTCGCGCGGCTGGGCTGTGATGTCGTCGCGGTCGAGGAGGATGCGGCGCTTGCGGCGCGGGCCCGCGCGCTGCTCGGTGAGCGCGCCAATGTGCGCATCGAGACCGGACCGCTCGCCAGGGGCCATGCCAAGGGCGCGCCCTACGACATATTGTTCATCGACGGCGCCGCCGAGGTGCTGGATGACGCGCTGATCGGCCAGCTCCGCATCGACGGGCGCGCGGTGTTCGCGCGGGTCGATGCGGGCGTCACGCGGCTGTGCATCGGCACGCGCACGGCGGGCGGCTTCGGCGCGCGCGCCTTCGCGGACGTGGAGGCCGTGCCGCTGCCCGGCTTCGCGCGGCCCAAGGCCTTCACATTCTGATCCTTCAGGCCGGAGACCCCATGCCCCGACGTCCGCTCCCGCGCCTTGCGATCCTCGCGGCCCTGCTGGGCTCCGCCGCCCTTCCCGCGCGGGCCGAGACGTTGCAGGAGGCGCTCGCCGCCGCCTATCGCAACAATCCGACGCTGACCGCCACCCGCGCCGGCCAGCGCGCGACGGACGAGACCTACAATCTCCAGAAGGCCAACGGCCTGCCCAATCTGGGCCTGACCTCCAGCTATACCGAGTCCGCCCATTCGCGCCCGCTCAATCCGCTGGTGCCGCCGCGCGACCTCAGCACCAGCCTCACGCTCAACGTGCCGGTCTATTCGGGCGGCCGCGTGCGCAACGGCATCGCCGGGGCGAAAAGCCGGGTCGAGGCCGGCCAGTTCGACGTGCAGGCGACCGAGCTGTCCGTGTTCAGCCAGGTCGTCGCGGCCTATATGGACGTGATCCGCGCGCAATCCGTGGTGGGGCTCAGCCGCAACAATGTCGAGGTGCTGGAGGTCAACCTCCGGGCCACCAACAACCGCTTCCAGGTCGGCGACCTCACTCGCACCGACGTTGCCCAGTCCGAATCGCGCCTGTCGATCGCGCGCGGCGATCTCAGGACGGCGGAAGCGTCGCTGATCGACGCGCGCGAGCGCTATATCCAGCTCGTCGGCCATGCGCCGGTCGATCTCCAGCCGCCACCGCCGCTGCCCGGCCTGCCCGCGTCGCCGGACGAGGCGGTGGAGACCGCTCTCGCCAACAACCCGGATCTCGCCGCCGCCCGCAAGGTGCGCGAGGCGAGCCGCTATGACGTGCGCGTGGCGAAGGGCCAGCGCCTGCCCACCCTCTCCGGCTTCGTCGCCGGCGCCTATGGCACCGATCTCGGCTCGACCCGCGGCGTGCCCGGCGCGGTCGACAACGATGCCGTCCAGCTCGGCGCGCGGCTCACCGTGCCGCTCTACCAGGGCGGCGGGCCGGCCGCGCAGGTGCGCCAGAGCCAGGCGCGCGAGCAGCAGGCGATGGAGCAGGAAACCGCCGTGGAGCGCGACGTGATCGCGCAGACCCGCTCGCTGTTCGCAAGCTGGCAGGCCAGCAATCAGGTGATCGAATCGAGCCGCGTCGCGGTCGATGCCGCCGCCCTCTCCCTCCAGGGCGTGCGCGCGGAGAATACGGTGGGCACCCGCACCATCCTCGACATCCTCAATGCCGAGCAGGAGGCGTTCATCGCGCGCGTGCAGCTCGTCACCGCGCAGCGCAACGCCTATGTCGCCGCCTTCTCGCTGCTCGCGGCGATGAACCGTGTCGATTACACCGCGTTCGGCATCCCCGCCAGCGATCGCTACGATCCGGCGGCCAATTTCGACCGCGTCAAGGGCAAGTGGTTCGATTGGGACGACGATCCCGCGCCGCAGCCGATTTCACCGCGCACGGTTGACTCGCCGGCGCAAAACGCGACAGTAGAGGATACGAGCGCTCCCTGATCGTCGCGAGGATACGGATGAAGGCCATGCCGAACGAGCCGTCCATGGAGGAGATCCTGTCCTCCATCAAGCGCATCATCGCCGAGGAGGACGTCCCCACGCAGGGCGCGCGGGCCCCCAGGCGCGCCGCGCAGGCGCGAGCGACGGCGCAGGACGCGGAGCAATTCGCCGACGACGACCAGATATTAGAGCTGACCGAAGCGTTCACCGGCGAGGCCGACTCCGACACGGCGCTGGAGGAGGAGGCCGTCATGGCCATGGGCGCCCGCCCCGGCGCGCCGGCCAAGGCCGAGGGCAAGCCCGCCAGGACGGGCCGTGCGCGCCCGACGCCGGCCACTCCGTCCGCAACCCTTTCCACCGCCGCAACCGTCATGTCCGACACCAGCGCCGACGCCGCCCGCGAATCCCTGGTCAACCTTTCCAAGCTGCTGGTCCGCTCGGACGACGGCCCGTCCAACACGCTGGAAGGGCTGGTCCGCGAGATGCTGCGCCCGATGCTCAAGGAATGGCTCGACGCCAACCTGCCCGAGCTGGTCGAGACCATGGTCAAGCGCGAGATCGACCGCATCACCGGCCGAGTATGATGACCGCGCCGCGCGCGGTCCGGCAGCCCTGATTCCCGGCCCGGCGGGGCGCCCTCCCCACGCCGAGCGAGCCGGCCTTTCCCATCCCGCCATAAGACGGGCCGTGCCTGCGCCGGGCTGGCGCGCGCGGCCAAGAGCCATTAAGGCGCTGCCATGACCGAGCTTGCCAAGACATTCGACCCCGCCGCCATCGAGGCCAGATGGTATCAGCATTGGGAGACGAGCGGCGCGTTCCGCCCGTCCCGCCCGGATGCGCAGCCGTTCACCATCGTCAATCCGCCGCCCAATGTGACCGGATCGCTGCATATCGGCCATGCGCTGGACAACACGTTGCAGGACATCGTGATCCGCTACGAGCGGCTGCGCGGCAAGGATGCGCTGTGGGTGGTCGGCACCGACCATGCCGGCATCGCCACGCAGATGGTGGTCGAGCGGCAGATGAACGCACGCGGCGAGAAGCGCACCGACTACACGCGCGAGCAGTTCGTCGAGAAGGTGTGGGCGTGGAAGGGGGAGAGCGGCGGCACCATCACCGGCCAGCTCCGCCGCCTGGGCTGCTCGATGGACTGGAGCCGCGAGCAGTTCACCATGGACCCGCACTTCACCCGCGCGGTCGTCAAGGTGTTCGTCGATCTCTACAAGGAGGGCCTGCTCTACCGCGACAAACGTCTGGTCAACTGGGATCCCGGCCTGCGCACCGCGATCAGCGACCTTGAGGTCGAGACGCGCGAGGTGAAGGGCGGCTTCTGGCACTTCAAATATCCGCTGGCGGACGGCGTGCGGCTGGACGATGGCCGCGATTATATCGAGGTCGCCACCACCCGGCCGGAGACGATGCTGGCCGACATGGCGGTGGCGGTGAACCCGGAGGATGCGCGCTACCAGAGCGTCATCGGCAAGGAGATCCTCCAGCCGATCACCGGCCGGCGCTTCAGGGTCATCGCGGACGAGCACGCCGATCCCGCGCTGGGCTCGGGCGCGGTCAAGATCACGCCGGGGCACGATTTCAACGACTTCGAGGTCGGCAAGCGCGCCGGCATCAAGCCTGCCGACATGCTTAACATGCTCGATGCCGATGCCCGCGTGGTGCAGACGGCGGACGGGCTGGTGCCGGACGAGTATCTTGGCCTCGACCGGTTCGCGGCGCGCACGCTGGTCGTCCAGCGGATGAAGGAGCAGGGCTTCCTCATTCCGCATGTGACGACGGACAAGGATGGCAACGCGACCGAGCAGGA
>Ga0180216_1001465_pt1 | contig 21057 bp, 20 predicted proteins | sample eDN3rd37CBELigMG_FD_128879 | JGI IMG/M metagenome (GOLD analysis project Ga0180216, IMG submission 128879) | Enriched Miracle-Growth compost microbial communities from Emeryville, California, USA - eDNA 3rd pass 37_C BE-Lig MG (version 2)... ...
CGGGAGTTCTGGTACCAGACACTCAGGATCGTCAGGGCCACTGCCAGGGAGCAGATACCCGCCGCAAAAAACAGAGTATTCTCGTCAAAACCCAAGGATGCGTTCCCCCAACCGCAAGATGCTGCCCGACAGAGTGTAATTCAGCTCTTTGTAATAAGCGATAAGCAATGTGCCTGTGCGTCTCTCCTGGCAGCCCTTGTCATTTCAGGCGCCATTTCCATCAAATTGACAGAGTCCTGCCCCTAAACCCCAGAAGCTGAAAACTTTTTTATTCCGGCCACTTGAACGGCCGTGGCGGCTTACTAAATCGACGCCGTCACACTAACATTTTCGTTCGATCAAATGGAGGTTCTGATGAGCGACCGTTTGTTTGACAGCCCTGTATTTGTTAAGGATGGGCCCTATCTCATTCGCGAAATTGCCTGCGTTGAAGATGCAATAGATTATCTTTATGAATGGCCGGAGCATGACCGCGATGTGATATATGAAATGACATGGAAGGCATGTTGTGATGCGCAGAACGGTCTCAAACCCCTGCACGTCGCGCGCCATGCGGTAGCAGGCTTCGCCCTCAAGCGAAATATTCTCGAAGAACCGCAAACAGCAATTCCGTGGGCACCGAACGTTCGATCTGGCGGCGGCAGAGTTCCGGCATAGGAGCTTCGCTCATGCACTGGTATTTTATAATAGAGGGTACGATCCTTGCGGCTTTTCTGACGGTGACAGCCGCGCTGGTATGGAAAAACCTGCGCAGGCACTGATTATCCAAGGCAAAACCCCGGCACCGATGGGCCGGGGTTTTGCATTTCTGGATAGACGTGCATCTCCAATGTTCGGTTGAAACGGGAAATGCCCTCTCCTCCAGGCTACATCATGCTGCCAGCGAAGCCATGTCGATGACGAAGCGGTAGCGCACGTCACTCTTCAGGACGCGTTCATAGGCTTCGTTGATCTCCTGGATATTGATCTTCTCGATTTCGGAAACGATGTTGTGCTGGCCGCAGAAGTCCAGCATTTCCTGCGTTTCCTTGATCGAGCCGATCATCGATCCCGCAAGCGACTTGCGGCCCGGAATGAGCGAGAAGGCATGCACAGGCACCATATGTTCCGGCACGCCGACAACAACCATGGTGCCGTTTACCTTGAGCAGCGCAAGATAGGCATTCCAGTCGATGGCGACGCCAACCGTGCAGATGATGAGGTCGAACGTTCCGGCCAGCTTCTGGAAGGTGGCAGCGTCGCTGGTGGCGTAATATTCATGGGCGCCGAGCTTGAGACCGTCTTCCTTCTTGGAAAGCGACTGGCTCAGCACCGTCACATGCGCGCCCATGGCATTGGCGAGCTTGACGCCCATATGCCCGAGCCCGCCCATGCCGATGATCGCGACCCGCTTGCCCGGACCTGCATTCCAGTGGCGCAGCGGCGAATAAAGCGTGATGCCCGCGCACAGCAGCGGAGCTGCCGCATCGAGCGGAAGATTGTCGGGCATGGAAAGGACATATCCTTCCTTCACGACGATATGGTCCGAATATCCGCCCTGCGTCCGTTCCTTTCCTTCGGCGTCGAAGGTGTTGTAGGTCTGGATGAGGCCCGGGAGATATTGCTCGTTGTCGACATCCCGGCTGGCGCAGCCGACGCAGGAATCCACGAAGCAGCCGACGCCGACCTTGTCGCCGACCTTGAATTTGGTGACCGCATCGCCGACGGCAGTCACGACGCCTGCGATTTCATGTCCCGGAACGATGGGATAAACGGCATTCTTCCATTCATTGCGAACGGTATGGATGTCGGAATGGCAGACGCCGCAATACTGGATCGAGATGACCACGTCATCCGCGTTGGGCTCGCGCCGTTCAAATGTGAACGGAACCAACGGCTCGTCTGCATCCGTAGCAGCATAACCTCTTGCTATGGCCATGATAGACTCCATTTATTGGATTGGGGAAGCAGGCGGAATATGCCGGAGACACGGGCAGATGCGGTAGACCGATCCTGCAAGCTTCTTGCACGATCCTGCAAAACTGCCTGTTTCGCGATTGCCGATACCGACCCGCTTGCGCAATAATTGCTCTATTCCACATCGTCTGAACCGGATCATCCATGACGTCATTGACAGAGACCTATAACGAGCTTGCCGCTCTCGCGGAGCGTTTCACCGCACAGGACGGCGAATACCGCATGCCGATCGAAGGTCTGTCGATCAGCAGGCGCACGACACCAAGCATACCGTGCCACAGCAGTTACAGGCCCTGCCTCGCCATGGTGCTGCAAGGCGCAAAATCGCTGCGCCTCGGTTCCGAAACGATCAACTATACCAAGGGCGAGTATCTGGTGACGTCGCTGGACCTGCCGGTCACATGGCGGGTGGTGGAGGCGAGCCCGGAAGCGCCGCATCTGTGCCTGGCGCTCGCCATCGACAGCGAGAAACTGACCGATCTGATCGGCCGCGTGGATGTTCGCAGACGGATGCTAGCCGATGGGGATCAATGGGGAATAACCGTCAATGCCGCGCCTGCGGGCCTGCTGGATGCAGCCTTGCGCCTGCTGCGCCTTCTCGACAACCCCGACGATATTCCGGTGATGGCGCCCCTGATCGAACAGGAAATCCTCTATCGCCTTCTGACGGGTCCCGGCGGCGAGCGACTGATCAACATCGCCACCGCCGACAGCCAGGCCAACCGTATAGCGCGGGCTATCGCATGGCTTCGCCAGAACTTTGCCGCACCGTTGCGGATCGAACAGCTTGCCGAACACGTCAATATGAGCGCGTCGTCGTTTCATCACCATTTCAAGGCGATCACGGCGATGACGCCGGTACAGTATCAAAAGCAGCTCCGCCTCAACGAAGCCCGCAGGCTGATGCTGGTCGAGCGGCTGGACGCCGGTACGGCAGGCCATCGCGTCGGCTATCAAAGCCCGTCGCAGTTCAGCCGCGAATATAGCCGCTTCTACGGCAACCCGCCGATGCGCGACATCGAAGCCGCCTGAATGACAAAACGGCGGAACTATCATTCCGCCGTTCTTTAAAGAGCATCCCGAAAAGTGTGAAACGGTTTTCGGGAAAGATCGCCCAAAACAATGGGACAGAGCGCCGATCTGATCCCGTCAGATCGGCGCTTTGTTGTCAGTGGGTCTGGCTGTTGCGGACCGTTGCAACATCCGCCGCCTTCACCGGCCCGGCGCTGTTGCCCCATGCGGAGCGCACAAAGGTAGCCAGTTCGGCAACTTCATCGTCCGTCAGGCGGTCGGCGTAGCCCTGCATCACAAGGCGCATCGGACGCTTTGCCGTGGACGGAACCTCGGCGCCGTGCAGGATGATCGAGATCAGCGGCTTCGTTTCCGAACCTGTCACCAGATCGTTGCCGGCAAGCTCGGGGAATATCCCCGGAGCGCCCCTGCCCGACACGAAATGGCAGGCAGCACAGTTGTCGAGATAGAGCCGCGCACCAAGCGGCATATCCGGAGAGGCTTCGGTCAGCATCTTTGTCGTTGCTTCACCGGCGGCATCAGCCGGGGCGGCTGGCAATGCCTTGGATGCCTTCACGGCAAACTCCTGCGGCACTTCAACGGCAGCACCGTCAATCCCCTTCAGGAATGCGGCGATCGCCAAATTGTCGGCATCGGTGAGATGCTGAAGCGAATGTTCGACCGCAAGGCCCATTTCGCCATTGGCCGTGGAGTAGGAATTGCGGCCTGTTGCAAGATAGGTCGCCAGTTCCTCGATGGACCACTTCTGCGGAGCGGAATTTGCGCCGCGCAGCGACGGTGCGTTCCAGCCATCGACGACGCCGCCGGTGAGGAAGTCCTTGTCACCGACTTGCGTGCCGCTCTGCGCCATCAGCGGATTGCGCGGGCTGTGGCAGGCGGCGCAGTGAGCCGGGCCCTCGACCAGATACTGGCCGCGATCCTGTGCTTCCGACTTGCCTGCGGCCTTGAAGCCCGCTTCCTGACCGAGAGCCAGCCAGTTCCATGCACGAATGCCGAAACGCATGTTGAACGGGAAGCCGAGCTTGGTTTCCTGAACGACATTGTTCACCGGCTCCACCTGATGCATGAAATAATCATACAACGCGCGGACATCTTCCTCGGTCAGCTTGCGATAGTTCTCGTAAGGCATTGCCGGATAGAGATGTGAGCCATCGGCACGAATGCCGTCATAGAGAGCGGCGCGGAACTGGTCGAGCGTCCAGTTTCCGATGCCGGTTTCCTTGTCCGGGGTGATGTTGGTCGTCCAGATCGTACCCATCGGGCTTGCAATCGGGCGTCCACCGGCAAAAGGCTTGCCGCCTTCCGCCGTGTGGCAGGCCATGCAGTCCGATGCATACATGACATACTGGCCCTGCCCTTCGGCAGGTTTCCAGTCCGCCGCCAGTTCCCTGGTTGGCTTCGTCAGCTGTACCGGCACGAAGATGAAGGCCAGCAGCGCGACAATTCCGATGACGACGAGAGCGCCGATTATGCGAAGAAAAGTCTTCATCACCATTCTCCTCAGATCAGCGGACGCGGATTGGACAGGTATTGCGTGCGGATCGCATGCGCAGTCGAATAGGCAAGCCCGCCGAGCAGACCCGTCGGATTGTACTGCGTGTTCTGCACGAAATTGCCCGCGCCGGTCAGGAACACATTGTGCTTGTCCCATGCCTGCGAATAGCGGTTGACCACGCCCTCACGCGGATTGTCCGACATGATATGGCCACCCGTATTGTGCGTCGTCTGGTATGGGCGCACGTCATACTGCGCGCCTTCCTTCTTGAAGGACGACTGCATCAGGTCGGGGTTCATCGTCTTGGCCAGCGCTTCCATCTTGGTCTTCATGTACTGGGTCATCCGGATATCATTCGGATTCCAGTTGAAGGTCATGCGCATGAGCGGGCGACCGTGACGGTCCTTGTAGGTCGGGTCCAGATCGAGATGGTTGGTCCGGTAGGACATGTGCGAACCATGGCTGCCGATCGACATGGAATGGCCGTACCATTCGGCGATGGCCTTTTTCCACGCGCCGCCCCATGCCGGTGTACCGGATGGCAGCGCCATGCTGCGGATCGGCTGGCCGTTGGTCTGGCCGGCGCGCCAGTACGAACCGCCGATGAAGCCTTCCCGTCCGAAATCGATCTGGTTGACACCGAAATCGTCGATGCACATGCCATTCGCGCCGGTGCCGATGAAGGGGTTGAATTCCTCATCCTTGAAGAAGAGCGTCACGCCGCCATTCATCTGATAGGCATAGTTGCGCCCGGTGACGCCTTCGCCCGTTACCGGGTCATATGGCTGGCCGATACCCGACAGAAGCGCCAGATGCACGTTGTTGAGCGAGAAGGACGCGAGGATGACGATATCGGCGGGCTGGAAAACTTCTTCCTGCGTCGCCTCGTCGAAATAGGTCACGCCCGTGGCGGTCTTGCCGTCCGGCGCCATTTCAACGCGCAGAACTTCAGACTCCGTGCGATAGGAGAAGTTCGGCATGCGCTTCAGCGCATCGAGGATGGCCGTCTGCGGCGATGATTTGGAATACTGGTAGCAGCCGAAACGCTCGCAGAAACCGCAGTGATTGCACGGCCCCATCTGCATGCCATATTCGTTGACATAGGCGGTCGAGGCAATGCCGCCCGGCGACGGGAACGGGTGATACCCCATGCCCTGAGCCGCATCGGCGAACTTCCGTCCATCCCAGGTCGTGTGCATCGGCGGCATCGGGTAGTCATTGGAACGCCAGCCCTCGAACGGATTGCCGCCTTCGACGATCTTTCCCTTCAGATTGCCCGCCTTGCCGGAAATGCCCGCGATGCGCTCGAAACGGTCGAAGAAAGGCTCCAGCTCGTCATAGTGGATCGGGTAGTCGCCGAGAAGCATGTCTTCGGGAATGATCTGCTCGCCCCAGCGTTCCTTGACATAGGAGCGCAGGCGCAGCTCTTCGGGCTGCGGACGCCAGTTCAGGCCGTTCCAGTGCGTGCCTGCACCGCCGACACCGTTGCCGGGCAGAAACGAGCCGAAGCTGCGGTAGGGCAAGGCGACTTCGTCGGCGTTGCGGCGGATCGTGACGGTCTGCTGGCTGGCGCGCTGCATCATCTTCAGGCGCACGCCGTATTTCAGCTCGTCGATCATGTTGGGATATTTGAAATCCGGGACCGTGTTCTGGTCATGCCCGCGCTCGAGCGCGACGATTTCAAGCCCTTCCTGAGCCAGTTCCATGGACAGGATGGCTCCGGTCCAGCCGAGGCCGACCACAACCACGTCTTTTTTCTTTTCCTGACGTGCCATCGTTAAGCCCTTTCGCCCTTGATCGAGACCGGGCCCAGCGGGTAGCGAACATTGTAGCGTTCGACCCATTCCTTGTAGCTGCCGCGCGCACCGGGGAAGCCGATATAGCTCCACGCCTGCATGCCGTGATTGCCGCCATACATCGGATCGGCGAAATAGCCTTCCTTGGTGTTCTGCAAAAGAAGCGTGAAGAAGTCGCGCAGTTCAGGCTGAAGGCCGACCTCCCCCTTCTGCAGCGAGGTCAGCGCCGCATCCTGCTGTTCCGCAGTTAGGGCGGAGAAAGCCGCGCCGTACTTCTGCTCGCACCATGCGTTGAACGCGGGAATGCCCTGCCGGTAAATCTGCGCAGGGTTCAGCGGTGTCTGCCAGCCACGCGTCGGATCTGCGGACGGATCGTGGGGTCCGACCATGTACCAGTCATCCGCGCGACCGAAATCGCCGGCGAGCTGGAGATCGATGAATACGGGAACACGGGCTTCGATAGCGCCGGGGCCGTCGCCTTCGGACGGAATCAGTCTCGCCGTGGCTGCAAGAACGAAAGCCCATTCGACTTCATTGAAATATTGGCGTTCATATTGTTCGAGTGGAACCGGGGGAGTTTGCGGTTCCGCTTTTGCTGAGACAGCGAGCCCTGAAAGCATCACACTTGCTGCGGAGGCTTTCAGAAAACTGCGACGACTCGGATATCCGGGGAGGTCGGTCATTGTCGTTTCCTGCCGATCTGGTGGGTAAGACTTTTTGAGTGTTTCCGAGAAATTCCACGATACGCAGACGAGAAACATATACGCTGGATACACATACCTTCAGAATAGTTCAAATATCTTGTACCCTAGTTGTGCATAAACATCCCGAGGCCTCTATAAAACCGGGGCTTTAGCGCATTCGGAAAAGCCCCGCAGAACGACCGGAAATCCGCTTGCCTTGGCGGTTTTGCACCTCGTTTTCACAATCACGTGATTGCAGGCACGTGATTGCAGGATTTGCCCGCCGATATTGCCCGGCAACGCCCTTGAGCCCGCTTCCGCAGGGATAATTCGCCTCGCCCGACCGGAACCGGCCCCGGCTTTTCACGTTGAAAGCGGTGGCCGAAAGAGGTCATTATGGGCCGTCGTGGTTTGCGCACGACGGGAGTGAAACGAAGGGAGGTCAGAAAAATGAAGGCACGCACAGCGACTGTCGGTGATCTTGAAAGCGTTTTTCATGACCTTTCGAGGCGCATGGCGATCGAATATATCGCCGCCGGCAAGGATACCAAAGCCGCCTACGACAACCTGATGATGAACCTGCGGGAAGGTCGTGCACATGCCTTGCTGCAAGACGACAAGGTGGTGGCAATCATCGCGTGGCACGAAGCGGATGGCGCGACGGACACGCTTTTCGCCGCGAAGGAGGAATTCTTCAACCGCAACACCGTGCGCTTCTGCAAGCAGCATATCCGGCAGATTCAGGCGCTGGCGGGCGATCTGCCTGTCCACTCGCGAAGCTGGCTCGACCGTTCCGACATTGTGAAATGGTTCCGGATCATCGGCTATGAGGAAAAGGGCACCGAGAACGGCGCCCGGCTGTTTGAACTGCCCGCCCCCAACGACGCAATCGTCTCCGCATGATTTTCGCCACCGGAGCAATTCCGGTGGCGCCCACGGCAAAAGCAAAATCCGACTGCAAAGCGGCCGAACTTGAGAAGTCTGTTCCTTGATGAAGGAGACTTCGTAGCTCACCATCGCAGCATGGACACGAGCTATATCTATATCGCCATCGCCCTGCTTCCATTCCTGCTCTGGAGCACGATCATCGTCGTACTGTCGGAACTGGATATCGATGCCGGTCACACGGACCGCGAAAGCATGAGCGATGATCGCCCCACCGACGACCAGATGGCCGACGTCGTGACCATTCCCTACGGCCTGATCTTCCCGCTTTATTATCACACGCCGACCGCATCCCGCGAGATCGGCTGACGTCGTTCAGGCGCGCGGCACAACCCTTGTTCGCAAGTCGCTTCACGCCCGCCATACAGGGTTGCGGCAGTGCGGGCAAAGTGTTGCAGATAGATCGCAGCCGCAAGCCTGACCTCACCCTTACCCTTCGATTGCCCCCTAATAATTGTTGACTCTGTTACTCCATTTTATAGTTGAGTAGCACACTCTTATTTAATGTCACGAGACGGGGAACGCTCGCGACAGGCTTATGAACCGAGGGACCCGCATGCGCTTCAATTCCCGTCACGGTCGGCTGAACCTGGCTTTGACCTGCTCCACCCTTCTTGCTTCCACTGCGATTTCGCTGGCTCAGGACAGCGCGCAACCGCTTGTTCTGGACACGGTTACGATCCAGTCGCAGAGCAACGACACGCTCGTTCAGGACGGTTATGTCGCCAAGAGAGATCGTGAAGGCACTAAGATCGACACGGATATCGTCAGGATTCCGCAGTCCATTTCGGTCATCACCCAGCGCCAGATGGAAGACCAGAAGCCTGTTACGCTCAACGATGCATTGAGCTATACGGCGAGCGCCAATCCGAACAATTTCGGCTTCGACACACGGTATGACGCGTTCTATCTGCGTGGTTTCCCGGCCTATTACACCGGCATGTTCCGCGATGGCCTGCGCATCATCAACGGCCCGTCTGCCTGGCTGAAAACCGAGCCATACGGCATCGAGGGCATTACCGTGCTGAAGGGCCCGGCTTCCTCCCTCTATGGCGTGAGTGGCCCCGGCGGTATCGTCAACGTCGTCACCAAGCGCCCGAAGGAAGAAGAATTCCGTGAGGTCGAGTTGCTGTTCGGCAGCCACAATCGCTATCAGGCCGCTTTCGACCTGTCCGGTCCGGCCAATGAAGACAAAACAATCCTCTATCGCATTACCGGCCTTGGCCGCATTAGCGATACCGAACTGCCCGGCTATCCGGACGACAAATATTACATTGCCCCGTCATTCACCATAAAGCCGGATGAAGACACGCGCTTTACATTCCTCAGCGAGTTTTCCCGCTCGGTGACCGGCGGCACGGCGGCGTTCTACAATCCGTCCTATGGCGAGGTTTCCAACCTCTACGAAGGCGACCCGAACTATAATGATTTCGTGCAGAAACAGGGCCGCGTTGGCTACGAATTCGAGCATCGTTTCAACGATCTGCTGACCGTTCGCCAGAATGTCCGCTACAGCGATGTCGATGCCGACCTTGAATATAGCGGCCATTATCCGCAGGAAGGCACCGCCGATCTCGCCCGCTACTGGGGCCACTACAAGGAGCGCATGAAGAACTTCGTCGTCGACACGATGGCGCAGTTCGATTTTGAAACCGGAGCGCTGACCCACAAGGCAATCGCTGGCATCGACTATGCCTGGTCGGACTACAAGGCCTATAGCGGCCTGTCCTCCGTGTCGATTGAAGACATTCGCGCAATGGACGTTCCGTTCAACGGCGCCCAGAAGATGAATCAGGTCGGCATCTACGCGCATGACCAGATCGAGTGGGATAACCTCACCGTGTTCGGCAGTGGCCGTTATGACTGGGTGAAGTCCACGACCACGGATGTCGACTATACCGATACCAGGCAGAACGACAGCGCGTTCTCGGGACGCGTCGGCGTGGCTTACAAGACCGAATGGGGGCTCATCCCCTACGTCAACTATTCGACCTCCTTCTCTCCCAATATCGGCTTCGTTTACGATGACGTCGCGAGCGATGACAGGCACGTCGCCAATCCGACCATCGGTCGCCAGAAGGAAATCGGCGTCAAATACGAAATTCCCGGTTATAACGCCGTCATCAGCGCTTCATTGTTCGACATCGACCAGAAGGACGGCATCGTGCTCGATGCGTCTTCGGGCATGAACAAGCAGCGCCAGCTCGATCTGAATTCGCGCGGTTTCGAGCTTGAAGCCAATGCCACGCTCGATAACGGCATCGGCATCATCGCTTCCTACACCCACTTGCGGGTCAAGATCGACAAGGGCGCGGAAGGCACCGTCGGCAACGAACTCTCCGGCACGCCGAACGATGTCCTGTCGCTCTGGGGCAACTACAAGATCGAGAACGGCGTGCTTGCCGGTCTCGGCCTCGGTTCCGGCATTCGTTACGTCAGCTCCAGCTATGGAGACGATCTGAACAGCTTCAAGAACGAATCCCGCATCATGGTCGATGCCGCCGTTTCCTATGATTTCGGTTATCAGGATCCGAAGCTTGAAGGCGTTCTGTTGCAGGTCAACGCCAAGAACATCTTCGACAATCGCGACCCGGTCTGCACGGCAGGCTATTGCTATCAGCAGGAAGGCCGCCAGATGTTCGGCAGCCTCCGCTACCGCTTCTGATGGCCCAAATGGAGCGGATGGACAAAGCACCCTCGCCGGTCGCCGTGTTTGCGACGATCGGCGGCCTCTACATCGCCCAGAGTGTCATTGGCGGCATGACGTGGACGGGTTTGCCAGCGATCATGCGCGACAATGGCGTATCGCTCGACCAGATCGGCCTCGTTTCGCTCATCATTCTGCCCTGGGCGCTCAAGTTTCTCTGGGCGCCCGCGGTAGAGCGTTTCCGGCTGCCTCCGGCGGGCAAAACCCGCACCGCCACCATTATTCTCGGCGGCGGCTTTCTGTCCGTTCTCTGCCTCCTTGTCATCGGCTTTGTCGATCCGGGACAGGTCTATCTGCTGCTTGCGATCCTGGCCGTCGTCGCCTTTGCCACGGCCACCGTGGACATCGCCTGTGACGGCTATGCCGTGCAAAGCCTGTCGCCCGAAAACTACGGTTGGGGCAATGCAGCGCAGGTCGGCGGCGCCTATCTCGGGTCGGCCATCGGCGCCGGTGCCTTTCTGATCCTCGTGGACAAAGCGGGCTGGCAGGTCGCCATCTGGACCATGGCCGCAGTCCTCGTGCTGCTGGGCCTTCCTTTCGCGGTCTTTTCGCGCGGCCGAGACAGGGTCGAGGATCGCCCTCACACCCCTTCCCTGCTGGCCGCATGGCGGCGACCGGAGATGAGACGCGGCCTTGCGGCGGCTGCGGTCTATGTGATCGCACAAAAGGCCGGACTGGCAATGCTCGGCCCGTTTCTCATCGATGCAGGGCTTGACCTCACCACAGTCGGCATTCTGAACGGAGCAGGCAGCATGTTCATCGGCCTTGCGGCGGCGCTGGCCGGTGGCTGGCTGGTTCGCGCTTTCGGCGTTCGCGGCATTCTGGTCGCGGCCCTGCTGCTGCAGGCTTTCTGCTTCCTGTTCTTTGCTCTCCATTCCTCGGACAAGAATGCAGGCGTCGTGCTCATTGCGGTTGCAGTGGCGAGTTCCTCCGGCGTTGTGGCACTTGGTTTCGTCGCGCTTTATGCGCAGTTCATGCACTGGTCGGACCCGAGACAGGCCGGGGTGGACTTCACCCTGTTCCAGTGCATGGATGCTCTCATCAGCATGGCGGGCGGCGTCGCATCGGGCTACGTGGCGCAATATTTCGGATATGGACCGTTCTTCGCAGGCGTCGGGGCCATCGCAATTCTCGCAGTGCCACTGATATGGAAACTCTGCCGCCCGCGCCTATCGCATTAGTTGCACGGGCGGCCGATTTCGCCCCGCACCTTAACCGATTTCTGACGATTAGCCGCTATCTGATGGGTGGCAGCCAATCGGGGGAAATCATGGCTTGGAAATTGATGTTTGCTAGTGCCGTCCTTGCTGTAGCTCGGACAATGCCAAGGGTCTTCGTTGCGCCCCAGGGGCCCGCCGTCGTCTCCGACAATGCAATGGAAATGGAGTTGAAGCCCGCGCCGATCAATCCCGACTGGGTGCTGGATGGCAATCCGCAGGCCCGTTCCAGCGAGCAATCGGCAAGCGCGGACGGCGCCGCCTATACCGCTATATGGGATTGCACCGCAGGCACCTTCCGCTGGTATTTCGGCTGGGACGAAACCGTCTATATCCTTGAAGGCGAAGTCCACGTCACCGATGCGGACGGCGGCACCCGCATCTTGCGGGCGGGCGACGTCGCCTATTTCCGCGGTGGCACATGGGCTACCTGGAAAATCGAAAACTATTTGCGCAAGGTCGCCTTCATGCGTCGCACCTTGCCCGCACCCGCTTCATTCATTTATCGCGCAAGCGACGCCGCAAGACGCCGTCTGGGTCGGCGCAAAGGCGGCGCTCTCAACTGATTACCGTTTTGTGATCGGCACGGGCGATGGAGCCGCGCCCGTCAGATTGACGGGCGGTCTCGGTTTTCAGTATAAATCCCCCATGGCCTTTGCCATACGTGATGGGAATGGGGTTCTCCCGAAACTGCCAGCAATTGGCTGATGACTCCTGCTTGAATTGAAACAGGAGAAGAGCGCGTCGCAGTGCCTCGTGAAGCAGGATACTTATCAAGCTTCCGGAAGCAGACGGCGAAGCCTCTATCCATTATTGAATGGACACAGAACAATGCAAGCTACCCTCGTTGTAGCGCTCGGCGGAGCGATCGGAAGCGTCGCGCGATACTGGCTGGCCCTCTTGATGCTCCCCGTAAGTCGTGAGCTTCCCTGGGGCACTATCGTCGTCAATATTATCGGTTCGTTTGCAATCTCGTTCTTCGGCGCATTGACGCTGGAACAAGGCCGCTTTCCCATCCCGGAAATCTGGCGCATCGCCTTCATGGTCGGCGTGTGCGGTGGCTTCACCACTTTCTCGTCATTCAGCTTGCAGACAATGGACCTCCTCCGGGCTGGCCAACCGGGCAAGGCATTGTTCAATATCGGTTTTTCGGTCGTGCTATGCCTCATCGCCGTATGGCTCGGACTGCTGGCCGCCGAACGCTTCAATGGCGGCATCGAACAGGTCGCACAGAATGTGATCGAAGAAGAAGCTTCTTGAGCACCGCTCCGGGCGCGAAACCTGTCGCGCCCTTCTCATTTTCGCACCCCTGAGCGAAAGTAATCTCGAGTATTAGCGCAATAAAAAAGCGTACCTCTCCAATCGAGAATCATCTTCTGGCGTGTCAAGTAATTTTATGCTAGTCTATACAATATTATATTTTAGGATTAATGAATATGGAAATTGATACATTCTCTATTCTCCAATCCCTTGCATTATTCGGGGTCGTCATAGTGATAATGTTCATGATTTTTATTGGCATGAACACCAATGGGACTTTGTAGTATATTTGAGTCCGCTTTTGCAAGGATTGCAGCTTGGTGGCACCGTGGCCTTCCACAGTTGCACAAGCTCGGCCGTCCTTGGGACCGAGAAGGAGGGAGGCTTTCAATACGGGCGTCGTAGCCCGCAACGCGCGCACCCTTGCAACCGAATACCGCTGATACTTATTGAATTCGATGAAAATGGCGGAGGGGACGGGACCGGGATCCAACGTTCTCCGCCTCAAGTCACTGATTCAAAGTGACATATTTGAGCCACTTCGATTCTGGGACTTTAGCCCAGCACGATCTTGGCTAGACGCTCAATCTCCAGCATGTCGAGACCGCTTCCCTCACTCTCGCGCGTCTCGATCAGAATTCGATCTCCTTCATCGGCGGCGGAAAGTGGTACGATGCCGTCCGCGAGATATGCCGCCCTTTTAGCAGCCCAACGGTCTGCATACGCTGGGTCGGACAATAGGCCAAGGTGCTCCCAATAGTATGTCAAGCCGCTGGCGTCGTCCTCGATCGTGAAGTCTGGCCACCGTGTCTTACCGCCGAGTTGCAGTGGCTGCTCGTAGACGTAGGACACCCCCATCGCGATGAGTTTCTCGGCGATCGCGAGCTCCGCCTTCGATCGCACGAGCTCACCGCGGCTCGTGCGATGTAGAAGATGCTGATCGAGGAAGGTCGGCCCCGTTGCGGCCAGCACCGAAATAGGTTCGGGATCATCAAACAGGTCGGTCATCCGTCGTGCGATCTCGGACGCGGAAGGATGTGCGTAGCGACGGAGCGTGCCGACCTCATCCTCATGAAGAATTACTAGGTGTTCGCGATGACGCGTCAACGCGGTGTAGAGCAACTCACGCGTGAGCGGACGGCAGTTCCGTGGCACCACAAGATAGGTGTCGCCGAATTGGCTGCCTTGTGTCTTGTGTACAGTGAGCGCATACGCGAGTTCTAGTTCTGGCGAGCCATCATCACCGGTGAACTCCCACGCTGGATAAGTGAACTTGATGCCGCGCTGGCTGTTGAACTCCACTTCGAGATTACGAGGGCGCTTCTTCATCTTTGCGGTCTTGTAGCCCCCGACCACGATGCCGATGTCCCCATTTGCTACATAGGCGTTTTCCTGTTCTGGATAGGTCCGTCGCCTGCCGTTGTTGCGGACGTTGATGACCTTGTCGCCCCATAGCAGACCCTGCGGCCCTGCAGGCTTGGGAATTTTCGAGTAGCGCTGCTGCTCGGCCCAGCGTTTCGCACCGGTGCGAAATCTCCGCTGAATGGCTAGGTTCAGCGCCTCCACGCCCGCGAGAGTTGCGCGCACCGGAGAAAGGACCTGCCAGGCATGCGACTTCTCTGCTGCACCGCCGGCGCCGCCAGGTTCTCGTGCTGCCCAGAAGAACACTCTTCCGTTGTACGGACTCCCGCCGATGCTCTCCTCGAATGCCGCTTCGTCGGTCTCGTTGGCGAGCCTTAGGCCTCTGACTAGTTCGGAGATCAGTATCGGTTCGATCGTGCTAAGTCCCGCCCAGCGGACTGCGCGGACGTGGTCTAGTGTCCCGGCATTCAACCTATCCCAAACCTCGTCCGCGCCCGCGTCTAGCGCCTCGCCGCTAAACTGTTTAGCGAGCAAGACGTCGCCGCGCCCGCTGCCGCGCTGGCGACCGATCACGGTCAGCTCGGCATAGCCCTGCGCTAGCCGAGGGAAGATTGGCGGCTGCTCGGGCGGGGCGAGTTTCCGGCATATATCGACAAAAGGCCGACCGGCACCAATAGGAGGAAGCTGGCGCGGGTCCCCCACCAGAAGCAGGCGCTCGACACCTTCCAGACCGTCGAGCAAGGCCGCGAGCTGATCTTCGGTCAGCATCGAGCATTCGTCGACAATTACCGTGCGGTATGCCTTCTCCCGGTTTGCAGCCGGGTTCCAATAATAGCGCCCGCTCGCTCCATCGTAGCGATCGAGTCCTTGGAGGAACTGGGCGATAGTCTTACCCTCGCCGAGGCGCCCGGTAGCCTCTTCAAGGCGGACTCGCGCCTTACCTGTAGGCGCGAGCAGCAGCACTCTGCGCTCATCGATACGTGGAAGTTCGCAGAGAACCTTGAGGAGTGTCGTCTTTCCCGAACCAGCCGGTCCGACCAGGACGGAAAAGCGGGAAGTCGCTAGCTGTTCGAGCGCGGCCGCCTTTTCCCGCCGGGCCCGCTCTTCGTCTTGGCGATTTGCCTCCTCCTCCGGCAGGTCACCCAGTTCGGAATCGACAAGTGCGCGCCAATTCTCGGCGAACTCGTGGCGTTTGCCCGCGACCCGCTTGCGGATTGTTGTCGCGATCATCTCGCGGGCCGTAGCATACCTCTGGAGCTTGTACGCCGGCTCGCCCGAGGCTGTTTTGGCCTCAGCCACCGCATCGCGCAGCCAACCCTCATTGATGGCAAGTACGTCTTCATCCACCGCGCAGCGAGGTTCAAGTGGTGCTTCTAGGGCTCGCCGCACAAGCCAACTTCGCGGCAGTAGAGTATGCCCACCGTCACCTACCGCGCGCTCCAGTAGATCGATGACGAGCGCCCTGACCCGCCGCCGGTCGATACCGTCGGTCATTGCCGTCGGCGCAGGCAGTGGAGCCGCCGACCGGATCGAGTCCGCTGGAAACACTCCGCGATCTATGGCGGCGAATGGAATCCGCTCTGCGGCGGCCTCGTCGCGCTCGAACAATAGGTACGGGTTATTGAGAATCTCGGTGTCGCTTGTGACCGGCTCTAGATCGCGCAAGCTCGGCTGGTAGGCGCGGGTTGCCTGGTTCGGGCGCAGATTGCACCGAGCCACGAGTTCGAGCAGCGCGCGGCGTGGCTTCGGCAACTTCTTCCACTTCTCGCGAAAGCTCGCGCCGAAGCCCAGTTCCTCGCCCTGCGGAAATCGCTTGGGATCGTCTACAAACGCATCGACGAAGCCAAACGCGTCAAAGACCTCGCCCTTCTTTGCGCCCACGCGCACTATTTCATGCGCCAGAAGCCCACCGAGGTCGAAGCCAAATGCGGCAAGGGCCGCCCCAAGCCCTGGATAGACACCGCGAGCTACCCACAAGCGCGCAACCTCGGCGTCGATCCACCGCAACGCCGCCTCGACCTCCACTCCGGCACGCTCTGCCGCCGCGCGCAGCGCTGCGGCACACGTCAGTAGCGAAGCTATCGCCGCATCGTCGCCTAGATGCTCCGTGGCGTAGGAAAAAGCGTCGAAGCTATCTTCAGGCGCAAACGCTACACAGGCCGAAAGGTCGAGGCTTGGATCCGCCTCGGCTGCTGCCAACAATTCGTGGTACGGCATGAAGAAGCCGTCGAGTTTTTTCCCAGGGCGCAGCGAGTGCCGCACGCAACGCTCCCAAAGCACTCCTTTCAGCGGACCCGCACTCGCATAGGCGTATTCGGTGGAGTGGCCGACTCCCGTTACTCGGCCGACCCCAATGATTACGCGGCGGCTATCTTCCGCGAGCGGCGTACGCTTGGCGTAAAACAGGCACAACGAGGTCTCTGTGCCATCTACGACCCCAAAATCAGCCGAAACGTCTATCTGCGGCGGGGCGAGCATGTTTCCGCCAGCCTCGCGGAAGCCTTCTTTGCCGTCTTGCAACGCGTGGCCGAGGAAAACAGCCATAAACGGCTGACCGCGACCAAGCAATAACGCCCCCGCTCAACGCATATATGCGCGGTTTTCTTCCCCCCTTCACGACCCGGTGAAAAATACATGATTGGCGGGCTTTGCGAAATGGTGCCCAGGCCATATATCTTGTTACGGTAGAAGGGGAGACTGGATTGGGCCCCGTGACCTGAAGGAGAGAAACAATGAGCGATAAACCTGCTGCGTCCTTTTCAAGGAATAAGCTTTCCACCCCATCCGACCTTGGCGACAACGCCATCAAGGACATTTCGGCAGCCCTCAATGGCGTGCTGGCCGATGCCTTTGCGCTTTACCTGAAGACCAAGAACTTCCATTGGCATACTTCGGGCGCGCATTTTCGCGATTACCACCTGCTCTTGGATGAACAAGCCGCGCAGATCATCGACATCACCGATGACGTGGCCGAGCGCGTTCGCAAGATCGGCGGCATTACCCTGCATTCCATCCAACAGATCGCCGCAATGACGCGGGTCGACGCGAATGATGCAGATTACGTCGCCCCGGGCGATATGCTCGGTGAGCTGCTGGAAGACAACAAGGCCTTCGTCGTATCCCTGCGCGAGGCCCACGATGTCTGCAGCGAACATAACGATTCCGCTTCGACCAGCCTGATCGAAAACTGGATCGACGAAGCCGAACGCCGCGTGTGGTTCCTGTACGAAACACTGCGTCAGGGCTGATTTACCTTTCCCCGCCTCCATGCCCGATCGGCCCAATTGGCCGCCGGCCAAGTGCAAGGCATAAGTTGGCAAACATTAAAGGCCCTAACCGGGAAGAAAACCTATTCTTCCCGGTTAGGGCTTCTTTTTTTTCGGGGTATCCGCAGATTATAATTCAACTTGGATTAAGCCGACCACTGCCACAAATCTGGTTCTATGGATCCAAACATCATGGTACGCATAGGCCGAGCGGACCCGTCTGAATGGAACGAAGATCACCCCTGATCAAGGATGTAATCTTCGTTCAGATCAACTGCCCCAAAACGGCGCTCTCGGTGGAAAAACCTATGCGCTACATGCAGGAAATCGTGGCGGTAGATGACACGGAATACCCCAATTGCCAGGGGCGATCTGCTCTCATCCCCTACACCGTCACTAGCTAAACCTGCCGTGGATGCCCGGATGTGCAAACGGTGCGGAAATTGAAAATGGCGGGGCTTTCCCCCGCCATTTCCTTAGTTGAAATCGATGTCGCCAACCACGCGCACGCGCACGCGGCGGGCTTTGCCGGGCAGATAGGCGATCGGGATGTCCTCGGCGTCGATCACCTTGATCGTGTCCACACCTGCGCCGGCCGCGACGGCTTGGGCGCGGGCGAGGCTCTCGGCTTCGGCCAGCGCCTCGTCGCGTTCAAGCCCCGAGAAGACCTGATCGATCTCGCCCGAAACCTGCGCCATCGCCGCGCCGATGGCGTTCGCGACGCCCGCATGTTCAACGCGCACCACTTCCGAGCAGCCTTTCAGCGTCTCGGGCACCAGAAACGCGCCGCCACCCACGGCCAGCAGGGGCGTGCCCTCGGCCGAGGTCTTCATACGGTCGACATTTTCTTCCAGAAGCTTGCGAATACCGGCCAAAGCGGCCTGAACCATCGTCGGATCAAGGTGCTTCACGCGGTCGCGGTCGCCAATATCGGCAATGCCCGCGGCCACGGCAATATCGGTCGTGGTCAGGATATCGCCGCCAAACACCAGTGCGTCGCGCACCAGATTATAGCCGACCGAACGCGGCCCGATCTTCAGCGTGGCGGGGTCGATGATCGTGCCGCCGCCCAAGGCAATCGGCAGCAGATCGGGCATGCGGAACAGCGTCCGCACGCCGCCCACTTCCACCACGTTGTTCGCCTGGCGGGGGAAGCCGCCCTGCAAATAGCCGATGTCGGCCGTCGTCCCGCCCACATCGACCACCATCGCGTCGGTGCGCCCCGTCAGGAAAGCCGCCCCGCGCATCGAGTTGGTCGGCCCCGATGCAAAGCTATAAACGGGATTGGCCGCCGCAACATCGGCCAATACCACGGTGCCGTCGTTCTGCGTCAGGTAGAACCGGGCGTTGATGCCGCATTCGACCAGCGCCTTGCGGAACGCATCCACCGTGCTGGCGCCAAGGCCTTGCAAGGCCGCGTTCAGCATGGTCACGTTCTCGCGCTCCAGAAGGCCAATCCGGCCCAGCGTGTGCGAAAGCGTGATGCGCGCCCCGGGGATCACCTCGCGGAGGATCGCGGCGGCTTCATCCTCGGCCTCGGTCGTCAGAGGCGAGAACAGGCCCGTCACCCCGACAGCGGTAATGCCGGCATCGCGGATCTGGCGGGCCACATCGTACATCTGCGCGCGGTTGAACGGCACCAGCGGGCGCCCGTCATATTCGTGGCCGCCTTCGACCATGAAGCGCAGCGGGTTCACCGCATCGAACAGATCCTGCGGCCAGTCCACCATCGGCGGCAGCGAAGCGCCCGAGGGCATCGCGATCCGCACTGCAGCCGCCCGTTCCATCCGGGCGCGTTCCACCACGGCATTCGTGAAATGGGTGGTGCCGATCATCACCGCGTCAATCGCGACTTCGGGCTGCGGATCGGCGGCCGTCACCGCCTTGATCGCATTGACCACACCGGTCATCACGTCTTGCGTGGTCGATTGCTTGATCGAGGACAAAACCGTGTTCCCCTCGATCAGCACGGCGTCGGTGTTCGTGCCGCCAACGTCAATACCAATACGTTTCATTTCGCGAATACCGATTTGAAGTCCATGTCATAGCCAAAGGCGCGCGGGCCGACGTTCTGCAAACCGCGCTCGGTGCACAAAACGGCGGGGGCGGGCAACGCCACAACAGTCACGCGCTGGCCATAACGCACGGTCTCGGTGCCGATGGCCTCGCCCGAAACGGTGTCGAGCAGGCACAAAAGGTCGGGCGTGCTGGCCACGGGCGCCCCATTGCGGTAGGCCACCGTCCACTCGTTCTGGAACGCCAGCTCCATGATGTCCGGCGCATCGCCGTCCAACCCCTCGATCCTGGCCTTGCCGCGCAGGAAGCCGCCCGTCGTGGTGCGGTCGATGTCGACAATCTTGCCGGTGAACAAGCGCAGGCCCTGTTCGTAATCCAGCACGGCCTGCACGGGGTCGGTATGTTCGGCCTGCGCCTTCATCACGGCGCGGCCCAGCCCGATAGCCTTGGTCACGGTGTTCAGAACACCCCATTCCTTCACCTCGGCGCCGGTGCGCGGCGCCTTGCAGGTGGCCGATGTCGAACCAACCTCGGTCACCATCGCGCGCGAGATCCGCTCCATCCACTTCCAGCTCGGAACCTTGGTCACGATGGCTTCCGAGCCCCGGCAGTCGATCAGCGACAGCGGGTACATTTTCAGATCACCAATGGCAAAGCTGGTCATCTGCGCTTCGGGATAGGCCCGGCCCATCGCGTCGGCATCGACCACGGTCACGTCACTCCAGTCACCGGTTCGGGTGACAGGCGTCCTGCCGGCATGGATGGCCTCGAGGTGGGTGTTGCGCACGCAGAGCATCGCCATCGTCTTGGCGAGTTTGGCCGCGATGCGCTTTTCGGTTTCTTCATTCATGAGCCGAGCATATCTGCGACACAGTCGGGCAACCAGCGTTTCATCGAAGTCATCCCATCTTGCAGCCCCAGAAGGATGTGTGATCGGCGGCGAAGTATCCGTCGGCGGCGCGGAAGGTGCCCTGCAACTCGACGGTGTCGCCTTGGGCGAGCGGTGCCATGGTCTGCAGCCAGAGCGCCGTCGCCTCGGAGGCGTGCGCGCCGGAAATCTCGCCCCGCGAGCCCCGGATCTCCGTGGCGCCGTTCAGCACCAGCCGCCCGCGCATCCGCGCCGTGGTGCTGGAGTTGACCTTGTAGAGCAGCATGGCCGAGGAGGTAGGCGTCGGCAGCAAGCATGGCCTCCGCCATTCTCCAGTCCAAATCACCCTGACGACTGGAACCATTTGACGATCTTGGCGATGCTTTCGCCGAACATGGCGATGCCGACGGCAATGCCGAGAATGCCGACGATGATCCATTTGACGAAGGCGGAC
>Ga0180216_1001467_pt1 | contig 21051 bp, 18 predicted proteins | sample eDN3rd37CBELigMG_FD_128879 | JGI IMG/M metagenome (GOLD analysis project Ga0180216, IMG submission 128879) | Enriched Miracle-Growth compost microbial communities from Emeryville, California, USA - eDNA 3rd pass 37_C BE-Lig MG (version 2)... ...
GCATGATCGCGTGGCCGAATGGCTTGACCTTCAGGCCTTCCCACAAACCCGCCGGTGAGAGTTCGACCTCAAAGGCGGCGCCGCGGCTGCCAAAATTGGTCAGATCGGCTGCCTCCTGTGCGTTCATCTTCCAGTCTATGAGCGCGACCAGCGTCTTGACCACATAGAGAATGATCCGCGATCCACCGACGGAACCAAGCACGGCCTCCAGGCGGCCTGCCTCATCAAACACCATCGTCGGTGACATGGAGCTTCGCGGGCGCTTGCCTCCTTCGACCCTGTTGTTGATTGGCAAGCCATCCCTGTCCTTCGCCAGAAACGAAAAGTCGGTAAGCTCGTTATTGAGCAGAAACCCCGAAGCCCACAGCCCCGACCCGAAGCCGCTCTCGATCGTTGTCGTCATGGAGACTGCATTGCCGTCTGCATCGACAATCGAGAAATGGCTCGTCCCGGAACGCTCCTGCGTTGCATCGATGCCCGGCAGCGGCTGTTTGAAATCGTCCAGCTGCCCGGCTGCAGGACGAGGCATCGCCTCGTTCGGATTGATCAGGCGGGCACGCTTCGCAATATAGCCGGAAGCGAGCAGACCGGCGGGTATTTCAACGAATGCAGGGTCCGCTATGTAGCGGCCACGATCCGCGTAAGCGAGCTTCTCGGCTTCCGCGATGAAATGCAGGGCGAGCGGCTTCATCCTCGCGGCTTCCCCTCCAATCGGGAAGCCCTCCAGCAGCATCAGCGTCTGTCCAACGGTATAGCCTCCGGCCGACGGCGGCCCCATACTGCAGACCCGCTTTTGCCGATAGGCAACACAGACCGGCGCCCGCTCCAGTGCCTTGTAGGCACCGATATCCGAAATCGTCATGTCTCCGGGATTGTTGGGCGCGGATGCGACAGCTGCAACGATTGATCGTGCGATCGGACCGTCCTTGTAAAACGCGCGCGCCCCCTGCGCTGCAAGAATTCTTAAAGTCTTAGCGAACTCCGGATTTTTCAGGATATGCCCGACGGTGTGGGGCGAACCGCTTTCGGAGAAAAAATACGCCCGCGCCGCCGGGGCAAATCGATCCTCCCCGAACCAGGTCAGCAGCAGATTGAGCCGTGGTGAAACCGGAAAGCCACTCTCCGCAAGCCGGATGGCGGGCTCGAACAGCCGTGCCCATGGCAACCGGCCATGACGTTCATGCAGCAGCTCCATTGCCGCGAGTGTACCGGGAACGCCGACGCTGAGACCGGAATTGACGGCTTGCCTGAAGGGCATGCGCGCGCCGTCCTTGATGAACCGGTCGGGTTTTGCGGCAGCCGGTGCGGTTTCACGGCCATCGAAAGTGCTCAGTTCCGCATTCTGTGCATCCCAATGCAGGATGAAGGCACCGCCGCCGATACCTGACGATTGAGGCTCGACAAGATTGAGCACGAGCTGCGTCGCGACAGCCGCGTCTGCCGCACTTCCGCCCGCGCGCAGTATCTCAAGACCGGCCTCGCTGGCGTGCGGATTGGCAGTTGCCACCATGTGCCTGGTGGCGGTTGCAAGAGATTTCCGCGTGAAGCCCGTTGCAGCCTCGGGCGCAATCTGTGTTTGCGCCAGCACCGCGTCGGGGAATGGAGAGAGTGCCGCAACAAACAGGCCGGTGAGCAGCAGACCTGCCAGCAGGAGACGTCTCACTGAAAAGGCCAAGGAGGATCGCAAGGCACCGGAGCATGTTGTCAGCCGCCTGCCCTGCCCCTTCTTTGCTCGGCATGGCTGTCCGGCTGCGCGCATTTCCTGAGTTCGCTGCGGTTCCTGGCTCAATGGAAATCCCTTGATTTCGGAATGATGCGTTCGGCGCGCGGATGCCCCGCCCATCTCGGGTGGGAAGGCGCCGGGCTCCGCGCGCTCCCCTGCACGGGCTTCTTGACAGCATCGGCACGGGCAAGCGGCACGTCGAGGTCAGCCGCCCACTCCGATAATGTCAGGAGCCAGTCACTGTGGTCGGCAAGCCGCGTTGAAACCACATGAATGATGTCCTCGTGCCGCTGGATACGCCCTTCGATGACAATGAGACGTGCGCCCATCACGACCTTTCTGTAACGCTCCAGCATCTGCGGCCACACAACGGCATTGGCGATGCCGGTCTCGTCCTCGATCGTCATGAAAACCACGCCCTTGGAACTGCCCGGGCGCTGACGCACCAGCACGACACCCGCCACCTTGACGCGCGCACCATCGCGCAGGTTCCGCAGATCATCGCACGACACGATCCCCTGCGCTTTGCAGGCATCGCGCAGGAAACTCATCGGATGGGCTTTGAGGGATAATCTCAGCGTCTGGTAATCATTGACGACGTGCTCCGAAAGCCCCATCTCCGGTAGCTGCACGTGCGCATCCGGCACCTCCTCCGGGGTCTCGCTCCAGGCAAATAGCGGCAATGCGTCGGCAGATGCCATGGCCTTCACCTGCCAGAGCCCCTGCCGCCGGTCGAGTTGCAATGACCGCAATGTATCGGCCGCCGCCAGGCGTTCCAGTGTCGCGCGTTTCACTCCCGTCCGCCGCCACAGCTCGTGAATGTCGGCAAAGCCGTTTCCGCGCATTGCAACGAGCCGCCGGGCTTCGTTCTCGCAAAGTCCATCGACGAGCCGCAAACCAAGCCGCAAGGCCGGCCCGCCGCCGTCCTTCGGGCCGGGTTCCAGTGTGCAGTCCCAATCCGAAAACGATACATCGGCTGCCCGCACCTCGACGCCATGCTCACGGGCATCGCGTACGATCTGAGCCGGCGCATAAAATCCCATCGGCTGGGAGTTCAACAGGGCACAGGCGAAGGCCGCAGGATAATGGCATTTGAGCCAGGCCGACACATAAACGAGATGCGCGAAACTCGCGGCGTGGCTTTCCGGGAAGCCATATTCGCCAAAGCCCTTGATCTGGCTGAAGCAGCGCGCCGCGAATGTCCGGTCGTAGCCGCGCGCCACCATCGCCGAGATCATCTTCTCTTCCAGAAGGCCAATCGTGCCGCGCCGCCGGAACGTCGCCATGGCCTTGCGCAGATCATTGACCTCCTTGTCCGAAAATCGGGCGGCCACCATCGCGATCCGCATTGCCTGCTCCTGGAACAGCGGCACGCCCTTGGTCTTGCCCAGGATGCGGCGCAGTTCGTCGGCAGGCCCGTGCTCCGGGGCCGGAGCGGGATATTCCTCTTTCTCGAGCCCTGAGCGCCGCCGCAGATACGGATGCACCATGTCGCCCTGGATAGGTCCCGGCCGTACAATCGCAACCTCGATGACCAGATCATAGAAGTTACGCGGCTTGAGGCGCGGCAGCATGTTCATCTGCGCCCGGCTTTCAACCTGGAACACGCCAATCGAATCCGCGCGGCACAGCATGTCGAACGTTGCCGTATCTTCACGCGGCACCTTCGCCAGCGTCATCGGCAGATCATGATGTTTTTCCAGAAGCTGGAAAGCGCGCCGGATACAGGTCAGCATGCCAAGCGCAAGCACGTCGACCTTGAGCAGGCCCAATGCAGCAATATCGTCTTTGTCCCACTCGATGAAGGTGCGATCCTCCATCGCCGCATTGCCCACCGGCACCACTTCTGTCAGTGGCCCGCGTGTCAGCACAAAGCCGCCGACATGCTGCGAGAGATGACGCGGAAAACCGATAAGCTCCTGCGTGAGCGCCAGCACCCTGGCAATGAGCGGATCGCCGGGATCAAGCCCGGCCTCACGCACATGCTTTTCCGGCAGCGTACCGCCCGAGTGAGTGCCCCACACCATCCCCGCCATCGCAGACACGACGTCCTCCGACAGCCCCATGGCCTTGCCAACATCGCGCACTGCCGATCGGGCCCGATACGAGATGACGGTTGCTGCCAGCCCTGCGCGCTCCCGGCCATAGCGCGCGTAAATGTACTGAATGACTTCCTCACGCCGCTCGTGCTCGAAATCGACGTCGATATCGGGAGGTTCCTTACGCTCGGGGCTGACGAACCGCTCAAACAGCAGATCAACTTCCACCGGATTGACCGCCGTTATGCCAAGGCAATAACAGACCGCCGAATTGGCAGCAGACCCCCGTCCCTGCGCGAGAATGCCCTGCGCCCGCGCGAAGGCAACGATATCGTAGACCGTCAGAAAATAGGGAGCGTAGTTGAGCTCCGCGATGAGCTTCAGCTCGTTCTGCAAGGCAACGCGCACCTTCTCCGGAAGTCCCGCCGGAAATCTCCAGCGCGCACCCTCCCACGTCAGATCCTCCAGATGCATTTGCGCCGTCTTGCCCGGGGGCACCGGTTCATCGGGGTATTCGTAGACCAGTTCATCAAGCGAAAACCGGCAGGCCTGCGCAATTTCATTTGTCCGCGCGACTGCATCCTCAAATCCTTTGAACAGCCGCGCTATCTCGACAGGCGACTTGAGGTGCCGCTCGGCATTGGCTTCAAGCAGAAACCCCGCCTGCGCGATCGTCACCCCCTCGCGTACACACGTCAGCACATCCTGCAGCGGCTTGCGCTCAGGCACATGATAAAGAACAGCCCCCGTGGCAACGAGGGGCATGCCAAGCCGCTCTCCCAGATAAGCCAGCTTTGCAAGCCGCTCCCGGTCATCGCCACAGTGCAGATGCGTGGCAGCGAGATAGAGCTGCTCTTTGTTGAGTGCAGATTTGACCTGCTCAAGTTGCGCCTCGAAGGTGGCAGCCTCAGGAGGCGGGTAGCGGCTTGTATCTGCACGCCGATCCCAGTCATCAGATGCCAGCGCAATGAAAATCTGATCCTGTGCATGCTCCGCCACATCGGCAAGCCGCAACCAGCATTGCCCCTTCGGTGCACGCCTTTGCCCGAGGGAAAGAAGGCGTGACAGCCGGCCATAGGCCGCCCGGTCCCGCGGCAGGCATAAGAGGCTTGGAGCATCCTCAAGATCAAGACGGGCTCCGATGATCAGCCGCATTCCGATTTCCCTAGCCGCCACATGTGCGCGCACAACGCCGGCAAGCGTGTTGTGATCGGTAATGGCGATGGCAGAAAGCCCGAGCGCGTGGGCCTGCGCCACCAGTTCCTCCGGATGAGACCCGCCTCGCAGGAAAGAGAAATTGCTCGTCACCTGCAGTTCCGCATAGTCCATGTCTTGTCCCATCATCCGAAAAGACCATGCAGGAACCAGGCAGGCGGCTGCCCGCCCGCGTCGTCATAAAGGCCGGCGCGAAACACCCAGCAGCACCCGCCACCCGCCACTTCGACACGGTAGTAATCCCGCACCCGGCTGTGGTGATCCTTCGCGGAACCGATCTCACGCCACCACTCAGGCGCGATCCGTTCCGGCCCTGCCGCACGCACGACGCGATGCGTGATCCGTCGCCAGTGGAACTGCGCCGGAGGACCATCCGGCACCTCGGCAACCACCCCGATGGGTTCCGGCGGATCGAGCAACAGGACCGGACGCAGTCCCGCATGACGCGGGCGCCGCCCTCCGGTCGCCGTGCGCTGTTGCTCGAATTCGAACGCCGGCAGGCATACTTGAGCACGCTCCGGAATATGGCTCTCGCGCGCCGTGAGCTGAATGACACGGGCATCATCGAGACAATTGACCAGCCTGTCGATCAGCCGCGCCAGACCGTCCGCCTCACGCGCCCCCCCTGCCCGATCAAGGCCCAACGTCTCCTGATCGGAAGCCATCAGCCCCACCTTGACGGCATCGAGAACGGCGACATCGATCCCGAATCCGGCATCGAGTCCCGCCAGCCGCTCAGCCAGCAGCCGCATCAGGTGATCCACATCCCGGCTGGCAACGCTCGTGCCCGCAGTCGCTTCTGCCATCGTGCCGTCGCTGCGATAAAGCGACAGCCGCACCCGCCGCCAGCCGCGCCCGGCCTTTTCCAGATCCTGTGCCAGGCTGACGGCGAGTTCCCTTACTTCCCGATCCAGAATGTCGGCGGAAACAAGTGGCTCCCCCCAGGATCGACGCACCCCGAACTCCACCGGCTCGCCAAGCGCCGCCAGCGGTTCCGCACGCAATCCGCGCGCCTGATCGAGACGTTGCATCAAGGCCGAAACCCGAGCCTCGCCGGTCCCGCCTTGCGTGGTTGCTCTCCGGGCTCCCCGCTTCTGATTGACTTGAAACCGGCGGGCCAGACTGGCACGCGGCAGATCGTAAAGCTGACCGATACGCCGCAATCCCAGCCGCTTCAGGGTCACAATCGTCTCCGGCGCAAGCCGCAGGGCTTCAACCGGCAGCGGCCGCAACGCTTCATCGAGGTTGCCCGGCGCCGCAATCACAAACGGGCGGCGCGCATCCTCAACACCAAACCGTGCCAGCGCATGTGCGGCCCCGATGGTGTCAGCCACCGCCGCCCGTGCGCAGAACCCGAAGCTCTTGATCCGGTTGACCAGATCGCTGAGGAGTTCAAACTCGCCACCGAACAGATGTGCCACCCCGCTGATGTCGATCCACACGCCATCCGGTGTCATCCCATCCGGCCCATGGCAATTCCGCCGTGGCCCATAGCGCCCGCACCATTGCGCCAGCGCCCGCATCTCGGCTCGATCCTGCTCCGGCTCGGCGGGTAGAGACCTGAGCCTTGGCAATACGGCACGGGCATCGGCCAACGTCTGCCCGGCATGCACACCTTGAGCGGCAGCACACGCATTGACGGCTGTGATGACGATGCCGCGACCACCAGCCTCGACAAGGGCCAGCGGCTGGTCAGCTGGCACCAGCTTCGGCCGTGCCCGGCGCAGCCTCTCGATTGGCCACTCCGGCAGCCAAACGGAAACGAAACGTTTCATTGCACCATTCCAATGTGAAGGCTTCACGGTTTACGGCACCGACCCTGTGACGGCAGCGTTCCAGGGCCGCCACACAAGCGGAAAGTCCCGGGCTGCCCGGATCAAGGCGATGAGCAGAACTCTGCCCCGCGGCCACCCGCCAGCGCGTCGCCATCGCGCCAGCCACGGGTGTCCGCGCTGCCGTGACCGCAAGGCAAGGTGTCAGATACTTGTCCGCAGCAAGGCTCAGACGCCGCGCCGGCGTCAGGGGAAGCTCATCGAGACAACCGACAACAATGGCTGGCACCTGTGACCGGAGCCCTTCCTCCATCGCCCACAGGGTATCTGCCGCCTTGACCGTTTCAACAATCAGGAACTGCTGGGGATCAAGACCAAGGTCGGCAAGGCCCGGGCCATAAAGCCTGCCAAGTTCCAGCCTGTCCCGCAGCGGCACGCACAACAGGATCACATCGTGTCCGGCCACTCCTCTCTGGGGTCTGACACTGGACACCCGCCGCGCTGCCAACCTCAGCGCAAAGACAAAAGCCGCTGCCGCGCCCATCGCGGCGGGCACACCCGGACCAGGCAACACCGGCTTGATCTCGTGCACTCCCGCAGGATCAAGGCCACCGGTCAAACGGTCCACCTCCGGTGCGCCGAGGCACCAGCCAGACTGTGAGTGATTGCCACTGCCGGTGCGCGCGGCCTGCTCCGCCAGCACGCCCGGCCGCATGGCATCCGGATTACGCATGGCGAAGAACGGGCCCGGGTTCGTCCGCTCAATCCGGCGAATGCTGGCACGCAGAGCCGCAAAGACTTCCTGACGCGCCGCCTGCTGAACCTGACCTGAAGTTTCACTTGAAGGAGCCGGAACGGCTGAGGGCTGGCCGTTCCGGCTCTGGCAAGGCGCGATCTCTGTCCGGCGGGGGTGCGCAGGAGAAACCGGCCCTGGGGGTGAGTGCCACAGATCTCCGGACAGAAGGGGTTTGGGGGACATGTCCGCCGGGCTCATGGGAACGCTCTCACAACAAACCTTGGGGCTTGGGCAGTTAACTATGTTCGCCATTTGTTCTAAATCCGCCACCAACCCATCGTCAAGACAAAAAAAGAACAAACGGGAAACAATTTGCCACGAGAACGGCACCCTATCAGGGCGCGTATACCGATGCAGCCAGGCTGCGTATACTTTGGCAGATCCGAGCCGCGAGAGATCTGAGCCAGGAGATCAGCCATGTCCTCAAACATCGCCGCTGCCGAAGTTTCGACCAACGCAATTCCTCTCGCGGCTCCGCTCAGGATCGGCGCCGTCACACTGAACGCCCGCAATCTCGATGAATTGAGTCGCTACTACCAGCAGGTCGTCGGTTTGAAGGTTCTGGACAGGGATGCGGGTTCGGTGCGCCTGGGAGCCGGCAGCACCCTGCTGCTTGAACTCATTTCCAATCCGGATGCCGTCCCGCGGGATCCGCGGGGAGCCGGCCTCTTTCACACCGCATTCCTGATGCCGACCCGCACCCACCTTGCACTATGGGCGAAGCACGCCGTTGATAACCGCTTCCTCATCACTGGCGCATCCGATCACGGCGTCAGTGAAGCCATCTATCTCTATGATCCCGAGGGTAACGGTATCGAAATCTACTCTGACCGGCCCAGCTCGGAATGGCGTTACGCCGACAGCTACGTCGAAATGGTCACAGAACCTCTCGACATCGCCAATCTGATTGCACAGGCAGACGGAGAATGGTCCGGCATGCCGGACCATGGAACGATCGGGCATATCCATCTGCAGATCGGCTCGCTTGAAACCGCGGAAGCTTTCTATTCAGAAATTCTGGGCTTCGATGTTGCCTGCCGATACCCCGGAGCGACCTTCTTCGGATCGGGCGGCTACCATCACCAGATCGCAACGAATATCTGGAGCTCCAAGGGGGCAGGCCGGCGGGATGACAATCCAGCGGGCCTCGCTGTCTTCGAGATCATTGCCGATGAGCCTCTCGTTGCAGCGATCCGCCGGCGCGCCAAACAAGCAGGTCTGGCTGCGACCGACACCGCGAAGGGCTTCATCCTAAGCGATCCCTGGAACAACAGGGTGAAAATGGCCCCACCAGCCTGAGTCGGCCCGATCCGCGACGTCAGCGCTGACACCAGGGCAGGTGACGCCGGGAATGTGACCGGCTATCACGCGCTCACTCCCTCGGGCACCTTCTTCGGCTTCTTCACCTCTTTTTTCTCCGGCTGTTCTTTCTCCGGCTCCAGCGGCCAGCTGCGCCACCTGAGGGACATCTCGAACACGTCGACCGGACAGGCATCGATGCAGCTTCCGCAGTTGACGCAATCTCCTGAAAGAATGAGGCGCGTACCCGTGCCCTTCAGCGCCGGAGTGATGACGTGTGGCTCGGTGCAGACATTGAAGCACGCTCCGCAACTGGTGCAATCCTGACGTCGCGCAGCAGCGACCCGCACCAGACTGGTCTTGCCGATGATCCCGTAAAACGCTCCGACCGGGCACAGATGACTGCACCAGCCTCGCCGCGTCACGAACAGATCGAGCAGGAATACGGCCATGACAATCCCCCAGCCGCCGCCCAGACCGAAGATCAAGCCACGCTGCAGTACGGAAACGGGGTTTACGAATTCCCAGGCTATCGTTCCTGTCACGACTGAGGTAACGAGCGAAGCTGCCAGGATCCACAAACGTGTACGCCGGTCGAGCTTGCGATCCCGGGTTATGCCGAGCTTTTCACGCAGCCAGTACGCAGTATCGGTCACGACATTGACCGGACAAACCCAGCCGCAATAGGCCCGGCCGCCCACAACGAAGTACAAGACGGTGATCAGCGCCGCACCGATCACAGCTGTCGTAATCGGAGCATTGCCCGCGAGCAATGACTGTACGAAGATGAAGGGGTCTGCAAACGGTATGGTGCCGAGCAGTTCGCTTGCCGCAAAGTTGCCGCGCATGATCCAGATGCCGGCCATCGGGCCCAGCATGAAGATCCCGAGAACCGAGATCTGTGTCAGGCGCCGCAGCAGCCACCACTTGTGCCCGCGTAACCATCCCTTTGCAGCAACACCCTCTTTCCGCCCCTCGCTGGTTAGTGTGAATGCCATCAGAAGGTGCGTCCTGCTTTATTTCGTCCCGGTGCGCCAAGTCCGAGATGACGCGGCAATACACGAATGGCTGCTTCCTTCAGCACACACTGCTTCTCGCAGGTACCGCATCCCGTGCACTTGTCGGAATGCACAACCGGGATCTTCATTTTCCGGCCCCGGATCACCTGGTCTTCAACGGTGATTGCTTCGTTCTGAATGGGACAGACTCGATGACAGATGCTGCAGTGCAGGCCTCGATAGTTGAGGCAGTTCTCATGATCGACCAGCACTGCGACCCCCATGTCGGCATCGCGGATATTGGCGATGTTGCGATCGAGCGCACCGGTTGGACACGCCTTTGCACACGGCACGTCCGCACACATGTAGCAGGGAGTCTCACGCGCTATGAAATACGGGGTACCGAGCGCCGCCTCATCCCCAAGGGTTGCAAGATGCAGCGTGTCATAGGGGCAGGCGCGAACACAAAGGCCACAACGAACACAAGCCGCCAGAAATTCGTCCTCCGGCAGAGCGCCTGGTGGTCGTAACGCCTTGGCATCACGGGCTCGCGCCGTATCGACATATTTGGAGAGTGCTACCGCAGCCAGACAGCCGACACCCGCGACCTTGACCGCGCCCGTAATCATCTCCCGGCGGGAGATTTCCTTGGCCGCTCTTCCTTTGTCTTTCGGATCAGCCATCGCCATCCTCTTTTCAATCTTGTCGCCATCTATTACCCTTTATCAATCACCTCGGACTTCACATTTCCAGCCCGGAACAAGGCTTTTTTCTGCCCAACGCGCCAGAAACCTTCTTCGTGACATTTTTTTCAGTCGGCTTCGGCGACGTCAATATCCAATCTTATGATGGGATGGATCCAGCAGCGCACAACCACCTTTCCACTTTTCTCCAGTAACGCAGTTTTTGATGTTCCGGGGAACTGTGTATCAAGATTTAGAACACTGCCGTCCTCATAGGTGAGATAAAGATTGTGAGCAATATCAGCCTTGTTAACAAATTTTATGGTGTCACCAACCTTCGGCTTGATGTCAGTTTCTTGGATTTCCGTATGTTCAATTATCAATTCAAACTCCTCGGCGCTTGCGGCAGAAAGCGTCAGCGCCATCAGCGTCAGCCCCAATAGTGCGAAAACGCCACGCTTGAAATTGTTCATGTTCATCTCCGATAAAACTGTCGCGCGCCCGCTCAAGGCAGTTCTGGAAGCTTCGCGGTTACGGGAGGCCCGCGCAGCGTTTCCAGAAAAGCGATCAGGTCCTTTTTCTCGTTTGCCGTCAGATCCACAGGTCTCATTTCCGGAGACAGATGCGGAGTTTTTTCTCCGCCCTTGATGTAGTGCTCCAAAACCTGGTCAAGCGTCTTCATTGATCCATCATGCATATAAGGCCCCTGCAACCGCAAATCGCGTAGCGCAGGTGTCTTAAATGCATATTGCATGATCGCAACACTGGGCGGTGTGAATTTCCCGCGCCCCACATCTTCGGTCGGCAACCCTATATTGTGGAAGCTGTCGTCGGTGAAACGCCAGCCTGCATGGCAGGCGCTGCACCGTGCCTTTGAATTGAAAAGCACAAATCCGTTCTTGGCGGATTCCGAAATTGCTGTTTCGTCGCCCTCGATCCAGCGATCGAATGGCGCCTTCCCGGAAACCAGAGTCCTCTCGTAAGTCGCAAGCGCCGCCAGAACATTGTCCTCGCTGATAGCGTCGGTTTCACCAAAGGCTTGCGTAAACAGATCGCGGTAGCCTTCGATCGATTTCAGCCGTTCGACGACGTCATCCATCGTCATGTTCATTTCTTCAGGCGCCGTGATCGGAAGCGAAGCCTGGTGCTCCAAGCTATGTGCCCGCCCATCCCACATCAACAGGGGCGCCCACGCCAGATTCAGCACCGAGGGCGAACGGCGCGCCAGTTGCTGCATCTCATGGCCCACGCCCTTGGGCAGCCCGTCAGACCAGCCAAGGCTCGGGTTATGACAGGTGGCGCAAGATACAATCTGCGACCGCGACAAGCGCGGATCAAAAAACAGCTTCCTGCCGAGCCGTTCCTTCTCTACGGTGTGCGGATTGTTTTTGGGAAACGGGATTGCCTCGGGACGTTTGTATCGTGCTTTCAGCTCTTCCAGAGAAACCAGTTTATCGCCGCCGGCCGACACGACCGCGATCTCTGTTGTCCTGGAAAGCACCGGATTCTCGCGGACATCCAGAGCAAATGCTCCGGCCACCGCCGCAATCACAGCAACACAAGCCGTCCCGGGCCAGCCCCGACGCCCTTTCATCAGATTGTACAATTCTGCTCCGTCCGTACCCAACTGCTCACGCCGTCTCAGGGGCGAGTGCAAGTCCCTTTGCCTCTGCTGTCATGCGATACAGAGACAGCTCCTCCATCAGAACTTCCCGGGCACACACATCTGCAAGGTTCGCCAGCTCTGCCTGGAATGCCGCAGTGCGACGATCCGCCGAGTGCGTACCGATGTACGAACCGCTAATCTCCTTAAGTGCTTCCTGTCTTAGCGGTTCGAGATATTCGACGAGCTCGCCGAATGGACGGTCCCTGAGCTCCGAAACACTCGTAGCAGTGCCACTGTGCATGAGGAGTTCGAAACTCACCGTGTGTTCACGCCGCGACTTTCCCACCTCCCTGGCGGCCGTATCCGTGGCCGCAAATGGCTCCTCCCGGTCATGCCAGGCCTTCAATATGGCGGTGGCACACAAGAATCGCCAGGCGGGTGCTGTTGCGTTGCGCGCCTCGCGATAAAGCTTCATCAGATGCTGGTGGCTTTCGGGCGCAGCTTCGATAATCGGCTGCTTCAACTCCAGTGCACTGGGGCGGAAGGGAACGCATCGCCATCTAGCCTCGTGCTTCAGATCAGCGATCCGCCATCCGGCCAGGGCCATGCCTCGCCCCAGCCGGATAGCCCACGATGCCAGTTGCTCGTTCACATGGCCATAGCAGGCGTCAAGCGCTGGCTCCGCACCAGTCGCCGTAACGCGGTAGATGATCTCATCGAGTTTTCCGGCATCGTTGGGGAACAAGCTCATCACGGCAGCGGCGCCGTTCAGTTCAAGGGACTCGCTATGCGAACCCTCACTCAACAAGACATCAACTTCCCAGGCCTGAGTGACCGGATTGCGTACGAAAAAGCCTACGAGAAACTCTCTTTCAGCTTTGTCCGCCGCTGAACTCCGGACTGTTTCCGGGGCGCTCTCGGCCTTCAATGGCCCTAGTAAACCATACGGGATCCACATTGTGAGCGACCTCCGTCCTGCCTGCTGCTATTCGACTTTGACTGTCGCCTTCATGAATGGATGTGGCGTACAGATATAGGGGTATTCTCCTGCTTCGTTGAATTTGATGGCAAACGATTGCCCGGCGCGAAGCATATCCCCTTGAATTTCGTTTTCCGGATCGCCTTTGCCGAAATGCACGTTGTGCGGCATGGCATCATTGTTCGTCCAGACGACGATCCCGCCCTTGGGGACGACCACTTCCTTCTGGAGATATTTCATCTTGTTGATTTCGACATGAACCGCCTGGTCGGAGGCTGCGGCGGGGTCGACGCGTTCGATACGCGGAGCGGCCTGGAGAGAGGATGTTACAAAACAGATCCCGAGAACTGCACTTAGAATGAGGCGCATACGCTGCTGGTTTCCTTTATGACAGGTTGGATGCTGGCGGCGGAGCCCGGAGACGTTCGGACCGCCGCCAGCAATAGGCTTTAAGCCTTGCCGACAATCGGCGAGATGGTGCAGTGGTAGGTCATGGCATCATCTTCAGAGCCGAAGCACCAGATGATGTCGTTCGCAAATTCCGGACGGTAGACCGGGAGCTCACCTTCGGTGTTGAGGCAGGCGCAACGTCCGCAAACGTTCCGGCCGCAGCAGTCGCGGTAAGCAATCAGATAGCTCTGCTTGTCACCGGGGTTGTAGCAGCTTGCCACCCAAGAGCTCGGCGACAGCTTCGTGCCCGGAGGGCAGTTGGTCAGCGAACCGCCGCAGCAATCGCAGATGTTGCCGTCGATCGAGCAGTGGCGCCAGTAGTCGCACTGTTGAACGTCGGTGTCCTGCGGAACCCAGCCCTCCTTCGTTCCCGAAAGCGCATGCGCGTCACGGCTGACCCGTCCCCGGCGATCGACCGGTAGCAGCGGCACCAGTGCAACACCGGCCAGCGCCGTACCGACCTTGCCGATGAAACTGCGGCGGCTCGTGCGGCTTGCGATGGTCCGCGAGAGGCTTTCGAACACTTGGTCAAACTTAGTCTTCTCTAACATGGGGTATTCCTCCTCCACTTATATGCGTATCCGGGCACTTAGTGCTCTACGTGGATGCCACTGCCATTGCTGTGCAAGGCACGGATGCCTTGTTTGCTCATGTAGTCCTGCAGCGAATGGTGTCCTGTGCGGGCGCCTTCGAGCAGGCTTTCCAGGTGCTCCCTGGTATTCGTCAGCCCCTTGGCCCGGATCTTTCCGTGCTTGTCGAGAACGACGCCATAAGGGATCTTTCCGACTTGGAAACGCATGCCGACTTCGGGAGAGACGATGTAGGGAATGTCTCCGAGATCATGCTTCTTGAGGAACTGGATGTGATCCTCCGGCTGGCCGTCGCTGATCAGGAGAACTGACACTTTCTCGTCACGTGCCACTGATTTGACGATAGGCAGAAGCTTGTCGCAGATCGGGCAGGTTGGTGCCGTGAACATGAGGAGTGTTTCGCGGCCACGAGGTTCTGGACCACCGATGCGAAGCGGCTTGCCGTAATAGTCGACCACTTCGAACGTTGGCGAGCTGTCTCCGATGTCCGGGCCGTGATCAGTGATCATCGCCCCGAGAGGAGCAGAACGCTCGTGCAGGATACCAACTTGCCGTGTCACGCCCATGAGGACGATTGCGCCAGCGATAAGCGATAACCAGAGTAGAATATTCGACGCAATCAGGAATTCTAACGCCATTGCGTGTCATCCTTTCTAAACAAGATGAGCGTTGTTCCGCGCGGTGGTTGCGACACCGCTGACAAGTCCGGCCGTAAAGTACAAAGTCATGGCAACCAGGGCGGCCAGGACGCCAGTCACGATGTCGACGACCGTGACCGCCCGAATGGCTTCAGGGGCTGTGGCCAGCAGCAGACCTCCGGCAGCCAGAACCGCGTTGCGTGCAACGAGGAGCCAGCTGAGATTCTGCTTATAACCGGTGCGGAAACAGCCGCAGTCGATTGCCTTCCGTCCACGAGCCACGTTGATGCCGATCGCAATAGCGAACACCACCAGCAGTACGCTCGCGCCAGCCGCTGCGAATGGAACCGATGCATCCACCAGCAATCCAATCGCAATCGCCAACTCAAGCCAGGGGAGTATCTTGGCGAACGGAGCCGCCAGCCACTCCGGCATGAGCCGGAAGTTGCGCACCACCCCGTGGAACTCTTCCTGGTGGCGCAGCTTGGAATAAGCTGCGCCGGCGAACAGGAGAGCCAGAAACGACCGAACGAAGATCGTTACGAGTGGATCTGACCAAAGCCACATGGCTTCCTCGCTTAGTTGTCGTGAGAGATGATGACCTGCGGACCGTGGCCAAGCTCAGCGACCTTGTTCAGCTCCTTGCCGCTTTCCGCATCAAGGATGTAGAGGGTCTTCTCACCGGTCGAGAGCGTGTACAGTTGCGGCTTGTCATCCTGGCTGACAGCGATGGAATCGATGTCACGGCCCAGATCGAACGAACGCAGGCGCTTGCCAGTCTTCACATCGTGAACGAACACGTGCTGGCTGGAGAACTTGTGTGTCCACTGCTTGCGCTTGTCGGCGAGCAGGTAGACCTCTCCGCGGTCACGATGGTAAGCAACCGGCAGCCAGCCGCCAGGAGCCCAGCCTTCCTTCCTCTCTTCCGGCGTGAACACGTCGAAGTGGTTGCCGAACTTGGCCTCGCCCGAGGAGATGTCGACAAGGTAGATCTTGCCTTCATAGGTCGGCCACACGATCAGGCCCTGCTTCATGGAGAACGCAGGCGTGTTGATCAGGTAGTGGTCTTCCGGATGGAATACTTCCGAATGCGAGACATCAACCTTGCCTTCCTTGTCGAAGGTAACCTTCGCCATGCTGCCGTTGCGACAGTGCATGAAGAACGTCTGAGGTGCCTGCGGGAAGATGTGATAGCAGTCCGGAACGTCCAGCATGCGGACGAATTTCTTGTTCTCGATGTCCACGAGCCCCACCTGAGGTGACGGCGTGAACTGATAGAACAGGAGGGACTTGTTGTCCGGTGTGACCGTCGTCATCCATGGATACGTTCCGACTAGGAAGCGGCTCTCTGGGATGTCGATGTCGGCAATGACTTCGTGCGTCTTGGCATCGATGACTTCGATATAGTCGTCACGCTTGCCGTGCGAGACACGCGAGAAAACCGTGCTTGCGAGACCGAAGTAGCTTCCGTCCGTTGCCGCAAACGGGTTCGCAAGGAAGCCGCCGTCGGTAATGGAGAGGACCTTGCCGCTATCGGCATCGACCGTAAAAGTCTGGGTGGTTACAGCAAAGTGAGCTGGATCGGTGATGTAGATCCGGCGGGAATTCGGCTCTGACAACGTCAGGATCTGCGGATCATCTTCGAGCGCGGACGTAGCTGACTCGCCGAGCTGCTTGGGAATCTCAGCTCCCGTTGGCCCCTGCTGGGCATACGCGGCGCCGGCAATCAGAAGGCTGAGACTTGCCACGCCACCCATCAGGGCGGAACGGTACTTCGTCAGCGTTTCCGGTGTAGTATGGGCGTGCTTCATTGTTTCCTCCATGAGGCAGCGATTATTCTGGTTGTAGCGTTGAGAGCCTTAAACGAGATACAGCGCTAGAATTGCGGAGCCGGCACCAACCAGCAGAGCTCCATCAAGCGTTGCAGCCTGCTCCTGTCGCTGGGCGAGCCATGCCGTGACTGACCGGTCGGTGACTGGGAGCAGGTTAACAAGCATCGGCAGGAAGCGGCCGGCATTGAACACCAGGAACAGCGTGATAGCGGTCATGATGTTGCCACTCAGAGCGGCCAGTCCCGTGACGATGTAGAGAATCGGGGTCTGAACATACGTCAGGTAGTTGAGCCCCAGTGAAAAACCGTAGAGCAGACCGATTGCTTCTTTCGGGAAGCGCTGACGAGCATCGTGCGGCACCTGGCACCGGCGCTGCGGATAGGGCACCTTCAGGAAACCGAACTGATGCGCGCCATAGATCACTGCGATCGAGGCGAGAACAATGGCACCGGTCTCAATATGGTTCTGCAGACCGAGCGCATAGCCGACCAGCGCCAGCAGGCTGCCAAGGATGACTGCACCCATCGCATAACCGAGGCCGTGCAGGGTGAGCGTTGGCAGATAGCGAAGGACGGACTTGGCGGAATAGCTACCGTTTGGACGCAGCAGACAGAGGCTTGAGTAGCCGCACGGAGACCACGTCGAAAGCAGTCCGCCCATCAGCGTGACACCGGCAACGAGCCACAACGCAATCTGCGCCTCAGGAAAATACTGAGGACCAAAAACGCCAATGGCGCCACCGATCGCGCCACTCATAAGCATCAATGCGACGCGGGACGCGGCGGATTGCGGCTTCGAAAAGGTTACGGCATCCGCAACCCCCTCAACTTCGACGGTGGACGAGCGCACCTCGTCCGTGAGAGATGCATAACCGGACATTTTGTCCCTCCCAGCTCTGTTTCCTACCGATGACTGCAGTTTCCCCGCAGTTCCTGTTTGCGACTATAGGCAGCAGCTGCAGGAAACTTCAAGCACTCTTAGGAAAATTTTTTTCATCCCCAGGGGAACTTTTTTCTTGCACCTGAATTTCGGCTTGGCCTCTAAGTATTTTCAATGACTTAGCCAAACAGACAAATTCCTGACAGGCTGTCCCTGGCTGGGTTCCGGGCCATGAGTTTTCGTGCTGCCCGGACGGGAGCCGAGGATTCTCCGCGACAAAAGGCGTCTGCGAACACCGCGACACTTGGTCTGCGGCGGTCTATCACGGAAAACGAAGCTTCACGTGGGTTTGAGAGGGTATGCGCCAGGGGCTGCAACTGGCGCGTGCTGACATTCTGCGCCGGATGAAATGCGTTGAAGCGAAACTTCTGACACTTTCGTGATCCGGAAAATAGCGAAAGTGGCAAGACTGTGGCCCGTCTGCTCTGCCGGAATTTTCCGGGGCACTATACCTTGTCTTTACTCGGCCCAAGCCAGAATCGGATTGAACGTCTGTCCGCCGCCAGTTCCGGGTGTCGGTCGGTCAACGCCTGCCCTGTAAGCCGAATAGCGCCTTGTCCGAATTACGGAGCGATTGAATGTCCGCACTGAAATTGTTGAGCCGCACTGCTGTAGTTATGAGCGCTGTTTTTCTGTCTGCTGCCAGCCTGGCGACGACCGCTGTGGCCCAGAATCTGTGGGGCGGTGATGACGAATGGGGCGGCGGTCGCCAGACTGTGGCCTTCAACGAGCAATACTCCCCAAACCAGATTATCGTCAGCTTCGGCGACCGTCGCCTGTACCTGATCACCCAGCGCGGCCAGGCAATCAGCTACCCGATCGCAATCCCTCGCGAGGATGCCCGCTGGGAAGGGGTCACCCATGTTTCGATGAAGCGCGAGAACCCGGATTGGCGGCCAACGCCGACCATGCTGAAGAAGAACCCGAAGTTGCCGAGCTGGGTTCCGGGTGGCCATCCGATGAACCCGTTGGGCGTGCGCGCCCTTTACCTGGGCTCCAGCACCTATCGTATTCACGGCACGGACGCTCCGTGGACAATCGGAACTGCCGCATCGGCCGGTTGCATCCGCATGTATAACGAAGACGTGCTGGATCTGTATCCACGCACCAAGGTCGGGACGAAAGTCACCGTCACATGGCAGCGCTTCAAGACCGGCGGCGAGTACAACAACATCAGCAGCTACAGTGGCGAGAAGCGGCGCCGCTCTTACCGCGAATAAGCGCTCGGTCGTTCATTCGGGCAAGCTGCTGGAACTTATTTCAGCGAGAAAAAGGATGGCGTTCAAGACGCCATCCTTTTTTGTTGCTTCCGGTGTGCCGCATTCAACCTCATCCCTTGCTGGCACCTCGGGGATCCTTGCCAAGGCACGATGCAAATCCGCCTGCCAGATCTTTGAGCAACCTGACGTAGAGGCTTGGCCCGGGCTCGAGATCGACCCCGATGGGATCGAGGACACCACTTCTGGCGCCGGTGTCGAGCGTCACAGCGTCGAGCACTCTCGTACTGAATTGGGGTTCAGCGAACGCACACACCCCGCCAAGCTCCTTGATACGATTGCGCAAAGCCGAGAGACGGCGAGCACCCGGCGGTACTTCCGGATTAATTGCAATTGCTCCCGCGCTCTTCAGGCCGAAGCGCTCCTCGAAATAATGATAGGCATCGTGGAAGACCACAAAGGGCACACCGTGCACACTCTCAAGTTGCGCTTTGATCTCTTGCGATGCGGTATCGATCTCATCGGCCAGCCGCTCTGCATTGGCCATGAAGTAATCAGCGTGCTCCGGCCAGCGGGCCGCAAAAACACCTGCAAGCCGCCTTGCCATGAGCTTGCCGTTCTCGGGATCAAGCCAGACGTGGCCGTCCACTGAAAGGTCATCAGCGGACAGCTCATTCTCGGCATCGTGCGAATGATCATCGAAATGACCACCAAAGCGTACCTGCAGAAGCTTCAGTCCTTCCGTTTCAGCAAGCGTCACAACTTCAACCTGGGCGGGCAGCGCCTTGGCAATGCGCGCGGTAAACGGCTCGACCTGCTCGGAGACGCGAACGAACATATCGGCAGCGTTGAGCAGGCTCGCGTCGGAAGGCTTCAGCGCGTAGGCGTGAGGGGACGTCATGCCCGTGATCAGAAGCTCGGCCTTCCCGGCGTCGCCCAGCACCGCCGACACGATCGAGTGGATCGGCTTCGTGGTCGCCACCACACGCGGGACCTTCTCCGCTGCAGCGAGAAAGCTGGAGGTCGCCAGCCCGAAAGCCACAATCAGCCCGGCATACCGGGCAGCACGTGCAAGACCGGCCAGCGTCCGCCGGCCTGTCACGGCGGCCCGGGACATTACTCGGGTGTCCCTCCGTATCAGTCCCGGGCTCACAAGGCCGGAAGTTCTTCCAGGGTGCCTTACTTTGCACGACTTGGCAGGCGATGGCTCTGCCCTGCCGTTGCAGGCCGTGTCGGCATCATCTGCCGGCGTGCTCGCGTAAGTAGATGCGCTCCTGCGTACAGGCCCTATATTCGACGAACACACTTCAGACGCGCCGCGCACGTGCACGAAGCTCATTAGATCAAGGCTGAGACCCATGCTGTCGACCTTATCTCGGATACTTGCCGTTCAATTTGCTGTGCTGGCGCCTGTAGCATTTTCAACGCCGCTTGCCGCCCACCCGCACGTCTGGGTAAGCGTCGAGACAACCGTTGTCTACGAAAACGGCCGCATCACCGGTTTCCAGAATCGCTGGACCTTTGACGAGGGCTACACCGCAATGGCGATCGAAGGCCTCGATGCCAACAATGACGGCCTCTACGACCGGAGCGAACTGGCCGAACTTGCTCAGGTCAACATCGATGGCCTGAAGGAATTCAATTATTTCACCTATGCCAAGCTCAATGATACGCCCCTGCAGATAGGGGCACCGCGCGATTACTGGCTTGATCACAAGGATGGCATTCTGAGCCTGAACTTCTTCCTGCCGCTGAATGAACCGGTACTGGCCAGCGCTCCGGGCTTCACCTTCCAGATCTTCGATCCAACCTATTTCATTGCTTTCGATCTGGCAGAGAAGGACCCGGTCAGACTGGCAGATGGTGCTCCACCGGAATGTCGTGTCGACATTGGTGTCCCGCCTTCAGAGACTGCCGAAGTCGAAAGGCTTGGTGAGGCCTTCTTTCAACAGTTCGGCGGCGACATCGGGGTGAGCCTCTCGAAGACTGTTGCAATCAATTGCACAAGCTCATGAGCGAAGGGGGCGGGCAGAAACTCTGCTCGCGCAGATACGCCGGATGCAGACGCGTTCTCTACTGCGAGTTGCAGGCGCAGCATCCGCGTTGGCGTTTCCAGATTGACAACGATCCGGCTACTTCCACGCGACATGGATCAACTGACCGGGATAGCATCGTTCAACATATTAATGCTTAGAGATAATAACGGTCGTATCTCCGCTTAGGTCGCCAGCACGGTGTTTTCCCGTGCTGTGGCTCACATGCTGTCCCCGCCATA
>Ga0180216_1001469_pt1 | contig 21020 bp, 20 predicted proteins | sample eDN3rd37CBELigMG_FD_128879 | JGI IMG/M metagenome (GOLD analysis project Ga0180216, IMG submission 128879) | Enriched Miracle-Growth compost microbial communities from Emeryville, California, USA - eDNA 3rd pass 37_C BE-Lig MG (version 2)... ...
CCGCGCATCGTCGCCATCAAGGAAATCAAGGTGGACGCCGAGCTGGCGCCGTCGATGCTTTACGTGTCCAATGAGGACAAGCCCGGCTTCATTGGCCGGTTCGCCAGCATCCTTGGCGAGGCCGGCGTCAATATCGCCACCTTCGCCCTGGGGCGCGACCGGCCTGGCGGTTCGGCCATTGCCCTGGTCGAAGTCGATGGCGTCGTGCCGGAGAAGGCGATCGCGGCGGTAAAGGACATTGCCGGGGTCAAGCAGGTGAAGTCGCTCAGCTTCGCCTGACGGGGCAGGCGGCCTCGCCGGACACCCCCTGAAACATTGGCATTCACATGAAGTCATCGCAGCCCGGCTGCGATGACTTTTTTGTTTTCTTGCCTGGCCGGCAGTGGATGAGCGGCGTGTTCAGGACGGACGGGGCCTGATGGCGCGGAAAAACGCGACCGTCCCCGCGCCAGGGCGCCCGTGACGCCTTTTTCGTATTGCCCCCTGAATGGGAAACTGGCTATGAAACGTTATACAGTGTCAGTATAATTCTGCGTGTTTACAATGATTATTGTTAAAAGTTACTATATTTTCGTTTTGTTTATTATGGCAATTATTGCGTTGAACTGGCTGCCCGTTGCGGATGGGCGCGCTGGGACTCTGGCCGGGGCGCCCCTCGCGGCCATGGCTTCGTGTGGCAATGCGATCCGTCAGGGGCTGTCCGGCGCGTTGGCGGCAGGGGGCGAGCATATTTCCAGGGCAGGAAAAAGCTTTGGCGTCGCCCCCGCCTGCCGGATCGACCTGAAGCATGCCCGTTAGTCTGGCCGGCTGTCACGGGCAGGCGCGCTTTCACCCCGGACGTGTTGGGGGCGGCGGGCGATATTGCGCCGGGCGTGGCTCGCCCATGCGGCGGGCGTCACGTTATGCCTGGTCGGCAGAATGCGGAATGTGAAGGGGCAGGGACCCGTGATCAGGCCCCTGTCCAATGGCCTGTGACGCAGATTGCGCTCTGGTGTGGGGCGCTACGCCCTGACGACAGCCACGACGCTGGCCAGGGCGACCGGGCCCCGCCTTTGCGTCAAGGCTGGCGCCGGGAGGCCAGCGAGCGTATCCCGCCGGCCTGGTGGATCACTTCGGCGATCAGTCGCGATAGCCGGGGTTGTGGCGGTCGAGCTTGCGCAGCAGCGCCGGCCAGGCGAGGCGATCAGCCACCTTCATCAGGCCGTTGGGGGAGGAGCCGACTTCGGCGTTCTTCTCGATGACCTGTTCTTCGGTCGGATAAATGGCGCTGCCCATGGCGAAGGTGCGCACCTGCATGGAGCAGGCCCGCTCCAGGTAGTACATGCGCATGAAGGCGGTCGCCACGGTTTTGCCGACGGTGAGGGTGCCATGGTTGCGCAGCAGCATCAGGTTCTTGTCGCCAAGATCGCGTTGCAGGCGCGGACGCTCGTCGAGATCGAGGGCGACGCCTTCGTAATCGTGATAGGCGAGGTCGTCGGAGATCAGCTGCGCCGTCTGGTTCAGCGGCTGCAGGCCAAGCGAGGTGGAGGCGACCGCCGTGCCGTCGAGGGTGTGCAGGTGCATGACGCACTGGGCGTCCTCGCGCACCTCGTGGACGGCCGAGTGAATGGTGAAGCCGGCCGGGTTGACCTTGTAGGGCGTCTCGCCAACCGGATTGCCGTCCAGATCGATCTTCACCAGGCTCGACGCGGTGATCTCGTCGAACATCATGCCATAGGGATTGATCAGGAAGTGATGCTCCGGCCCGGGCACGCGGGCGGACAGGTGGGTAAACACCATGTCGTCCCACCCGTACATGGCGACAAGCCGGTAAGCGGCGGCGAGGTCGATGCGGACCTGGCGCTCGGCTTCATTCATCTTGTCGAGGCTGACGACGTTCGCGGCTGTCATGGCGTTCTCCCTGAGCGGTCCGCCGGCGCGGTTGATGGCTTTCCAGGCGGCGGCAAAGTTTTTTTTACGGCGCCCCGATTTATGAACGCAAACGAAAGCCGGCGCCACCCACATGTGAGCGACGCCGGCTGGCGTGAACCGCCGCGACAACGCGACGCCGGCGAACATGATTAACGGGCTGGCGCCCGCACGCCGACGACCGGCAGCTACCGGGCCGGGGCAAGGCCTGGCGACGACAGCCCCTGTTCCTTGCCGCTATTCCAGGCCGCCGCGCGTTACCTGCGGCACATCATGCCGAGCACGAAACCGGCGGCGCCGACGGCCAGCAGGGTTCCGAGCGGATTGCTCCGGGTCTGGCGGGTGACCGCTGCGGCGCCGTCACGGGCGGCGTCTTTGGCCTGGCCGAAAGCGCGCTGGGCGGCGCCCGTGGCCTCATCCACAACACCGCTGGCCTGCAGCTTGCCGTCATTGGTCAGGTCGCCGACAAACTGGCGGGCCTTGCCGAGGGCCTCATTTCCCGCGCCCTTGATCCGGTCAGTGTCCATCGCGTGTCTCCTTCCATTGTCAGACGCGGGGAGCAGACGTGAGCCATGTCCACGCCCCGCGGACGCGACGACAATTCGGGTCGTCGGCCGCTGTTCCCATCGCGTTTGCTGATTTCAGGAGGTCAACGCGCCAGAAGGGCAGATTGTTCACTGGGCCAGGGAGAGGTCCTGACGAACCGGCGGCCTCACGCCAGCCAGCCGCCAAGGCCGAGCAGCGCGCCAGCGCCGCCGAGAACGATGGCGGCGCGCCAGGGCCAGCGGCGCGGCCGGGCGATGATGGAGATGGTGGCGACGGCGATGGCGATCTGGACCAGCATCACCGCCCAGGTGAGGATTTCGTGGCGGGCGCCGCGCCGCTCCGCTTCCCGGAGACTGGCGAGCGACAGGTTTTCCTGGGCGCGGGCATGGGCGGCGAGGGCGGCGTCGTCCTTGTCGTTGAAGCGCGCCTGCGCGTCCCTCCCGCGGTCCAGCGCCTGCCGCACCATGCGGGCGTCCAGCGCTGACCAGGCGTCGGTGGCCCGGTTCTGGTAGATCAGCGCCTGGGAGGCGGCGTTGGCGGCGGCGGCGCTTTGCATGGATTCGATGCTGCCAAGAATGACGCCGGCCACGGCGAGGATCGCCATGGTGACGGAAACCCGCGTCACCAGCGGGTCTTCCAGCAGCGGCGGCCGGCCGCTGTCCCGCGCCGTTTCCAGCGCCTCGTTCTCGCTCTTCAGCTCTTCCGCCGTCTGCGCCGCCAGCCTGGCCATAGGTTCGCTCTCCTGTTGCAGCAACGCCGCGCGGCGCAAGGCATTTCGGGGAAGCGTCCCGCCCTGATGTGAGTTCTGCAGGGCGGGCAGCCGCGTCAGCATCCGCGCGGCCGGGGATCAGTCCAGGGGCGTCAGGCGCTGTTCCACGCGGGCGCGTTCAGCGTCGGACAGGGCGATGGCGCGACGGCTGTTATGGTCGAGAATGGCGACGATCACCTCGGACGCGGCGATGCGCCGGCCGGTGGCCGCATTGTACATGCCGTGCGAGAAGCGCATGGTCTTGCCGAGAAATTCGACGACCTGGCTGTGCGAGACGATGAGTTCGCCGGGGCCGGGCATGTCATTGTAAGTGAGACGGTTCTCGACGACAACACTGCCGCGGTGGCTCGCCAGCAGGTCGGCGACGTCAATGCCCATGTGCGCGAAGAGATTGCCGACGCCATCGGAGAACCGGCCCATGACCTGTTCGGTGGCCATGCGGCCCGAGACGTCGCAATCCCACGGCTGCACCATGCCGCGATAGACCTCGACCAGGCCGCGGGCCCGGGCCTCGCCGAGATCGAGCGGCCGGCGCGGCTCCTCGAAGGCAACGCTGCGCGGGGCGTCATGCTCCGGCAGGGCGCCGGCGAAGCCCGCCATCAGTTCACGCTGTCTTGCGCCCCAGGGAACAGACGCGCCGGTCGTGCGGTCGATCTGCCGGTCGATGCTGATGAAACTCGTTGCGATCTCGCCCGCGCAGCGCAACTCGTGATGCAGCACGACGCTGCTGTCGCGGACCTCGATCACCCGGGTGCGGAAATCAGCCATGTCGCCGGTGTTGAGTTCGCGGCGGTAACGGATGTGGTGGGTCGCGGGAGAAAGGGCGCAGCCGGCGGGAACCTCAAGGGCGTGGGCGACGAAGCCCATCGTCTGCGACAGGCGCGTCATGTAGAAGCGCACGTTGAGATGGTTGTTCTCGTCGCATTCCCAGGCGTTGACGCCATTGCGGCAGCCGCTGATCCAGTTGTCCGTCACGGGTTGTTTCCCACCTGTCGCATCATGTCGCCGCGATCCAGCGGCGTTTGCAAAACAATCCGGCCAGACATCGCCTGGCCGGAGCGTATCTTCATATGCCTGCAACATTCTGACGGAAGGCGGCTGGCGACGTCCGTCAGAATGTCCTGACCTCAGACGGCGCGCTCGAAGACCGCCGCGATGCCCTGGCCGCCGCCAATGCACATGGTTTCAAGGCCATAGCGGCCGTCGCGACGCTTCAGCTCGTGCATCAGGTTGGCGAGGATGCGGCCGCCGGTGGCGCCGATCGGATGGCCGAGCGAGATGCCCGAGCCGTTGACGTTGAGAATGTCGTGACGGCTGTCGTCGTCCGACCAGCCCCAGCCCTTGAGCACGGCCAGCACCTGGGCGGCGAAGGCTTCGTTCAGTTCGACCAGGTCGATGTCGCTCCAGCTGATGCCGGCGCGGGCGAACAGGCGCTCCACGGCCGGCACCGGGCCGATGCCCATGCGCGACGGTTCGCAGCCGGCGGCGGCCCAGCCGACGAACCAGCCCATCGGCTCCAGGCCCAGCTCTTCCAGCTTGTCCTCGGCGACGATCAGGCAGGCGGCGGCGGCGTCGTTCTGCTGGCTGGCGTTGCCGGCGGTGGTGACGCCGCCCTTCTCGATCGCCCGCAGCTGGGCGAGGCTCTCGGGGGTGGCGTTGGCGCGGATGCCCTCGTCCTGGGCGAAGATCACCGGATCGCCCTTGCGTTGCGGCACGGCGACCTTCACCAGCTCATCCTCGAACTTGCCTTCCGCCCAGGCGGACGCGGCGCGCTGGTGGCTGCGGGCGGCGTAGGCGTCGCAGGCCTCGCGCGAGATATTGTAGTCGCGGGCCAGGTTGTCGGCGGTCTCGATCATGCCGGAGATGACGCCGAACCGGCTGATCGGCTGGCTCATGACGCGGCCGCGGGTCAGGCGGTCGTGCAGGGTGACCGAGCCGGAGCGGGCGCCGTTGCGCATGTCGGTGGAGTAATACTCCACATTGCTCATGCTCTCGACGCCGCCGGCGACGACCACGTCGGCGACGCCGGTCTGGATCAGCATGGAGGCGTCGATGATCGCCTGCAGGCCCGAGCCGCAGCGGCGGTCAAGCTGGTAGCCTGGAACCGAGATCGGCAGGCCGGCGGCCAGCAGCGACCAGCGGGCGATGCACGGCGCCTCGCCGTTGCCGTAGCCCTGGGCGAAGACCACGTCGTCGATGCGCTCGGGGTCAATCTTCGTGCGCTCGACCAGTTCCTTGATGACAATGGCGCCGAGATCGCCGGCGGCGATGCTGGACAGGCTGCCCTGGAACTTGCCGACGGCGGTGCGGATGGGAGAGACGATGGCGGCGCGGCGCAGCCCCGGGGTTTTGGTGCTCATCCTGTCGTTTCCATATGGACGCGTCCCGCGCGGGACGCTGTCGGTTGGTCCGCGCTGACGGGGGCCGGCGCAGGGAAGTGAATGCAAGGCAGCGCCGTGACCGGCGCTGGACGTCGCCAGACATGACCGGAGGCGCCAGGCCCTTCCGACCCCGCGTTTCCGGCCAGAGTTCCTGGCTCCCGGCCTTCTTATATCCCCGCGGCCGCCGCGCCAACAATTGCCGGCGCGGCATGCCTGGCCAGCCCAGGCGTCCCCCGCCCGGCGGGCGCCTACTGGACCAGGTCGCCCGACACCTCCCAGTCGTCGCCGTTGAACACGCCCATGTAGAATTTGGTCACGGGCGCGTAATCGTCCGGCGAAATGTTCAGGGTAATGCCGGGCAGCAGGATCGGGCTTGTCTGGCCCTTCAGGTTGGTGGCGTGCTTCAGCACGTTGGCGCGGGTCAGGTTGTCGCCGCAGGCTTCCAGGATACGCTTCATCAGGTGGGCGCTGGAGTAGGCGTAGAAGCCGACGTCGTCGTCGGCAGGCGTGTCCGGCGACCACTTCGCCCGGAACGCCTCATAGGTCTTCACGTCCGGGTCGTTTTTCCATTTCGGACTGGCGACGTGCTTCACGCTCTGCACCGTCATCAGGCCTTTGGCGTTCTGCAGGCCGGCGCCTTCCAGCAGCATGCGGGTGGCGGAGGCGCTCATCAGATAGTGCAGGGCGGGCCAGTTCAGTTCCTTCACCTTGCGAATCGACTGGGTGACGAACTTGCCGGTGCTGGCGTTGAAGAACACGTTGGCGCCGGAACGGGACAGGGTGAGGATCTGGGAATCGACGGTCGGTTCCGTCAGGTCGTACATCTGCTCCGAAACGATCAGCTTGCTGGCCTTCTCGCCAAGCCCCTCGCGCAGCCCCTTGATGAAGTCGCGGCCGAGGTCGTCGTTCTGGGCCAGCACGCCGATCTTCGCGTCGGGCCGGTTCTTCAGAATCCAGCGGCCAAAAATCTTGCCCTCGGTGACATAGAGCGACAGGGCCCCCGTCGACCAGGGGAAGTTCTTCGGATCGCTCCACCGCGAGGAGCCGGAGCCGATCATCAGCTGGGGGATGCCCTTGCTGTTGAGGTATTTCTGCACGGCGGCCTGGGTCACCGTGCCGTTGGACGACATGGTGGCCAGCACCCCGTCGCCTTCGACCAGGCGGCGCGTCGCCTCGACGGTCTTGGCCGGATTGTAGGCGTCATCCAGCGAAATCAGCGTCACCTTGCGCCCGTTGATCCCGCCCTGGGCGTTGATCATGCGGAAGTAGGCCGTCTGGGTGCGGCCGACGATGCCCACATAAGAGGCCGGACCGCTGTACGGCATGGTCTGGCCGAGCCTGATCTCCGTGTCCGACGCGCCCTGGTCGTATTTCTTTTCCGCCGATATGGCTGGAAAACACAGGGCCACGGTCGCGAGCGTGGCTGCAACAAGCCTGCGTATCATGCGCTTCCTCCAGGTTCGCGCTTCCATGTCCGCTCTTCCGGCGGTCCATGGAGGTTATGCGATCCTGAGGCGCCGTCCATGAATTTTTAAACGTCGTTATAAAAATAAATACATCAATTCGTTGATCATTCTGCCGCCGACCCGGCCCGGCGCGCGGGTTTTCCGCGCCTGGGTGGAGGGTCAGACCAGAACCATGTCGGCGTATTGCGGGTGTTTTTTCAGCATGGCCTGGACGAACGGGCAGCGCGGAATGATCTTGCGGCCGCGGGCGCGGATGTCATCGAGCACGCCCAGCACGAACCGGGCGCCGACGCCCTTGCCGGCCGCGCCTTCGGGAACCCCGGTGTGATCAAGGCTGATGGCGTCGAGGGTGTCATGATAGTCGAGAACGGCGAGGCCCCATTCGGTCTGCATCTCGAAGCGCGAAGCGGATGTGTTGTCGCGAATGCCCGTCACTGGTCGTCTCCCGCACTGTTGCGGCCGCCGGACAAAATCCGTTCACACGGCGACCCCGGCCCGTTTTCTTCACGCGAAGCCTGATTGCTTCGCCGGAAAACCCGCAGGCCAGGCGCATCTGGTGAAAACATCGGCGCCGGCCAGCAGCTGGAATGGCAATGACCTGAGAATGGGACGGGCGGCCTAAGCTTGCAACCGGGCGGTTCACCAGACCCAGAACAGCATCACCCAGTGGATGAGCCCGCAGCCGACGGCCAGCGCGCCCGCCGCGAGACAGGCGAGGCGGGGAAGGGGCGCGCGGGCGTAGCGGCCGGCGATCGACCAGATCAGCCACAGGCTCCAGAGGCAGGCGCCGGCCAGCAGCAGGGCGCGGACGTCGGAAACCCAGCGCAGCCCCAGCCCTTCTACCCGCAACTGCGTGACGGTGATGGCGGACAGGCCAAGGAACACGCCGCAGCCGGCGATGGGAATCAGCCCCTGCGCCAGATGATGGAAGCGGCGGCTGTCGAACGCGCCCAGCGCCCGCGTCGCCAGCGCCAGGCAGCCGTAGACCGCCGCGCCGGTGATGGCCGCGGCGGCGAGCACGTAAGCGATCATCAGGCCGCCGTCCAGCGGCGTCATCATGTCGTTCTGGTCAGGGTAATTGGTGAGGATCCACCAGGGCAGATGCGGGCTCAGCGGCCAGAGCAGGCCATGGCCGACCAGCCACTCCGCCAGCCACTGTTTCGCGGCCACGTAAAGCGGGCTCTGCGTCCACTCGAACGCGCCGGCGGCCAGCCCCATCAGCCCGAACGCGATCAGCGCCGTTTCCCAGGGTTTCGCGTCATCGCCGGCCACGGCGACCACCTCATGGTTCGGCGCGCGCGGCGCCATGGCCACGGCGTCGCGAAAACCGGCGCAGCGCCCGCACATGTGGCAGGCGGAGCCGCCGCGCATGGTGCGGATCGGCACCAGCGGCGCGCAGTTGACGGCGGGCGGGGGGGCATCATGATCGCGCCGCCACTGATCCCATTTCAGGCGGTCGACGGCGAAATGCACCGGCGCCAGCTTGGCCAGCAGGCCGAAGACGCCGTTGACCGGGCACAGATAGCGGCACCAGACGCGCTTGTCCCGGCCGTACAGGAAGCCGATGACCATGGCGGCCAGGGTGGAGCCGCCGAGCACGATGATGACCGGCTTCGGATATTGGTAGACGCTGACCATCTGGCCGTAGATGGTGGTGCCGGCGAAGGCGACGAACGGCCAGCCCTTCCAGCGGATCCAGCGCGGCGTGGCGCGGCCGAGGCCGCGATGGCTGGTGAATTCGGCGAGAGCGCCCTCCGGGCAGAACACGCCGCACCAGGCGCGCCCCATCAGCACCATGGAGAGCAGCACGAACGGCCACCAGATGCCCCAGAAGGCGAACTGGGCGAACAGGGTGGCGTTGGTCCAGATGTGCGACAGGCGGGTGGGAACCGGCGTCAGCAGCGGCAGGAACAGCAGCGCGGCGTAAGCGGCGATGATGAACCACTGCAGTCGCCGCAGGCCGCGCTGGTGGTCGCGCAGCCACTCACCGGCGCCCCGGGCCAGCCTGGGCAGGCGGGCCAGCGGGGGCGCGGCGGTCAGGCCGTGCGTGGTTCCGGACGTTTGAGCAGCCATGTCATACATATCCAGAACGCGGCGAGCGCCAGCACCTCAACCAGCACCGGGCGGGCCCGGTAACCGGTCAGGCTGGAAACCAGGCCGCCGAGGGCGCCGCTGTCCGGCAGCAGCGCCGAGGTGTCCCACAGTTTCGACGACAGCTGCGGAATAACGCCAAGAGAGATCAGGTGGTCAAGTCCGTTGATCACCAGACCGCCCGCCAGCAGCAGCAGCATGACCTCCGTCACCCGGAAAAACAGCCGCCACGACAGCAGCCGCCCGCCGGCCTGGAGGGCCATATAGGTCAGCGCCGCGGCGGCGAAACCGAGCGCGGCCGAAAACGCGCCGCTCCACCATGAAGCGCTGGCCGAGGCCATGGTTCCATACAAAAACACCGCCGCCTCCGCGCTCTCGCGCAGCACGGCGAGGGCGGCGAGCACGAACACGCCCAGCCAGTGCGAGCGGCTGGCGGCGTCGTCGAGCGAGGCGTGCAGTTCGGTTTTGAGGGTGCGGCCGTGGCGGCGCATCCAGAACACCATCTGCACGATCAGGGCGGCGGCGATGAACATGATCGCCATCTGGAAATATTCCTGGCCCTCGTCGCCCAGCGCCTCGCCGGCGAACAGCAGCGTCGCCGCCAGGGCGACCGCGCCAGCAAGACCAGCAGCCACGCCCGCCCACAGCCACGCCCGGCCCCGGGCCCGCTCTTCCGGCGGACGGGCGGACAGCCAGGCGTTGAGAATGCCAACGACGAGCAGCGCCTCGATGCTCTCGCGCCACATGACGAAAGCGACGTTGAAATCGGGAGACAACATCGGTCAGGACCTATTTCGCCACCAGCACGGCGGGCGGCGAACCGGGATGAAAATCATCGAAGAAACTGTATTCGCCCGGATCGAGCGTGCGGATCACCATGACGGTCTCGACGCCCGGGGCCAGCACCTTTTCCTTGCGCAGCTCCAGGCTTTCGAATTCGGCGGCGCTGGTTCCGTGATTGACCAGCTCAAGCCTGAAGCGGGTTTTCGCCGGAACCTCCAGGCGCAGCGGCGTGATGGCGCCGTCGCGGAATTCGATGCGGAAGGTCGGCTCGCCGGCGGCGCGGGCGGGGGCGGCGGCCGCAAGCAGCCCGGGGAGAACGGCGGAGAGAACGAGGGCGGGGAGCAGATCGCGCCGCCGCATCAGTAGCCGCCCTTCTTGCCGGTTCCCGCATAGACGAATTCATAGTCGACGCTGAACGGGGCGAACCATGCCCCGACGCCGGTTTCCTTGTCGATGTGCCGGCCAAAGTGGGCGTGCGGGTTGGCCGATGGCGGCGAGATGGTCAGTTTCAGGCGATACTTGCCCGGGCCATCCAGTTTGATGTTGTCGCCATAGTGCGGTCCGTCATTGGCGACCATCGGCATGAAATCGCCCTGGACGGTCTTGCCGCCATCGAGCCTGGTCAGCTCATATTTCACGCCGAGGTAAGGGATCCAGTCGCCTTCGGCGAAACCGTTGGCATTGTTTCTGGCGGCCTTGATGTCGGCCTCCATGTGCACGTCGGAATCCTTCGCGTCGCGCATCATCCCCGGCGGCTCCATCTCGATGGGCTGCAGGTAGACGGCGGCGATTTCCATGCCCGCGTGCTGTTGCGGCGTTCCGATCGGTGTTTCCCGGGCGACGGCGGCGCTGGCGACGACGGCAAATGCGGATGCAAGAACGATGGAGCGCATGGGAGCCTCGGAAAAGATCTGGGAACGGCGTCGCCTCTCGCGCCCGTTCCGGAATAACCCTGGACATGACGCACGGTATTTCTGGCGTATTCCAGGTCAATATTTGTCCATGTTCACAATGCCGGCGTCGTGATGGGCCGGATCGCTGCCATTTCTCTGCTTTTTACGCTGAAATGGTCGTTTCCCGGCGCCAACAGGGCGTACGTCAGGCCCGAACCTGCGTTGCATGACAGTGACCGCGGCGCCGTGTCAATAAAATGTTGGGCCCTGAGCCGGGATGTGGGATTGATTATAATTATTCCAAAGTAATATTTCCTGATTCCGGGCAGTCCATGCCTCTCGCGGTTCCTTGATTTGACCTTACGGCGCCCCTGGCATTCGCTGGCTGCCTGGCGATGTGTCTGGAGAGGCGTTGTGATGGGCAGGGGTTGGACAGCAGGGCTGGCGGCGGTTCTGGTTGTGGGCGGGATGTCGGCGGCGGGCGCGGCCGATGGCGATTTCGCCCTGGAGTACAGGGTGGAGCGGGCTGAAGCCTCCAGGCTCAGCCTTGACCAGTGCGCGCGGGTGGTTGAGCAGGCGGCGAGCCAGGCTGGTTACCGCGTCAGCATTGACCGCTACCCGGGCCAGCTGGCGGTGATCGCCGGCGGTCCGCAGCAGGGCGGCTGGTCCTATACGGTCTATTGCATCGCTGTTGACCAGAAGGTCGCCCATGTCACCCAGGGCGTCAGCTACCGGCCTGGCGGCGGGGCCGCCGGTTTCGTCGACCAGGTGCACGCCGCGCTGCTGAAGGCGGCCCGATCATGAATGTTTCCGGCGGCGCATGCGGTTCGCGCGCTGCTCCCCCGAAAAGTGGGCTCCCCTTTTGATGGAAATGCTCTAGCTTTCCTGCCTGACGCGTCAAAAGGCGCGCTGGCATAATATCCTGGGAGAGAAACGCTCATGGTTGATCCGCAGACGGCTGGACTGTTGCAGCTCATCGCCAACAGCGGCATGCCCGGCGTGCACGAGCTTTCGCCTGTTGAAGCGCGCAAATGGTATCTGGAGCGTCGCTTCTTTTCGCAGCCGGAGCCGCCGGAGGTCGCCGAGGCGCGTGATCTCGACGCGGAAGGGCCGGCCGGGCCAGTCCCGCTGCGGCTGTATCGCCCGCTTGGCAGCCAGCCCGGGACTGTCCTGCCGGCGCTGATCTATGTGCACGGCGGCGGCTTCGTCATCGGCAACCGCGACACCCACGACGTGCTGTGCCGGCAACTGGCCAACGCCTCCGGTTGCGCGGTTGTTTCCGTGGATTACCGGCTGGCGCCCGAGGCGCCGTTCCCCGCCGCCGTTGAGGACAGCATGGCGGCGACGCGCTGGATTCACGCCAACGCCGCGTCGCTGGGCGTTGACCCCGGCCGGCTGGCGATTGGCGGCGACAGCGCCGGCGGCAATCTCGCCGCCGTCGTTTCGATCCTGGCCCGCGATGCGGGCGGCCCGCCGCTACGCTGCCAGCTGCTGATCTATCCTGGCGTTGACCTGGAAAGCGACCGCCCGTCGCACGCCGCCAACGGCCAGGGCTACATGCTGACCCGCGACAGCATCGATTATTTCCATAACCATTATATTCAGGATCGCGCCCATCACGCCGACTGGCGCGCCTCGCCCATGCTGTGCGAGAACCTGGCCAATTTGCCGCCGGCGCTGGTGCTGACGGCCGGTTTCGACCCGCTGCGCGACGATGGCCTGGCCTACGCCCAGCGCCTGAGCGAAGCCGGCAACCGGGTTTCCTACATCTGCTTCGACCGGCAGATCCACGGCTTCATCACCATGGGCAGGGTCATCGACGAGGCCAATACGGCGGTGCACATCTGCGCCGACGCGGTGCGCCGGGCGCTGGCCTGACTGTCTGGCGGCGCGCCTGCATGCCGCGCCGCCAACCGGGCCATGGCGGCCGCATCTTCGGGTTTGCCGGCGTCGGCAGACCCCGATGGCAGACCCGGATGTCAGGTTTGGGGCGGCGGCCGGCCAGGCGCCTGTCTGGGGGGCGCGCATCGCCGGGTCAGCACGGCCGCGATGGACAGGCATAACAGGGAAATCAGACCCGCGAATACCTGTGCGTGACCGCTCATGCCGTTTCTCCACGATGGATGCCGCCATGACCTTGCGGCAGGGCGCGGCCGCTGGCGAGACCATGAATATGGCGGGCCAAGGGTGGCGCAGGGGTGGCGGGCAGGAGGCCGGGTCGCCGCCGGGAACGGCTCCGGCCTTGGGGTCACGCCGGCGGGCTGTCGCTCGCGCCGGCTGATGTAACTGGCGACGCTGGCGCAGGGCGCTGGCGCGGCGGGCGCGCGCCGTCCGGGGCGGTTTCCGGCCCCAGCCCGCCCAGCAGGGCCCTGGCCGCCAGGTCGCCGCCGCCGTCACCGGTGACCAGCACGGTGCGGCCGCCGTGGGAAGCCGCGTCCCGCAGGGCTTCCAGACGGTTGATCTCCATCATGAAGGCCATGGCGTCGGCGTCGGTCAGGGTGGTGTCGGCGCGGAAGGCGGCGAGCGCCCGGGCGTTGCCTTCGGCGATGATGCTGCGGCTTTCGGCGATGCCGCGCGCGGTGATGGCCATGGCCGCAGCAGAGGCCTCGGCGCTTTTTGTGCGCTTGATCTTCTCGGCTTCGCCGTCGTTCTGGGCGGCTTCCAGCCGTCGCTGCGACGCCAGCACCTCGTTGAACGCCGCGATCATTTCCGTGGTAGGGCGGGGGTCGTCGATCAGCACCGCCCTGATTTCATAGCCATAGGCGTTCATGGCCTCATCCAGGGATTCCCGCACGGTCTGGGTGAATTCGTCCCGGTCCGTGTACAGCTGATCGAAAGTTTTGGTCGCGGCGACGGCGCGCGCTTCCGTCGCCACATAGGATTCAATCTGTCCCTCCGGGTTGTGCAGCTCATAAAATGCGGCTTTGACCGCCAAGGGGATCACCCGGTATTGCAGGCTGATCGGCATGGTGACGAAGGCGTTGTCCCGCGACTTGACGCCGAGCTGGAGCGCGATCTGCCGGGTTTGCAGCGAAAACGGCTGGCGCGCCTTCTGGAGCGGCCAGGGCAGCTTGAGGGACAGGCCGGCGGCGCGGTAGCCGCTGTAGCGCCCGAAGGTCTCGATAACGCGCACATGCTGCTGGGGGGTGGCGACGAAAAATGTCCGCAACCAGCGCACCGCCACCAGCAGGCCGAGAAGAAAGGCGAATTGCCACGCCAGGGTGGACAGGGCTGGCAAGCCGGACATGCGTCTCCTTCCATTTTTGTTTCGCTTTTGATTTCACGCAATGGCGTGTCCGGGGATTCCGGACCTGCCCTAACGTATTCCGGGCATTTTTACCGGATATGTCAATCTGGCGCGTCGATGGGCGAAACAGTTCCAATATACACCACATCATGTAACCATACGGCTGGCTATAGCGTCGCTGCGGCATGAGCATAATACTGAAACATGCGCTGGCGTGGGGGGCGGAAGTCAGGCTGACCCGGCATTTTTGCCCGGTTGGTCAATATGTTCCGCTGTATCTGCCGCGAGATCACGGTGGCAGACGGCCCGCACGCGGGGTGGGCGGCTGACACTGGTCAGGATGCACAGATGAAGGGAAATGGCGTGATATCCGTTCTCGCGCGTTGCCTCGCGGGGCTGACCACGCTGGCGGCCGCATTGCTGGGTTCGCCGGCCGCGCGCGCCTTTGCGCTTCCCGCCGCCACGCCGGCGCGCGCCAGCGGCCTGTGGCTGATCGATGAGAACATGGCGCCCTCCGCGCGTGGCCCGGCGGTCAGGACGCGAAAAGTCTGGCGCGTTTGCCTCGACCGCAAGGCGGACCGGGCGCTGCACGAGCTGGACGCCTGGGAGGATCGGGCCCGGGTCGCGGTTGACGGTTTGCGCTGTGATGATCCGGTTTACGCGCTGACGGACAGGACCCTGACGTCAACCATGCGATGCAGGGGCGCATTGCCGGCCGCCGGCGCGGACATCACCACGACCCTGACGCGCATGACGCATTTCGCCAGCAACCAGGAAGCCCGCTCGGAAACCGTGATGGACGGGGGCGGCCATGGGCGCGGCCGCATGGTTTCCACGATGCGCCGCACGGGTCCATGCCCCGGCAACATGAAGCCGGGCGCGCGGCTGTTGCTGCACTGGACGGTGAACGGCGAGGAAACCCTGAAAGGGCAGGTGCGCGGGAATATCTTTCGGCAGGCTGGCGAACACAGACGTTTGACGGCGCATTGAGGGCGCGGCCTGCCGGCGGGGCGTTGCACGATCCGGCCCTGGCCGGATCGTTTTCTCGCGGTCAAATGACGGCGGGCTCAGAACCCGTGCATCTGGCCCCATTCGGCGAACGGCGCGCGCGGCGCTTGTAGCGCGTTGATGGGGGCGTTTTCATCGCGATAACCCAGCGCCACGCCACAGAACAGCATCCGGTCTTCCGGGGCATTGACGAAGCGTTCGATGGAGCCGGCGAAGCGCGCCCAGTATTCCTGCGGGCAGGTGTCGAGGCCACGCTCGGTCGCCAGCAGCATCAGCGTCTGCAGGTACATGCCAAGGTCGGACCACTGCGGCGGGCCCATCTTGCGGTCGATGAAGACAAACACGCCGACGGGCGCGCCGAACAGCAGGCCGTTGCGCGCCAGCTGGCGCAGGCGGCCCGCCTTGTCCTCGCGCGGAATGCCGATGCTGGCGTAGAGCGCCTCGCCGATCTGGAAACGGCGTGTGCGGTAGGGCTCCCAGAGATTGTGCGGATAGACGTCGTAGGCAGGCTCAGGGTCAGCGCCGTTTTCATTGGCAAGGGCGATCAGCTCCGCCAGCGGCGCGCCGGTGAGGGCGTGCACGTGCCATGGCTGCACATTGCCGCCGCTGGGCGCGCGGGCGGAAAGCTCCAGCAGTTCGCGGACGACGTCGGCGGGCACCGGGTCCGGACGGAAAGCCCGGACGGACATGCGGCGCCTGACCGCTTCAGATACATGCATGATGTCGATCCTGTATGACCGGTTGACTGATGGCGGGACCATATACGCCCATCCGGGAAGGCGCTTCCCATGCGGCGGGGATTTCATATATCAGTTTTCCCGATGAATGAGCCGAACCTGCAAAATGTGGCGACGTTCCTCCGGGTCATTGAAGCCGGCGGTTTCGCCGCGGCGGCGCGGGAGCTGGGCGTGACCCAGTCCACGGTGAGCCGGCGCGTCGCCGAACTCGAGCGCAAGCTGGGCCGCCGGCTGCTCGAGCGCACGACGCGGCGCGTGCTGCTGACCGAGGCCGGCGAGCGCTACGCCGACGCCGTGCGCCTGCTGGTCGCCGGTCTTGCCGACGCCGAGGCGGATTTCAACGATGACGGCGCCCGTCTGCACGGGCCGTTGCGCATCACCATGCCGTCCGGTTTCGGCCGGCTGCGGGTGCTGCCGGCGCTCGCGGCTTTTGCGGCGCGCTACCCGCTGGTGCGCCTCGACGTCGACCTGTCCGACCGCTACGTCGATCTGCTGTCCGAGGGATATGACCTCGCCGTGCGCCTCGCCGAACCGGAAACCTCCGGCCTTGACGTACAGTTTCTGAAGAAAATCTCGGTGCACATCTGCGCCGCGCCGGCGTGGCTGCGGGCTAATCCGGTGCGTTCCTACGCGGACCTGGAAAACGGACGCTGCCTGGTGCAAAAAACCTATGCGCCGAAAAATGTCTGGCGCATGCAGGCGGGCGGCGTCATGCGCCAGATCACCATCCGGCCATTGATGACCCTGAGCGACACCGAAGCGGTGCGCGTTATGGCGCTTGCCGGCCTCGGCGTGGCGCGGCTGCCGGATTACCAGGTGGACGACGACCTGCGTAACGGGCGACTGCAACTGGTGTCGCCGGATCTGGTGTCTCCCGACGCCTCGGCATGGCTGGTCTGGCCGCGCCACAAGGGGGCTTTGCCCCGGGTCCAGGCGTTGCGCGAACATCTGGCGGCGGAACTGGGAGAAGGGGCCAGCTCCCCCTGACGGCGGGCGACGAGCCATGGCGCGGCGCCCGCCTGTGGCGCGCAGCCAGGCAGTGCTTTTCGCGATCTCCCCGTCAGGAACCGCGATCGTGGTGACCAGGGCGACGTCTGAACCTGTGATCGCCGCGTACGGCCACGCGCCACCTGCCGGCGCCGCGACCGGGAGCAGCGGTTCGTGTACAATTGTGATAAACCATAATATATTAATATATGATCATATAATATTCATAAGAATATATGATGTGTTTTCCTGTATAATCCGGCGCGTCGCTGTTGTGATCTGGAGAGGTGGGTTTCAACCGGGCGTTGTTAACGTCGCAAGCAGGGTTGCAGAATTAATTCCCAAGTTTTAGCTTGGCGGCCTTGCAGATCCTGTGCGGCCACTGCGGCTGTCCGGGAGGGCGTCCGACGTTTTCGCCTGACATGGGAGACGTAAGCATGTGTATCGCCTGTAATCCCGGGCAACTGGCCATCATTCGCAATGCGGCTTCGCGGCGCGATTTTCTCAAGTATATGAGTGTTGCGGCGACATCGGCCTTCGTGGCGTCCGCCGCAGGCCCGGCCATGGCGAAGCCCGGTCACGACAAGGCGGGACCTCCCGACGTCATTTTTTATGGCGGGCCGATCCTGACAATGAACGCCCGGGCGCCGCAGGCGGAGGCGGTGGCTGTTCGTGGCGGCCGCATCGTCGCCGTGGGAAGCGCGGACATCAAGGGGCTGGCGGGACCAAAGACCCGCATGGTGGACCTGAAGGGCCGGACCATGTCGCCCGGCTTCGTGGAGCCCCACGCCCATTTCGTGTTCGTGGCCTTTGACGGCTGGACCAATGTCAGCCCGATCACGACCCCGGATTTTGACGCCGTGATCGCGAAAATACGGGAGGGCGTCAGCAGGGTCAGGCCAGGCGAATGGGTTCAGGTCCAGCAGTTCGATCCGAGCATTACCCGTGGAGCCCGGCCGCTAACCCTGGCGGTGCTGGACGCGCTGGCGCCGCACAACCCCCTGTTCATTCAGGAAAGCAATGGCCACATTGCTTACGTTAACAGCGCCGCCCTGAAACTTGCCGGCGTCACGCGCGACACGGCCAATCCTCCGGGAGCCCGGTTCATCAGGGACGCCAATGGCGATCTGACCGGCAAACTGGAGGAGATGGCGGCGCAGGCGATCTTCATCCACAAGATGCCACAGCCCTCGGCTGTGGAGTTCCAGCGGCGTGTTCGCCGCCTGTTCGATCTCAGCGCGTCGGTTGGCTGCACCACCTTCCATGATTGCGGCATCGGGCTTCTCGCTGGCCCGAAGGATCTGGCGTTGTTGGAAGCGGTCGTGGCTGGCGATGCGCCGGTGCGCTACCAGGGCATGCTGATCTCCACCCTTTTTGACCAATGGGAAAAAATGGGCCTGAAGCCGGGACATGGCAATGACCGCTTCCGCCTCACCGGCATGAAGGCCTGGGCTGACGGCTCCAACCAGGCCAAGACCGGTTATCAGCGCGAGAACTATCTCAACTCCGACAAGCGGGGTTCGCTCAACTTTTCAGTGGAGCAGATGACGGAAACAATCCGGCGCGCCCATAACGGCGGCTGGCAGGTCGGCGTTCACGCCAACGGCGACGCGGCCATCGACGCCACCATTGACGCTTATGCGGCGGCGTTGGGGGGCAAACCTGCCGGCGACCTGCGCCATCGCATCGAGCATTGCAGCATGCTGCACCCGGAGCAGATGACACGAATGAAGGAACTGGGCCTTTCGCCGTCGTTCCTGATTGGTCACGTTCACTGGTGGGGCAAGGCTTTCCAGGAGCGGATTTTTGGTCCTGAACGCGCGCGTTTCTATGACCCTTGCGCCTCAGCCCTGGCGGCTGGCCTGCGGATTTCGCTGCATTCGGACTGGAACGTGACGCCCATCGAGCCGCTGCGCTACATGGAGAACGCCGTAACGCGAATCATGAATGAAGGCGGCGGCGTCTTTTTCCCGGATGAGCGAATTCCGGTTGAGGCTGCCCTGCGCGCCGTCACCATCGATGCGGCCTGGCAGTGCCATATGGATGACAGGGCAGGCAGCATCGAGCCCGGCAAATTCGCCGATCTGACCATTCTCGAAGACAATCCCATGACCACCAAGGCCCCGTTGAGCAAGATAAAAGTCAGTGAAACCTGGATGGATGGGAAACAGCGTCACCCGAGTTAGGCCTCTTCAGCGTAATTTCAGGCGCAGGAACTGCCAGGCTCCCTGATTTGACCAGGTTCTGCATGGGAGGTGGATTTTTCTTCCAGAAAAGTCCACCGGGGGCTCACTCGGGGATATCGGGTAGCCCCGCCGGTATCCAGCCGGCGCTGGCCTTGGAGGTCGCGCGGCGCGTTTTTGTGACGTAACGAAAAATGCCGCGCCAGAATGCGGCCGAATCCATTGGTCTTGCGACGCCAGACCGTCAAAATGCAGGGCCGGGGCGGGGGCTGCTATCGGGCGCGCGCTCTTTCCGGGCGTGTCGCCCGTTTTGCCCGGCCATAATTACCTCCCCCCGTCTCTCTTGCCGTGAACGCCATTTCCCGGCGTGGCAGCCTCATCCGGCTGCCGTCGTTAGCGTTCCGCCCGAATGACGTCGCGCTTATCAACACCCTGACGTCAACAACCGGCAGCAGCGCACACAGCGATTGCGGAAGGGCCAAGCCTCGGATAATGTCCGCACCGTTAGCGCCCGTAGCTCAGCTGGATAGAGCGTTGCCCTCCGAAGGCAAAGGTCACACGTTCGAATCGTGTCGGGCGCGCCAACAACAAAATCAAGCACTTAACTTGGATCGTTGGCCTAAAAATACCCCCTCAAAATCGCTTCCTAGCTACCACTGAGCTACCACAAAGAACGGTTCGATTCCCCCGGCGCGATAGCTCGCGACGCTCGGCCTATGGCTCCAGGCGCGCCGCGTTCCGTGGAATCGCCCGCGATCGGGGGAGGGGCTTCCCCTGTTCCGCATAACCGGGTCGCCAGCCGCAATTCGGGAGCGCCCCGCCGGTGCATGCGAAGAACCGCTGTCGTCACTGATGTCCTGCAAAAGCAATCGGCCCGACCATCGGGCGGCGGCGCGGATCAAGCCGCCCTCCTGCGATGCGTCATCGCGCCGTAAGCCCAGCACAAAGAAAAGCCCCCGGGAGGAATGCCCCCGGGGGTTAGCTTTTTGATGGAGTCTCAATATTTGATCGCGGCATCACCCTAGCCGCGCCACCCGTCGCTGACAATATTGCGCCGCCGGTAGGGAAACAGAAACCCACTCGGCGAAACACCACGAATATTCCCTGAGTGATCTTTCCGGCGATAATCGATCTTGCGTGATTTATGTCCGCAGAACGGCTTTGCATCTGCGCGCGACGTTCAGATGATTTGTTGTTGATTTCCGCTGAGAAATGACCCGGGATTTGGGGAAATTTCCGCTGAGATTTGACCCATGTTTTGACCTCACCCTTGCTGTTTTCAGCGGGGGGCAACGGAGTGATAGACATGGCTTTGTTGAGCGTTCTCCGTCGCTGGTTTCTTCGTGACCAGCTGTCCATCCGGGAGATCTCGCGTCGGACCGGACTTTCACGCAACACTGTGCGCAGATACCTGCGTTCGGATGTGTCCGAACCCACATTCAGGGTTCCCGAACGGCGCAGCAAGCTGGATGAATTTGCTGAAATGCTGTCAGCCTGGCTGAAGGTCGAGGCCGGCCGTTCACGCAAGCAGAAGCGTACAGTCAAGCAGTTGCATGCTGACCTTGTAAGCCTTGGGTAAGGGGGCTCCTACAGCCGGGTCGCGGCGTTTGCCCGAGCGTGGAAGCAGGACCGCCAACGTGAGCAGAACACGGTTGGCCGCGGGGCTTTTGTTCCCCCTGGCGTTCGGGCCCGGTGAAGCCTTCCAGTTCGACTGGAGCGAAGACTGGGCGATCATCGGCGGCAAACGGGTGAAGCTGCAGGTCGCACACGCAAAACTGTGCTGCAGTCGCGCTTTCCTGGTTCGGGCCTACCCGTTGCAGACCCACGAGATGCTGTTCGACGCCCACGCCCATGCATTCCGGGTGTTCGGCGGCGTGCCGCGGCGGGGCGTCTACGACAACATGAAAACGGCTGTCGACCGTGTATTGCGCGGCAAGGAGCGGCAGGTGAACAGCCGCTAGGCGATGGTCGGCCATTATCTGTTTGAAGCCGAGTTCTGCAATCCGGCGTCTGGCTGGGAA
>Ga0180216_1001470_pt1 | contig 21019 bp, 21 predicted proteins | sample eDN3rd37CBELigMG_FD_128879 | JGI IMG/M metagenome (GOLD analysis project Ga0180216, IMG submission 128879) | Enriched Miracle-Growth compost microbial communities from Emeryville, California, USA - eDNA 3rd pass 37_C BE-Lig MG (version 2)... ...
CTCGCCGACCTCGTCGTCCCACCAACCTGCCTTTACTGCCGGAAGCCGCTGGCCGTTCATGATGCCTTATGCGCGCACTGCTGGCGCAGCATCAAGTTCATCCGCCCGCCCATCTGTGATCGACTCGGCATTCCTCTGCCCTTCGATATCGGTGGTCGGGCCATTTCGGCGCAGGCGGAAGCCGATCCACCCGAATACGACCGTGCCCGAGCCGTCGCCCATTTCGACGGCGTTCTGCGCGATCTCATTCATCAGTTGAAATACGGCGATAGCCACATTGCCCGACGTCTATTCGGACGATGGCTTGCCCAGGCTGGCGAGGAGATACTGCGTGATGCCGACCTGATCGTTCCGGTGCCGCTCGATCGGTGGCGCCTGCTCAAGCGTCGTTTCAATCAGGCCGCCATTTTGTCCAGCGAACTTCACAGGTTGACCGGCATCGCTTGGGACCCGCTCCTCTTGCAGAGGATCAAGCGGACGAACAGCCAGGTGGGGCTAACGCGGGACCAGCGCCGCCGCAACGTGCAAGGCGCCTTCGCGGTGGCGCCCGACCGGGTCGCGGCCGTCCAGGATCGGGCCATCGTTCTCATCGACGACGTCGTGACCACCGGTGCCACTGCCGAGGGCTGCGCTCGCGCCCTCAAACGCGCCGGGGCGGCGCGCGTCGATGTTCTCGCGCTCGGCCTCGTCACGTCCGAAAGCCTGATCAGCCCATGAGTGCGGCGATCATACATCGCCGACCATCTTCCGTCCGGCTGGCGCGCCGCCTAGATGTTCAGCGCACACACGCGAGTTCGCTAAAATGTCAAAGGTCACCATTTACACAACGATCTTCTGCCCTTATTGCGTCATGGCGAAGCAGCTCCTTAAGCGGAAGGGCGTAGCCTTCGACGAGATCGACGTCACTGCCAACTCGGCGCTGAGAGAAGAGATGACAGTGAAGGCCGGCGGTCGCAGCACCGTCCCGCAGATCTGGATTGGCGAGACGCACGTCGGCGGCTGCGATGATCTCTATGCGCTCGACCGCACAGGGCAGCTGGATCGGATGCTGGCGGCCTAGCGACACAGGCGGGGGGTCACAAAAGTGCCCACTGCGACTCAGGAACGGCGGTTTCGTGCAGCGCTCGTGCAGATGTGCACGGGACGTGATGTCGCCCGCAACCTCCTCGACCTGAGTCGACTGGTCCGCGAGGCTGTCGCTGCTGGTGCCCAGTATGTTCAGACCCCGGAAGTTTCGGTCCTCATGGAGCGGGATCGGGCCCGGCTGTTCGTCGAGACCCGGCCGGAGGAAGGCAACCCGGCCATCGCGCACTGTCAGGCGCTGGCCCGCGAGCTCGGGATTTGGCTGCACCTGGGGTCGATGGGCGTTCTGGTCAAACCCGACAAGATCGCCAATCGGTCCTATCTCTTCTCGCCGGACGGTCGGATTGCGGCGCGGTACGACAAAATCCATATGTTTGACGTCGAGTTGTCGGGTGGGGAGACGTACCGTGAGAGTCGCAACTTCGAGCCCGGCAGCAAGGCTGTTCTCGCCGATCTGCCGTGGGGGACCCTGGGGTTGACGGTCTGCTACGACATGCGCTTCCCGGCGCTCTATCGGGCGCTCGCCAAGAGTGGCGCTGAGATCATCGCCGTGCCGTCGGCGTTCACCGTACCTACAGGTCAAGCCCACTGGCACGCTCTGCTGAGGGCGCGCGCGATCGAGTCGCAATGCTTCGTGCTCGCTGCAGCCCAGGCCGGAACGCACGAGAACGGCCGCAGCACTTACGGCCACAGCATAATCGTGTCGCCTTGGGGCGAGGTTTTGGCTGAAGCTGATGGCGACAAACCGTCAGTCATCTTCGCGGACATTGATATGCAGGCTGTCGATGAGGCGCGGAAACGCGTCCCCTCCCTGCAGCACGACAGGCCGTTTGAGGTCGTCCGTGCTGAGCCTGCAGCACAGTCGGACAGAACTCCATGATCCGGTACAGTTTACAATGCGACAAGCGTCACGAATTCGAGGCTTGGTTCAAGAGCAGCACCGACTTCGAGAAGCAGGCAAAGCACAAGCTCGTCACCTGCCCGCAGTGCGGCTCGACCAACGTGTCGAAAGCCATCATGGCGCCCAATATCGCGACCGGCCGTTCCAAGTCGGGCGAGGTGACGGTGGCGAATACCGAGGCCGCCGGCATGGCCGAAAAGAGACGCGAGCTTTTCGCCCTGATGCGCAGGCTTCGCGCTGAGGTCGAGAAAAACGCCGAGTATGTTGGCCCTCGCTTTGCCGAGGAGGCCCGCAAAATGCATTATGAAGAGGTCGAGAAGCGGGGCATCTACGGCGAGGCGACTCTGGACGAGGCGCGCGAGCTCAAGGAGGAGGGGATCGAGTTCTACCCACTTCCAAGGTTGCCAGAGGACCACAATTGATCAGTGGAGCTCAGCTCAAACCGGGGCTTGGCCGACTGACATTCCGCCGCAAACGTAAAGCACTTGCCCGGTCGTGAACCCGGCCTCATCCGACAGGAAATAGGCGCAGGCGTGCGCGATCTCCGCGGGCGTGCCGAATCGGCGCATCGGAACCTGTTTCGTGAAAACCTCTCGCTGGGCGGAGCCTTCGGGATAACCCTTGCGGATCATGTCCGTTTCGATCGGCCCCGGCGCCACACAATTTACAGTCACGCCGTAAGCGGCGTATTCAAGCGCTGCCGTGCGGGTCATGCTGAGCACGGCGGCCTTGGACGCGCTGTAGATCACGCGGTCTTCCTTTCCCAGCCCCGCCCGCGAACCGATGTTCACGATGCGGCCGAAGCCGGCCTCCCGCATCGCCGGAAGAACGGCCTGCATGCACTGCATGACCGACCGCACGTTGACACTCATGATAGCATCGAAGTCGGCCAGGGTTGCCGCCTCGATCTTCGCCAGGCGCGAAATGCCGGCGTTGTTGACGAGCCGAAGCACGCGGTGCTTGCTGGTGATTTCGCGTAAGACCTCAGCTGTTGCGCCCGCATCAGCCAGATCAACCGAATAGAATTCGCCCGCGAAAGCGGCCGGTCGCGTGCGGGCCAACCCAATGACGCGATGCCCGCGCTCGACGAAAAGCTGCGCGATCGCCGAGCCGATGCCACGGCTCACGCCCGTGACCAACGTTACTGAATCGCTGATTCCTGGGATGCCAGCCATGTGCCTCGAGCCTTTCAGATGTGCCGAAGGCAGAGCTTAGGTCAGCGGAATATTTCTGGGCAAGGCCTCCGCCTGATAAAGTCATGGCGCGGTATTTTTCGCACGCTCTATTGATTCCTGGTGCAGATCGTCTAATTCGTGCGCGCAGGGCCGAAGATGGAGTCGGCCCGTTTCGTAGAGAGAAGCAAATCATGGGCTACAACGTCGCTGTTGTCGGCGCCACGGGCAACGTGGGCCGAGAGATGCTGAATGTTCTGGCGGAGCGGCAATTTCCTGCGGACGAGGTCTTCGCGATCGCGTCGCGGCGCTCCATCGGCACGGAAGTCAGCTTTGGCGACAAAACGCTCAAATGCCACGACCTCGAGCAGTTCGACTTCAGCAAGGCCGACTTCTGCCTGATGTCGGCGGGCGGCTCTGTGTCGAAGGAGTGGTCGCCGAGAATCGCTGCGACGGGCTGCACGGTGATCGATAACTCCTCGGCTTGGCGCTACGACCAGGACGTTCCGCTCATCGTTCCGGAAGTCAACGCCGACGCCGTGCGCGGTTTCCGGAAGAAGAACATCATCGCCAATCCGAATTGCTCGACGGCGCAGATGGTCGTCGTGCTGAAGCCGCTCCACGACTACGCGACGATCAAGCGCGTGGTGGTGTCGACCTATCAGTCCGTCTCCGGCGCCGGCAAGGACGCCATGGACGAACTGTGGCATCAGACGAAAGGCAAGTATGTGCCCGGCCAGGAGGTCGAGCCGAAGAAGTTTCCCAAGGAGATCGCCTTCAACGTCATTCCTCACATCGACGTCTTCATGGAGGACGGCTACACGAAAGAGGAATGGAAGATGGTGGCCGAAACCAAGAAGATCCTGGATCCCAAGATCAAGGTCACGGCCACTTGCGCCCGCGTGCCGGTCTTCGTCGGTCACTCGGAAGCGGTGAATATCGAGTTCGAGAAGCCCATCACGGTCGAGGAGGCTCGCAGCATTCTGCGGGAAGCGCCGGGCGTGATGGTCGTCGACAAGCGAGAGCCCGGCGGGTACGTGACGCCCGTCGAGGCAGCAGGCGAGTTCGCGACATTCGTAAGTCGCATCCGCGAGGACGCGACAGTCGAGAACGGCCTGGTTATGTGGATCGTGGCCGACAACCTGCTCAAGGGTGCGGCGCTCAACGCGGTTCAAATCGCTGAGACGCTGATCAACCGCAATCTCTTGTCGAAGGCGGCTTGATCAGATCGCGAGGTCAAACGACGAAGGGCAGGCGAAGGCCTGCCCTTTGCTGTAATGGGCTTTCGAGGAGGTCTATCGAGCTGACTTGACGTTCTGATCTTCGCTGTCGCTGTCCTCGAGCGAACGCACGATCTCCACCAGTCCACTGACGAACCGCTCTTTTTCGGCGGCCGACAGCACGGAGAGCAGTTTCTCGTCAGCACGGCGTGCAAGGGGCTCTGCCCGCTTCAGCACGCGCCAGCCTTCATCCGTCAGCTTGACGGCATAGGCGCGAGCGTCCTCGCGCGTCCTCCGGCGCTGCAGCAGACCCTTTTTCAGCATCCGGCGGATGACGTCAGCGAGCGTCGAGCGATCGATACCCGTCCGCGCGACCAGGTGCGTTTGGCTCAGGCCTTCATTCTGCGCCACAGTCACCAGGATTGCGAACTGGCGCGGCGTGAGATCCCCTGCGATCTCCTCCTGAAAGATGTCACTCGCGCATTGGCTTGCTCGGTGAAGCAGGTGAATTGGCGACCGGTCGAGCCGGTCCACTGATTTGTCGCGCGACATCTTCCCGCCCAAGTTTCGCCCCGATTTGCATCGGCTAACCCAATGATTCGCCTTGCTCTCCGATGCGCGCCCAAATGAGCATAGGTGACTATCCGCGTCCAGACGATGATTGTTGATGGTGGCGCAAAAATCAATTCATCGTTACGTGCCCGCAGGGTGAAATCGCGGGGGCGAGGGCGGGGTCGTCAGTCGACCTGATGCCGTTTCAGAAGACCGATCTGGGCGAGAGCGAAGGCCATGGTGAGGGGCATCACCCCCCAGATCTTGAAACTGATCCAGAAACTTTCTGAGAAGTTCCGCCAGACGACCTCGTTGAGGATCGCCAGGAAGGCAAAGAAAAGCGCCCAGCGAAAGGTCAGCACGGTCCAACCCCGCTCTGTGAGCCGGAATACGTCGCCCATCAGGTAGCCAAGGAGGGGGCGGCCGAACAGAAGCCCGCCGAACAGGATGATTGAGAATAGAGCGTTTACAATGGTCGGTTTGAGTTTGATGAATAAGGCGTCCTGAAGCACCAGCGTCAGACCACCAAATATCACGACAAAGATCCCGGAGACGAAGGGCATCACCGGTATGCGGCCAAAAACGGCGCGGGAGAGAGCCAGTGAGACCACCGTGGCGATCACAAATACGCCCGTGCCCCAAAAAATACCGCGGTAGCTATTCACGACGAAAAAGAGAACGAGAGGCGCGACCTCGAGGCCAAGCTTCAAAATCTGGGACCGCTCGCTTTGGGAAGCTTGCTCGTTCATTGCCGGGTGCGACACGGTAGACCTCACAATAGAGTCGGGGCTGAACGCAAGGGAGACGCTCACACCTCTTGCGCCGCGGTTTCCGGCTTGTGGCCAATCTTGCGTTTCGCCTCGGCGATGACCGTGGTTGAAGCTGCTGGCAGCCGATACTTCTGCATAAGGCGAGTCAGCCACCAAGCATAAAGGCCACTCACGGGCATGATGATGGCGACTTTGAACAAAATCCAGATGTTCACGCCGTCCATCTCGTAGCCGAACAGGCTGTAGATCGAGTGATCGTCGAAGCTCAGGCGAACGATCTCGTTGAGAATCGCCGTGAAGACGAAAAAGCACGCAAAGCTGAAGGTGAACCGATCCCAGCCCTTTTTCGTGTAGTGGAACGTGCTCTCGAAGACGTACTGGAAGAAATTCTTTCCCGCCCAGAGGCCCCCAAACAGAAAGAGAGCAAATACCAGATTGAAGATCGTCACCTTGATCTGCACCCACATCGGATCGCCGGTGAGAAGCGTGAGGCAGCCGAACGTAATGGTGACGCTGCTCGCAATGATGGGGAACACCGGAAACCGCCGCAACACCACCCGCATCGTGGCCATGGCAAGGCCGGTGGTGACAATCAAGGCCCAGGTGCCGGCGGTGATGCCAGACATCGCATTCACGATGAACATGGTCACCAGAGGCCCGAACTCACTGAGGATATTGACGGTCTGTTCGGCGTTGAACGGATACTTACGCCTCAACCAGTTCATCGTGCCGCTTACGAGCCTCCCTTATCTGTTCGCAATCTACAAATCAAACGGTTGATCATTCGAGAGCTATTGCCCGCGCGAACTCGCCCGCGTCAAACGGCTGCAGGTCGTCGACTCCTTCGCCTACGCCTACAGCGTGCACCGGCAGCCCGTACTTGGCGGCAATGGCTACGAGAATCCCACCCTTCGCCGTACCGTCCAACTTAGTCATTACCAAACCACTGACGCCGGCCTGCTTCTGAAAGACCTGCACCTGGTCGAGCGCGTTCTGGCCCGTTGTGGCATCGAGGACGAGAAGGCTGTCGTGGGGCGCGGCCTCGTCGATCTTCTTCAGCACGCGAATGATCTTCGCGAGCTCGTCCATCAGCCCCTGTTTGTTCTGCAGCCGTCCGGCCGTGTCGATGAGCAGGACGTCGTAGCCTTCCTTTCGGGCGCGTGCATAGGCATCGAAGGCAAGGCCGGCCGCGTCCGCCCCCACCTCGCGCGAGACGACGGCTGCACCCGTTCGTTCGCCCCAGACCTTGAGCTGATCGATCGCTGCCGCCCGAAACGTGTCGCCGGCCACCAGCATCACCTTCTTGCCCGATCGAGCGAACTTGGCGGCCAGCTTGCCGATGGTCGTCGTCTTGCCGGTGCCATTGACGCCGACGGTGAGGATGACGTGGGGCTTGGCCGCAGGGTCGAGTTCGAGCGCCTTTGCAACGGGTTGGAGGATTTTCTCGATCTCCGATGCCAGGACGGCGCGAACTTCCTCCGGCGTAATGCCCTTGTCGTAACGGCCCTTCGAGAGCGCATCAGAAATGCGGGTCGCGGCATCGAGGCCGAGATCCGACTGAATGAGCAGGTCCTCGAGCTCTTCGAGCGTGTCCGCGTCGAGCTTGCGCTTGGCAAAAACGCCGGTAATGCCTTCCGAAAGCTTGCTCGACGTCTTCGTCAGACCGGATTTCAGCCGGTCGAACCAGCTGAGCTTCGATTTCGTCGGTTTCGCCTCAGGCTCGGATGGAGCAGCCCGTTCGGGCCCCTCTAGTTCCCCGATCGGCGGCTCGGTCTCGGCACTGGCCGTTGAGGCCGGTTCTTCAACCGGTCGATCCTCAGTCGAATTGGCTCCATCGGGAGAGCGCTCCAGCTTCTCCTCAACGTCCGCCGGAGCTGCACCCTCTTCCGGCCGCAGCTTCTCATCACCGTTCGTGGGTTGTCCGCGACCAAAGAGACGTCCGAGCAGCCCCCCTTTTTTCGGCGTCATGCTCATCCCGCAAGCACCTCACCCGCGAGACGTTGACCGTCGCTGCCCTGCACCCGTGCTCGCAGAATAGCGCCCACGGGGGCTTCTCCCTCCAGCCGGATCTCGGCGTATTGCGCGGTGCGGCCGATATTCTTCCGCTCGGTCAGCACATCGACCACGGCGCCATGCTGCTGGGCGAGATACCGGGCGAGCACTTCGCCACCGAGCTGGCGCAGGCGGGCGGCACGCTCCTTCACCTCGCTCCGGCTTACCTGGGGCATCCGCGCCGCAGGCGTGCCCTTGCGGGGGGAGAAGGGGAACACGTGCAGGTAGGTCAAACCGCACTCCTCGACGAGGCGCAAAGTGTTCTCGAAATGCTGCTCCGTTTCGGTCGGGAAACCGGCGATCAGGTCGGCGCCGAACACGATGTCGGGCCGGAGTCGCCGCGCCGTCTCGCAAAACCGTATGGCATCGGCGCGCAAATGGCGGCGCTTCATGCGCTTCAGGATGAGGTCGTCTCCCGCCTGAAGTGACAAATGCAGATGCGGCATCAATCGCGGTTCTTCGGCAATGGCGTCCATGAGGTGCTTGTCGGCCTCCACCTGATCGATGGACGACACGCGCAAGCGCTTGAGCTCCGGCACATGCCGCAGGATCTGGCGCACCAGACGCCCCAGCGACATCTGCCCCGGTAGGTCGTTCCCGTAAGAGGTAATGTCGACGCCCGTCAGAACCACCTCTTGATAGCCCATCTCGACGAGACGTCGCACTTGGGCCACCACTTCGCCGGCCGGAACCGACCGCGAGGGGCCGCGGCCATATGGAATAATGCAGAAGGTGCAGCGATGGTCGCATCCGTTCTGCACCTGGACGTAGGCCCGCGCGCGCGTGCCAAAACCGTCGATCAGGTGCGATGCGGTCTCGCGCACGCTCATGATGTCGTTGACCTGAACGCGCTCGCAGTCCGCCACGCTCAAGCTGTGGAACGTCTCGCGCTTGACCTTCTCGGCATTGCCGATGACGTGGTCGACCTCCATCATGCCGGCGAAAAGGTCCGGCTCGACCTGGGCGGCACAGCCCGTGACGATGATTTTGGCGTCAGGACGCTCGCGGCGCGCCTTGCGGATGGCCTGCTGTGACTGGCGAACGGCCTCGGCGGTCACCGCACACGTATTGATGATGACCGCGCGCTCGAGCCCCGCGTCGGCCGCATGCTGGCGCATCAGCTCGGACTCGTAGGCGTTCAAGCGACAGCCAAGTGTGATGACGGTGGGCTCGGACATTCAGGACTTCAGCGAATCGCAGAGGCAAAGGTGGACGCGGCCATTGTTGCGCAGCCAGCGGATAGCACGTCCTGATGTAAGAGGCGACCAGGACATTGGATAGAGGCGACAAGCGATTATGCCGGAGTGTTCACGAAAAGCGCGGGGTCGAGCATGCCATCGTACTCGAACTCAACCGGCCCGCGCATGAGGATCCGGTCTGCATCTGTCCATTGTATGTGAAGCATGCCGCCCGGAAGCGTCACCGTGACGTTTCGACCGGTCCTGCCTGTGCGAGCGGCACATACCGCGCTCGCACAGGCCGCTGATCCGCATGCCCGCGTAAGGCCGGCACCCCGCTCCCAGGTCCGCAACTTAAGTGCCGATGGCGATGTGACCTGGGCCAGCGAGATGTTGGCACGCTCTGGGAAGATCGGATGGGATTCGAGGAGCGGACCGAACCGCCCGAGATCGTAGGCGTCCACGTCCTCGACCCAGAAGATGGCATGCGGGTTGCCGACATTCACCACGGACGGCGAATGCAGTACGGGCCGATCAATGGGGCCGATCTGCAACTCGATCTTGCGGGTGTCGTGAAACGGCTCGGACAGCGGGATCTCATCCCAGTGGAACCGGGGCTTGCCCATGTCGACGGTGATGCTGTCGATGTTCTCGACGTCGGCGTCGAGCAGCCCGCCACTCGTCTCGAATCGGACTTTGCGGCGCCCCGTTTGCTGGGCAATCACCCAGGCGATGCACCGTGTGCCGTTGCCACAGGCGCCGGCGGGTGAGCCATCCGTATTGTAGATGCGCACGTAGGCGTCCGTGCTCGGCGTCCGCGGATCGTGGAGAACCATGAGCTGGTCGAAGCGGGAGCGGGGCTGCGCCGCAATGGCCCTTGCCTCGTCCGCGGTGAAAACGCGGGTGCTCCCACGCAAATCGATCATCACGATCTCGTTGCCGAGACCGTTCATCTTCTTGAATGGGATGGCATCACCGCTGGTCATACCCCCATATAGGACGGGCGGAACGCGAAAGACAATCAGATCCGGGAATGCCAGAGAAGCAGACTGCGTCACATCGCGAACCACCGCCCCCATCGGTGTGGGTCGAACGTTTCATGTCCGGTATTCCGCGCACCGGCAGAGTGCTGGATGTGGCCTGCGGCAGCGGCCGGCACCTGAGGCTTGCGCTCGCGTGCGGTTACGAGGTGACCGGAGTAGACCGCGATCTTTCGGGTGTGGCCGATCTCGAAGGCGTTCCCGGTGTCGAGTTGGTGGCTGCCGACCTCGAAGAAGGCCGCCCATTTCCCTTTCGCAGCCACACGTTCGCGGGCGTGATCGTGACGAACTATCTCTGGCGGCCGATCCTTCCAGATATCGTCGCCTGCGTCGCGCCTGACGGCGTGCTGATCTACGAGACTTTCGCCGTCGGCAATGAGCGTTTCGGTAGAGTGAAGAATCCGGCGTTTCTTCTCAAGCCGGGCGAGCTTGTGGAAGCCGTCCTTGGCCGTCTCGTGCCGATCGCGTTCGAGCATGTGAAGCTCGGGGATGCGGAGCGCATCGTGCAGAGGATTGCGGCAGTGGGGCCAGAGCACTCGTGGTTGCGCGATCCGCCGGAAATCAGCGAGCGCCACCAACACAACGTTTGATCGGCTCCGTTACGAATGGGCCCAACATGCGTTCTTGCGTCTGAGATGACCCTTGTGCAGGAGGACTCGCATGCGTGCCCTGATCGCCGCAGTCGCCCTATGTGCGGTGTCCGCACCCAGCCTGGCCAACCAAACGAAGGCGCCAGCTGCTCCAACGTCTGAAGTCACAGTCGAGACGGTCGCAGAAGGGCTCGACCACCCTTGGGGTTTCGAGTTCCTGCCGGATGGCCGAATAATCGTAACGGAGCGCGATGGGCGGATGCGTCTCGTCGGCACCGATGGACAGCTCTCGCCGCCTGTGGCTGGAGTTCCTGAAGTCTTCGCCCAGGGCCAGGGCGGCCTGCTGGACGTGGCTTTGGCGCCGGACTTCGAGTCGAGCAGCGTCATCTACTTCTCTTATTCCGAGCCGCGGCAGGACGGAAACGGCACCGCGGTCGCGCGTGCACGGCTCAACGCCGACGGTTCTGCACCCAGGCTCGAAGATGTCCAGGTCATCTTCCGCCAGCAACCGTCCTATAACGGCAATGTGCATTTCGGCTCGCGCATCGTGCCGACGCCGAACGGCAAGCTCTTCGTGACCTTGGGCGAGCGGTTCCAGATGAAGTTCGCCCAAGACCTCTCTCGAGATTGGGGCAAAGTGGTGCGCATCAATGAAGATGGTTCGGTGCCGGAGGACAACCCGTTCGTCGGCCGTCAGGGCGCGCGACCGGAGATCTGGTCCTACGGCCATCGCAATCCACAAGCCGCGAGCCTCCATCCCGAGACGGGCGAGCTTTGGATCGTCGATCACGGCCCGCGTGGGGGAGACGAGGTCAATGTCGTACGTAAGGGGCTGAACTACGGCTGGCCGGTGATCAATTACGGAAGGCACTACACGGGCGAGGACATCCCGGAGAAGCGCGAAGGCATGGAACAACCGCTCTATTACTGGGATCCGTCCATCGCGCCGTCGGGGATGGCCTTCTATACGGCGGATCGGGCTCCACAGTGGCGGGGGAACCTTTTCGTGGGCGCGCTCGCCGGGCAGCACCTCGCCCGCCTGGTGCTCGATGGCGAGCAGGTGATGGCCGAGGAGCGGCTCCTGACGAACCTCAATCAGCGTATACGCGACGTGAAACAGGGACCCGACGGGGCCATTTACGTCGCCACCGACAGCGCGCGGGGACGAATTCTGCGGGTGATGCCGCGCAATCAGGATTGATGTGGAGAGCTTGGAGCGGTCGTACGCGTTTGACAGAGCGGCTCATTCAACTTATGGTCCGCCGGATTTCCGATCGGCTCTTCAAACCCGAGCCGCTACCCTGTTCGAGGCGACTTAGCCGGCAGGGTGGTCAACGCCCGCCAGCGAGTTTCGCCCGCGGGCGCGTTCGCGTTTGGAGAAACGGATTCGGAATTGGCGCAGCAGCCAAGGTCGAGGCGGTATGCTCAAGGTCTGGGGACGCAAGACGTCGATCAACGTCCAGAAGGTGATGTGGACGGTGGCGGAGCTTGGCCTCGCCCACGAGAGGGTCGACGCCGGCGGCCCGTTCGGCGGCCTGGACACCGAGGAGTTCGGCAAGCTCAACCCGAACCGGCTGGTGCCTGTGATCGATGACAACGGCTTTGTTCTCTGGGAGAGCAACGCCATCCTGCGCTACCTTTCTGCCGTTTATGGGCGGGAAAAGCTGTCGGTTTCTGATGAGCGGCAGCGCGCGTTGGCCGACCAGTGGATGGAGTGGGCCAATTCCATGCTCTACGCCGACATCATCGCGACGTGCTTCCTGGGCCTCATCCGCACGCCGGCGCAGGACCGCAACGGCGCGGCGATCGACAAGGCGGCAAAACGTGCGGGCGAGCGGCTGGCCATTCTCGATGCACAGCTCGCCGGCCGTTCCTATATCCTGGGGGACCAGCTGACGGCGGCAGACATCGGGTGCGGCTCTCTCATGTACCGCTACTTCACGCTCGACATCGCCCGTCCGCAGCTTGGGAACGTGGAGGCCTGGTATCAGCGGCTCACCGAGCGCAAGGCGTATCAGGACCACGTTATGATCGATTATCAAGCCTTGAAAGTCCCAGGCGCATGATCTAGGGCGCCTCGCCAGCGAAACGGGTTGCAATGTTCCAGAGCCTTTCCGACCGCCTCTCAGGCATCTTCGACAAGCTGACCAAGCGCGGCGCGCTGACCGACAGCGACGTCAGCGAGGCCATGCGCGAGGTGCGGCGCGCCCTCCTCGAGGCGGACGTGGCGCTGGAGGTCGTGCGCGACTTCACTGAAAAGGTGAAGGAGAAGGCGATCGGCCAGGAGGTGATCAAGTCGGTCACGCCGGGCCAGATGGTCGTCAAGATCGTTCACGACGAGCTTGTGAACATGCTGGGCTCCGACGCCCAGCCCATCGACATCGCCGCCACACCGCCTGTGCCGATCCTGATGGTCGGCCTGCAGGGTTCCGGTAAAACCACCACCACGGCCAAGATCGCTTACCGGCTGAAAAATCGCGACAAGAAGCGGGTGCTGATGGCCTCGCTCGACACGCGCCGGCCGGCTGCCCAGGAGCAGCTTCGCGTGCTCGGCGAGCAGGTCGATGTGCCGACGCTGCCCATCATTGCCGGCCAGACCCCGCTGCAGATCGCGCGCCGCGCACTCGATGCCGCCCGCCTCGGTGGTTACGACGTGGTGCTTCTCGACACGGCGGGCCGCGTGACCGTCGACGAGGCGCTGATGCTGGAGGTGGCCGAGGTCAAGGCTGCCACCAACCCGCACGAAGTTCTTCTTGTGGCGGACAGCCTGACCGGCCAGGACGCCGTCAACACTGCCAAGGCATTCGACAGCCGTCTCGGCGTGACGGGTATCGTGCTGACCCGCATCGACGGCGACGGCCGCGGCGGTGCAGCCCTGTCCATGCGCGCAGTGACCGGCAAGCCGATCAAGTTGCTCGGCACTGGCGAGAAATGGGACGCGCTGGAGGACTTCCACCCAGAGCGGATCGCGAACCGCATCCTGGGCATGGGCGATATCGTCAGCCTGGTCGAGAAGGCCGCCCAGACGATCGACGCCGAGAAGGCGCAACAGATCGCCCAGAAGATGAAGAAGGGCGAGTTCGATCTGGAGGACCTCGCCGAGCAGATCAAGCAAATGCAGAAGATCGGCGGCATGTCCGGCGTGCTCGGAATGCTGCCCGGTATCGGCAAGATCCGCAATCAGATCGCCGAGGCCAATCTCGACGACAAGGTGCTGAAGCGGCAGCACGCGATCATCCTGTCGATGACGCCGAAGGAGCGTCGTCACCCGAAGATCATCGACGGCAAGCGCAAGCGGCGGATCGCGGCCGGCTCCGGCACCAAGGTCGAAGAGGTCAACCGCCTGCTCAAGATGCATCGCCAGATGGCCGACATGATGAAGGCCATGGGCAAGAACAAGGGCATGCTGGCGCGCATGTTCGGCGGTGGCGGCATGCCCCAACCGACGCCCGAGATGGTGGAGCAGCTGCAGCGCGGCGAGATGCCGAAGGGCTTGCCAGGTCTGCCATCCGGTGGGGTGCCGCGGCTCCCCGGCCTCGGCGGCGGTCTGCCGGGTCTCGGCGGATCAGCCCCCAAGTTTCCAGGACTTCCCGGTTTTCCGGCGAAGAAGAAGTAGGTCCGGGTCGCGCTATGACATCCTGCAACCCGAGGCCTCACTTAGACTGGTCATTGCGGCGTCTTTCGCCGGGAACCAGCTTTCCTCGTGCTTCTAAGCCTGCGGTTAGCTGGATCCCGGATGCAGGGCCCGAGATGACATCGTGTATCGCCCGGCTGCTGGGCATTGCCTCAGCGGATCGGCGTGCTTTCCCGAAAAACCAATTGGCTTCGCGTTCGCACGCGCGGGCTCGACCAATGCAGATGAAAGAGAAGGAAAACGCAGAATGTCCGTGAAGATCCGCCTTGCTCGTGGTGGCGCAAAGAAGCGCCCCTACTATTACATCGTAATCGCCAACAACACGGCGCCGCGCGATGGCCGCTATATCGAGCAGGTTGGCGCCTATAACCCCATGCTGAAGAAGGACGATCCGAATCGGGTGAAGCTCGACATCGATCGCTGCAAACACTGGCTGTCGGTCGGCGCTCAGCCGACGGATCGCGTCGCGCGCTTCTTCGACGCGGCAGGCCTCCTCAAGCGGGAGCCGAAGAACAACCCCAACAAGGGCAAGCCGGGCAAGAAGCGCCTGGAGCGCGAGGCTGCCGAGGCCGAAAAGGCGAAGGAAGCTGCCGGCGCCTAACGCCTCCCATCATCCTGCCTGAAGGAGCTTGCGAATGGGCGCTGCACCTGCGCGCGTCCTGCTTGGTCGCATCCAAGCTGCGCACGGTATCCGCGGGCACGTGCTCATCCGCACCTTCACCGAGGCGCCGGAGGACATCGCGTCCTACGGCCCGCTCGAGGATGACAGCGGCGAGCGGCGCTTCGAAATCTCGGTGGTGCGTGTCACGCCGAAGGGCGTCGTGGCTCGCATCGCGGGTGTGAGCGATCGCAACGGTGCAGAGGCGTTGCGCGGCACGGAGCTTTATGTCTGGCGTGAAAAGCTTCCTCCGACCGAGGAGGAAGAATTCTACCACTCCGATCTCATCGGATTGCGGGCTTTCCGAAAGGACGGAGCGCTGTTCGGGGAGGTCATAGCGGTCCATAACTTCGGCGCTGGGGACATCCTGGAGCTGCGGCTTGCCGACAGCCGTAATACGGAGATGATCCCGTTTTCGCGGGCCTTCGTACCGGAGGTCGACATCGCGGCGGGGCGACTTACCGTCGAGTTGCCAAGCGAAGGTGGGGAAGCAGAAAGCGCGTCCGAGGATTGACGGACGCGCGAGTTACTCCGGCAGGATTTCGATCTGAGCTGGGTGATAGAGCTCGATGAGCGGTCCTCCGCGCCGCTCGATCCATCCGCGGACCAACACCCGCCGGCCCTCCAGGGCTTTGAAGTCGAAACTTGCGTCGTCGAACGCCCGCCGGTTTCTCTGCCGAACTGTGACGGTGAAATCTTCCCGCCAGTTGGCGCCGAAGTTCAGATAGATTTGACCGCGCACATCGGATGCGGTCATCACGCGTCCCTCGACAAGTTGATACGTGCTTCGGAAGCGCAGGAGCTCCCGGTGCCGATCGGCTGCGCGGATCTCATAGGACGCGTGACCCCACAGCCCTGCTCGGCCCTCTCGGGCCGACTTTTCTGCCGCGATCAGATCCGCAAGACATGCTGCATGACCGGGCAGCACGTAGGCGCGCGCGTGACCGGCACGAAGCATGGCGCCCTGCAGCCACAACCGATCGCTGCCGTCGCGCACGAAAACTTGCGCAAGCAGCCGTCCGTATCGATCCACACGCCGCCCGCTGAATCCGAGCTCGACCGATTTGCCGAGAGCCAGGCGTTCAAGCTCCGCCTTCGCAGCCGTTTCGAGTGGCCACGCGCCGTCCTCGGCACCTCCGTCGAGCGCCCGCGGCGGCAGCGCACCCAGAAGGCGAACTTCCGACCCGTCATCGAGCGCCAGCGTTTCGGCATCAACAACCTTGACGACAGCCCGCGCCGCCCCCGGCTCCAGATCGCATTTGGGCATATCCGCCGTAGCAGGGGAGGACAAGACTATGCAAAGCAACGCTCTGCCGAACCAGCACCAAGCTGGGCCAAGCCACCCACCCGTCATTCCGGCATTAACCCTTGCGATGAGATGCCGCCTGCCCTAGAGAGCTTCGCTCAGCGGTTCCCTTTACCCCGCTTGCGCGCTAGTCTCACCTCATCGGGAAGGTATTGGCCAGAGCCAAGCGCCTCTTCCGCACCACGGCCCCGTAGCTCAGCAGGATAGAGCATCAGATTCCTAATCTGAGGGTCGCAGGTTCGAATCCTGCCGGGGTCGCCATACGGTTGTCTGCCGCTCGGAACCTCCATCCATCCACAGCAGTTGGCGTGCAACATGCACTCGGCTCAAGGCTTGAGCAGTCGTGCTCGGACGCGTTCTTCAAGGCCAGGGGGACACCGGAAGCTTGGCGGGTCCGGGACCGGTCGGGGCTGACAGGACGGGCATGATCTGGGTTGCCGGCGGCCAATTTCGCATGGGTTCAGACCGGCACTATCCCGAAGAGGCTCCCGTCCATCGCGTGGCGGTGGATGGGTTCTGGATCGACCGGCATCCGGTGACGAACGCGCAGTTCCGCCAGTTCGTTGAGGCGACCGGCTACGTCACCGTCGCGGAAATCCCCCCCGATCCGAAAGACTACCCCGGCGCGCTGCCGCATATGCTCTATGCCGGCTCGTTGGTGTTCCGAAAGCCGGAGGCGAACGTCGATCTGCGCGACTGGAGACGCTGGTGGACCTTTCTGAAGGGCGCCGACTGGCGCCACCCCTACGGCCCGGAGAGCTCGATCACGGGCTGCGATGACTGCCCGGTCGTGCATGTGGCCTATGCCGATGCGCTCGCATACGCACGATGGGCCGGCAAAGATCTGCCGACCGAAGCCGAGTGGGAGTTCGCAGCTCGCGGCGGCCTCGACGGCGCCGAGTTCGCATGGGGCAATGAGTTCACGCCCGGCGGCCGGCACATGGCCAACACCTGGCAAGGCGAGTTTCCGCGCCAGAACCTCCGCACGGACGGCTATTTGCGCACGTCGCCTGTCACCGCCTTCCCACCGAACGGATACGGCCTTTACGACATGATCGGCAACGTCTGGGAATGGACCTGCGACTGGTTCGCACCCAGGCATGAGGCTGACGCGCCGAAGGCCTGCTGCATCCCGCAGAACCCGCGCGGCGGGCGAGAGGATCAGAGCTACGACCCCTGTCAGCCGAACATCAGGATCCCGCGCAAGGTGCTGAAAGGCGGCTCGCACCTGTGCGCCCCGAACTATTGCCGGCGCTATCGCCCGGCTGCACGCCATCCGGAGCCGATCGACACATCGACCTGCCACGTCGGATTCCGTTGTGTCGTCAGGAAAGCGGGCACGTGATTTTGCCAAACCCCGCGTTGGAAGGAGGAAGCGATGAGCACCGATAGGAACGCTAACGGATCACGAGAATCAAGAAAGCACGCCGACAGCCCCAGCCTTAGCCGCCGAAACCTTCTGCTCGGCAGCTCGACCGTGGCTGCGGCAGCAGCCATGGGCTCGGCTGCCCCGGTCCGGACTGCACAGGCGCAGCAGCCCGCCACGGCGCCGGGCCAGCGGCCAAACATCCTCGTCATCTTCGGCGACGACATCGGCCTCACCAACGTCAGTGCGTATTCGTTCGGCCTCATGGGCTACCGCACGCCCAACATCGACCGCATCGCCCGCGAAGGCATAATGTTCACGGACTACTACGCCGAGCAAAGCTGCACGGCAGGTCGATCGTCGTTCATCACGGGCCAAGCGACGCTGCGCACGGGACTGTCCAAGGTCGGGCTGCCAGCGGCCAACCTGGGGCTGCGCTTCGAGGACATCACCATTGCCGAGGCTTTGAAGCCGCTGGGCTATGCCACCGGCCAGTTTGGCAAGAACCACCTGGGCGACCGCAACGAGTTCCTGCCTACGGTGCACGGGTTCGACGAGTTTTTCGGCAACCTCTACCACCTTAACGCCGAGGAGGAGCCGGAGCACCCAGATTACCCGAAGGATCCACGATTCAAGGCCCGCTTTGGCCCGCGAGGCGTCCTCAAATGCGAGGCCACCACGGAGGATGACCCGACGGAGGACCCGCGCTTCGGGCGCGTCGGCCGGCAGAGAATTGAGGACACCGGCCCCCTGACCAAGAAGCGCATGGAGACCATTGACGACGAGACCTGCAATGCGGCGGTCGACTTCATCCAGCGGCAGGCCCGCGCTGGCACGCCGTTCTTTATCTGGTGGAACGCGACGCGGATGCACCTCTACACGCATGTACGGCCCGAATATCAGGGAAGGAGCGGGATCAGCGAGTATTTCGATGGCATGCTCGAGCACGACGGCCATGTCGGCCAGCTGCTGAAGGCGCTCGATGATCTCGGCATCGCCGACAATACGATCGTCGTCTACACCACCGACAATGGTCCGCACATGAACTCGTGGCCCGACGGCGCCATGACACCATTCCGCGGCGAAAAGAACACCAATTGGGAGGGCGCATTCCGCGTGCCGGCCCTGGTGCGCTGGCCGGGCCGCATCAGAGCGGGCGCGGTGTCGAACGACATCTTCTCCGGGCTCGACTGGTTCCCGACGCTGCTGGCGGCTGCGGGCGACACCGGCGTCAAGGATCGCCTGCTGAATGGCTGGGACACCGGCGGGCGCACCTACAAGGTGCACCTCGACGGGTTCAACCAACTGCCGTACCTGACCAGCCAGCAGGACGCATCGGCGCGGAATTCATTCTTCTACTTCAACGACGACGGCCAGCTCGTTGCGGTGCGCTACGAGAACTGGAAGCAGAACTTCTGCGAGCAGCGGGTCGACGGCACGCTGCAGGTGTGGGCCGAGCCGTTCGTGTGCCAGCGGCTGCCCAGGCTCATCAACCTGCGCATGGACCCCTTCGAGCGCGCTCCCATCACGTCGAACACGTACTACGAATGGATGATGCGTCATGCGTTTCTGGTAGTGCCGACGCAGCAGGTCGTGGGACAGTTCATGGCAACCTTCAAGGAGTTCCCGCCGCGCCAGAGGCCGTCGAGCTTCAGCGTCGAGCACGTCATGGACATCCTGAGCCAGTCCAGCGGGGGCTAAAGTTGGCTCCGTTGCACGTCAAGGCGCACGTTATGGGCCGGCTCCGCTTGCTGGCGGCAATGCTGATCACCTGCCTGTGTTATTGGGCCGGCGTCTCGACGCAAGCACAGCGCGCCGACCCGCTGCCGTCGTGGAATGACGGCGCCGCAAAACAGGCAATCCTCGACTTCGTCGGGCGGGTCACCCAGGAGGGTGGTGCGGACTTCGTGCCGGCAGATCAGCGCATCGCCACCTTCGACAACGACGGCACGCTGTGGGTCGAGCAGCCGATCTACATTCAGTTCGCCTTCGCCATCGACCGGGTGAGAGTGCTCAGTAACCAGCACCCGGAATGGAAGGAGTTGCAGCCCTTCAAGGCTGCGATCGACGGGGATCTCGGGACGCTGGCGGCGTCCAGTGAAAAAGGCCTGCTGCAGATCATCGCGGCCACCCACGCCGGCATGACGACGGACGAGTTTTCGCAGATCGTCACGGACTGGATCGCCACCGCCCGCCATCCGCGTTTCAACAGGCTCTATACCGAGATGGTCTATCAGCCGATGCTGGAGCTGATCGCCTATCTGCAGGCCAACGAGTTCAAGACCTTCATTGTCTCGGGCGGCGGCGTTGAATTCATGCGCCCCTGGACCGACAGGGTCTACGGCATCCCACCCGAGCAGGTGGTGGGCTCGTCGGGCGTGACGAAATTCGAGATGAAGCCGGACGGCGAGCCTGTCCTCATCAAGGAGCCGAAAGTCGAATTCATCGACGATGGTCCCGGCAAGCCGGTCGGCATCAACCGCTTCATCGGGCGGCGGCCGATCTTCGCCTTCGGCAACTCCGATGGCGATCAGCAGATGCTGGAATGGACTGCGGCCGGCAGCGGCGCGCGTTTCATGGGGATCGTGCATCACACCGATGCCGCGTGCGAATGGGCCTACGACCGAACCTCCCATGTCGGCAGGCTCGACAAAGCGCTCGACGAAGCGAACGCGCGCGGCTGGACCGTCGTCGACATGAAGAACGATTGGCGCGCGATCTTCCCGCCTGTCGCTCAGCCTCAGGGTGCAGGCGGGGCGCCGCTGTCTGAGAGGGCCGACTGCAAGAAGTGAATAACGTGCACGGTGCAGGGGCGTCAGAACTTGAGCGTCGCAGTAGCGAAGGTCGCGTTACCCTCCCAGCGACGCCGGGCGTTGTATTCCTTGACGACGTGGCGCGCGGAGGGCTGAGGGCGCAACCTTGTTGTCATGCTGGACGAGCGCGGCAGAGCCCGCGCGTTGATCCAGGACCCAAAAGGAACGGCAGGCGCGGACGGAGCCTGGCCGCGGAATGGGTCCCGGATAAGCACTGACGCGCTTTCCGGGATACGTTCCCTTGGGGTTACCGCTTCAAGTCCCCTTGTGACCCATCATGAACCCGCTCACCTTGGCGAAGGAAATGGCGCTCTGCGCGAAGGTGAAGCTGCCCTTCTCCTTGATCTCCTGCCCGGCATTCAGCAGGGCGGTCAGCGCGGCGCGGGCCAGGGCGCCGCCGACGGAAATGCGGCGCACGCCGGCCTCGGCCAGCTCTTCGACGGTGTAGACCGGACCGGCCAGACCGCAGACCACGTTGACCGGCTTTCTGAGCGAGGCGCAGACGGTGCGAATGGCCTCCAGGTTCGGCAAGCCCGGCGCGTAGAGCACATCGGCGCCCACCGCCTCGAAGGCCTGCAGGCGGGCGATTGTGTCGTCCAGATCGGGGCGGCCGTGCAGGAAGTTCTCGGCCCGCGCCGTCAGCACGAAAGGCACCGGCAGGGCGCGCGCCGCCTCCACCGCCGC